>ERZ857827.2302-NODE-2302-length-14831-cov-3.270236_pt1 | contig 14831 bp, 13 predicted proteins | sample MGYA00519761_ERZ857827 | MGnify/ENA primary metagenome ERZ857827 (study PRJEB31778, sample SAMEA3449370) | human gut metagenome | biome: human gut; feature: human-associated habitat; material: faeces | place: United Kingdom | collected 2010/2012 ... | reverse complement strand
TTGGCTGATCAAATCAATTCTATTATTTATTAAATAATGCATTTTTCATTTTTAAATATAGATTTTAAACAGAATCAGACAAAAATATATAAAAAATTTACAATTCCAGATAGGTTTTAAGCATATAAAAACAGGAAACAAAACGGATGTCGTTTTGCTTCCTGTAATAATTTCAGTTAGTTTTAAATGGAACGGCAGACCGGACAGAGCATAAAATATAGAAATGAAAAACTTATCTCTGTTCGCTGAAATTGATACAGATGGAAAAAGTATCATCAAGGACAGATGCCTTTAATTCCCATCCGTGAATTAAGATAATTTTATAAACGATAGATAGCCCCAGTCTGTTGGAGTCGGCTGACAGTATGTTTTCGGTGTGATAAAGGCGATCAAACAGATGATCAATATCAATTTGTTTTGCGTTGCCGCATGGATTGCAAAAGCTCAGTATTCCGTTTTTCTCAAAAATGACAAAGTGGTCCTGTCCGTATTTCAAAGCATTGCTGATCAGATTATGAAAAACGCTGCTGAGTAGTTCCCTGTTAGCGGATACGGTAAGATTCGGATCCTCAAACGAGATTTCGGGCACAATGTTTTTTTGTTCGAAGTCATAATAATAGGAGGCAAGAGTCTTGCATAAAAGCGGATATAAGGCAACGGATTCCTTGCTGCAGGAAAAGTCATCATCGGAGATTTTCGCATATAGGAAAAGATCATCCAGCAGTTCTTTTAAAGCGGTCAGCCTCTGATCGATAATGTGCAGATAGGAACGGTCGGCATGCCCCTTTTTTATAAGATCGACATATCCTTTGATGCTTGTCAGCGGGGTTCGAATGTCATGGGATACATTGGTCAGCAGCTTCTGCATGTTCTGTTCTTTTTTTAACTTGTTGATTTCGGCTTCGGCAAGCTGTTCGTAGAGTTCGTTGATCTTCTTTTGAAGAGAAACGACTGTCTTGCTTGAAGAGTGAACACAGACATCGAATCCGGCATTTGCCTTTTTCTTATAAGCCATTTGCTCATTCATTATTTTCAGGTCATGCAGGATCAGAGAAAGAGCAGTTAAGGCAAGAATAAGCAGTAAGATGAGAATAAAGCACAGTAGGATCATGTCTGTTTCTTCCTTTCCGTTACAATTAAATATCACGCTTTTTAACGATCAATACAGTGATTATATTATAAATGGCAAAATAGAATAAAGAAACAATGATCATGGAATCGGCATGGGCGGGATCAAAAGCCGGCAGATGGGCATATTGGTATGAAAGGGTGTATTCCAAAAGAGAAGTCATATTAAAAATCTGAAGTATCTTTTCTATCAAAGGCAGAAGCATGCCGGAAGCGATCATAAAGGCGGCAATAATGCCGGCAACCTTACTGCGTAATACGATGGAGATGCAGATGATCATACTGTAAGAGGAAATGCTCAGTAAAGTTAAGGAAAAGGCTGTCTGGATGATATGCATTGTCGAATCAATCGTAAAATGTAAAATCAAGGACTTGCCGAGAAGAAAACTTAAGAGATAGCTGACAGATATCAGGATAATTGCTGTTAAAACAGCAATAAAGCCTTTGGCAATGCAGCTGTTTCGGCGGCCGTTTTGTATCGTTGCGATATTTTTGATATAGCCGCTTGTGTACTCCTGAGAAGAAAAAGAAGAAAGATAAATACCCATGATCAGCATAGCAAAAGTAGCGCCAAACGAGATAACCAGGGAATCCAGTGTTGTGAGCATACGGTCAACGGCAATATACAGCCCAAACTGAAAAGCGTCATCATTTACTGTAAAGTCATTTGCATTTTGCCCGCTGCTCTGTGTAAGAACACACAGTGAAAAGACAGCAGAAAATATAAGCAGCGAAACCCAGAAAGAACGGCTTTTGAACATTCGTTTTGTTTCTGCTTTGATCATGCTAAACATGACTTTCACCTCCGATCTTATCAAGAAAATAGGTTTCCAGATCTTGTTTCTGATAAAACATCTGTTCCACGGGGATATGGTGTTCTGCCAGCAATGAATTGATTTCCACGCTTTTTACATCGTCATAGATGCGCATTTCATGATCATTGTAAATTTTGTAATCTCTGATCTGAAGTTTTTCTTCCAGCAATGGGATCGCTTTTGCCAGGTCCGGCAATGTGACGGATAAATAGTTGCGGCATTTTTCATCGAGCTGGGATGCACTGATTTCCTCGATCAGGCATCCGTCGCGAATGATACCGTAGCGTGATGCAATCTTACTGAGCTCCCCCAGAATGTGACTGCTGATCAAAATCGTGATGTTTTTGTTTTCATTCAAATATCGTATGATTTCTCTTATTTCTTTGATTCCCTCCGGATCCAGTCCGTTGATCGGTTCATCCAGGATCAGAAGATCCGGATTTCCCAAAAGAGCAACCGCTATCCCTAATCGTTGTTTCATTCCCAGCGAGTATTTACCGACATGTTTTCGTTCTTTTGGATCCAGCCCGACCAGCTGCAGCAGTGAGGTGATTTTTTCTTTGTCATTTAGTCCCATTGCCACGGCTTTGATTTCCATATTGTCATAAGCGGAAAGACCGGGATAAAGTCCGGGTGTTTCAATCAGAGCACCGATTCTTTTCGCGCTGTAGTCATCTCTTTCCTGCCCGAATAAATGGATGGTACCTTCGCTTGGATGAATCAGGCCTGCGATCATCTTCAAGGTGGTGGATTTTCCTGCACCGTTGCGACCGATCAGTCCATAGATATCGCCCTGCTGTACATGCATGCTGATATTTGATACAGCCTTTCTGTGTTTATATGATTTAGAGAGCGCAATTGTTTCTACTACATATTCTTTCATTGCAATGCCTCCTTTGTTATCTATAGTTTATCAAAGAAGATTTTATAAATATTAAAGCAAATATAAAAAAAGAATAAAGAAAAGACCGAAAATCATTCGGCCATTTTAAATCCTATGCCCCAGACAGTCTTGATGTAAATGTCTTTGCTTTGTTTGGCGATTTTTTTACGGATGTTGCTGATATGCACGTTGATCGTTTTTTCATCGCCGAGATAGTCCTGTTTCCATGCATATTCATAAATTTCCTGTTTCGTAAAAACACGGTGAGGATTTCGGCTTAACAGTTCTATGATCATATATTCATGTCGGGTCAGATAAAGTCTGACATCATTGATCAGGGCATCGTAAATATCCGGATCCAGCGTGAGTTGTTTAAAGCTGTGACAACGAATAGTTTTATTGCTTTTTCTTAACTGCACCTGGATGCGTACCAGCAGTTCTTCGATAGCGAATGGTTTGCATAGATAGTCATCAGCACCTGATCGGAGCAGATCCACTTTGCTTTCCAGAGAATCTTTGGCAGTCAGGACGATCACGGGAAGATCTGATGTTTTTCTTAGCCTGTGTAAGACCTCTTCACCTTCCATGCCTGGAAGCATCAGGTCCAGGATCATCAGATCAAATGACTGCATTTCCAACAGCAAAAGTGCCTCTGTACCTGAAAAAGCTTGTCGGCATGCATATCCATTTGCACAAAGATGCTTATATATCATGTGATTAATATCGCTGTGATCTTCAACGATCAGTATATTCAGTTGATCCATTTTCTATAATACCTTCTTTGCATGAATGTTTAAGCCGTTTCCTGTATTTTTGTCACTTGTCATATGCTGCTTTTTATTGGATGTCTTTATCACTGGATCGAAAGGTCAGTGCAAAGACCAAGCCGAGAGCTAACCCTAAAGGTACGTTTTCGATTGCTGATCCGAAGATCAATCCAAGCAGCAGGCTAATGGCCAGCCTATTATTTGTATTTTTCATTTGTTTCTCCCTTTTTTGTATGCTGTGAGTACAGGTATACGTATTTTCTGTTTATGAACATTATATCATGACAGGATGGCTGTTAGCTCTTTTTTGTGAAAATAAAGGAGATTACGCATGTGACAGAGAGAATTTGTTTATTTTTAATCTGAAACAGTGATTGCCGTACTGGGGGGGGAAGCCTGAAAGATCCGGCAATAATTGCGATAGACAGATAAAAAATGTCAAATAAAGTATAAAGGAAAATAATTTTAATATATGTAAAAATGCTTTTTAACAGAGAGTAAGTTTTTGATGACACGCTCAGATATATACGGCATGTCATCGGGTAAATCGAAAAATATTACAAATGATTGATGATCAAAGTAAAGCGCTTTCATCTATAATGTTATTTGGAGAATTGTGATGATCTAAAAGATTATTGAGCAATTTTATAAAAATAATAAAGCAGGGGGTGTTTTTCTATTATATAGAACATGCAGTTTAATAAGTAATCATAGGCTGACGATTGTGTTCAATAAGGAGGGAAAAAATGAAAAAGGGAATTGTATACAAGAGTATGGCGGCTTTACTATCGATAAGCATGGGCTTAGGAGGTTTTTTATCTTATCAGCCGGTGCATATTGAGGCGACGGAGATGAATGAACAAACAACAGGAAATGTTTTATTAAAAAAAGACGGAACTCGCTATGTGTTTGGAAATGAATTTATCACAAGAACGTTTAATACACAAGATGACATTTTGAAGACAGAGAAAATTACAAATTATCGGACCGATGAACAAGAAACGGTTTTTGTTCCGCAAACAGGCAGCGAGGAATTTGTAATCAATACATTGCCAAATGGAACGGAGGAAAATGGTTTCACTGCACCAGAAGAAAAAATAGATACTTCCGGGTGGCAGGCAGAAAGTGACAGCATTGATACAGATGAAAGTCCGAAAGGTGCCGTCTCAATGTTTGATGGAGATGACACAACTTATTATCATTCAAATTACAAAGCAGAAGGAGATGTTCTTTCATATCCGCATAATATTTATGTAGATATGAAAGAAACGAAAACGATCAATGCGCTACGCTATCAGCAAAGACTTTATAATGGTGAGCCGACAGTAGGCGGACGCGTAAAAGAATTTAAGCTATATGCTGCAGACAGCATGGAGGCATTAAAAACGGCAGATACACCGGTATTCAGCGGTGTATTCGACAATGCCAGAGAGACATATGTGAATGTCGATCAGGAAATAAAGACACGCTTTATCCGAATTGAATTTGTTTCCGGATATACGCCGTCTGATTCATCGAATCCAAATGTCGCCGCATGTTCGGAGTTTGATTTTTTCAGTGATCAGGCTGTTTTCCCTGAAACAGGAAAGACGATGATCAAAAGCAGTGAACTGACTTTGGATGGGGAACCGATCCTCAAGGACGTTGATGACGGTAAAACATTGACATTCCAGTTCATGCCGATCAAAGTACGCAATGTTGATTATACGGTAAAAGAAATCATTACGATGAAAAACGGTGATCCTTTTATGCGCAAATATTTGGAAATCAGTGTGCCGCAGGGACAGGAACAGCTTGCCAAAATAGATTACATTGATCTGGAAAATCTGAATATCAGTCAAAATGATCTTACAGAAGGCAATTACTGGACCATTTCCGAATTAGATAACAACGGTGCGATCGATATGGGAAATAAAGCAGTAATGCATGAGCTCGGTCAGCCGTTTTATCTGGATGCGATGTATTGGGGAAGTGAATTCCCTGAAACTGAAAATAAAATCAGACAGGAGAATGGATTTATCCGTTATCATTACGGAAAAACACTGGATCCCGACGAAGATCAGTTCGCTCATTATCAGGATCGGGCAGGAACCGGCAAAGTGGAAAAAGGAAAGATGACTACCTGGCCTGCAGTTGTCGGTGCGGCGCGCAGTGCAGATTACCAGGTTGTTCAGACTGATTTCTATGAATACATTGAGACAATTGCAACAAAAACAGATCTAAGACAGCAGTTTAATTCCTGGTATGATTATCAGAAAAATATTACTTCCACAAATATTTTGGACAGTTTTTATGCTATTGAAAAAGGGTTTACACAGAATGGTGTAGCTCCTTTGGATTCTTATGTTGTAGATGACGGATGGACAAATTACAGTTCTTTCTGGGAATTTAATGATAAATTCCCGCATCAGCTATATGACTCCAGCGCACAGGTACATCAATTTGGATCAAATTTTGGCTTATGGCTTGGTCCGCGCGGAGGCTACGGAACCGAAGGACAGATTGCTTCATGGATCGAAAACAACAATCTTGGTTCCCGCAACTGGAACAGCGGGGGAGACATCAATGTTTCTGATGCAAGGTATCTGAATAAGCTGGTAACGGATGTGTTCTTAAATTATCAGGAAAAGTTTGATATCAACTACTGGAAATTAGACGGGATGCTTCTAAACCCTTCTACGACTCCTTCGCAGTACCATGTTACAGGAAAAGACGAATACGTCTTTACAGAAACTTTTGAGCGATGGACAGATATGGTGGAAATGATGCGTGATCAAAGAGGCGGAAAAGATCTCTGGATCAATATGACATCTTACACAAACCCGAGTCCGTGGCTTTTGCAGTGGGTAAACTCTATCTTTATGCAGGATACAGGCGATATGGGAGCCTTGAAAGTAAATGAAGATGACACGATGGAGCAGCAGTATCTGAATTATCGTGACAGTGATTATTACGAATTCTTTAATGAAATCGGATGGCAGCTGCCGGCAAAGCATTTTTACAGTCATGATCCGATCTACGCAAAAGATGCATGGTATGGAGGCAGTAATTTTACGGATGACGAATTCAGAGAGTATCTGTATTTCCTGGGAACGAGAGGAACTGCTTTCTGGGAATATTATTTCAGTGACAGCATTATTGATGAAGACAAGTGGGACATTAATGCGGAAGCAGCTATCTGGATCGAAGAAAATTTTGACATTCTTCAGAAATCCAAAATGTTCGGCGGAAAAGCTAGCAGAGGAGAAGTATATGGATACTCCTGCTGGAACGGCGATGAAGGAATCGTCTCTTTGCGTAATCCTTCCGATCAGGAACAGACATATACGATTACATATGACCGATTGATCGGCATGGAAGAAGGAACAAAAGATTTATATGGAAAGGTCATTTTAGGAGACTTAAATTATCAGACAAACGATACATTAAGTTATGGTGACAGCATTACGTACACATTAAAACCGAAAGAAGTTCTCATTATGCAGTATGGCGAGAAAGACGACGAGAAGCCTGAAATTTCTTCAATTCACACAGATGGCAATACGATCGAGGTTACATTTAATGAGACCATTCGCGATGTACAGTCAGAGAATTTTGCTGTAGCTGATAATGAAGTAATGAATGCAGAATTGAAGGAAGACAGGAGAACGGTAAAGCTGACACTGAAGCATGAAGAAGAGGACACTTCAGATGTTACAGTAACAGTCGATGGCGTGATGGATACTGCAGGCAATCGGGCGAAGACACAGAAGACAGATGATTACTATAAAGATGATGTTGTAAACAGTATTGTCAACCGTACTCTTGATGGGCAGGCAGTCGAAAAAGGCAATAAATATTCCATTGACGGAAAAGAAGGATTCAGTATTACCGGCAAGCTAAAGACAGAAGCTAAAAATGCGGAAATTGTTCGTCAGGAAGGAAGCTATGTCGTAGCGATCGATGAAGAAGGATATTTGACATTTACATTAAACGGGGTCAGCGTTCATTCCAAATACGTTGAAAAACGAATTGATCAAAATGATAAGGAAACTGTTATCGAAACGACGAAAGGAATGATTGCAGACGGCAAAGAGCATCAGTTTACCGCTGTGAAAGAAGTGAACGGGTTATTGAAACTGTATATTGACGGTACAGTTGTTGCATCGGCCTATGATGAAGAAAAAATCAATCCTGAAATTGAAAAAGGCAATCTTGTCTTTGCGGACGGTTTGACAGGCAGCGTTTCCTACATTACTGTAATGGATCGTGCATTGGCTTACGATGAAATCAGTCAGTTGGCCAATACAGAGAAAAATATTGTTGCAGCCAGAGAGAATCAGAATATTTCGATCACTGCATGGGATAATACGGCAAATAAAGAAGCAGATCTCAATAAGGATAAGCCGGTTGAAAATATCAATAACGGTGTGAATGACAATTCCAATGATTATTTTGAATTAGGTGATACAAGTGACGGAAAGAAACACTCAAGATATATTCAGATAGATCTTGGTGACAGTTATGCATTGAACCGTTTGAAGATGACACGTTATTTCAGTGACGGAAGAACGTATGGTCCGACTGTGATCGCGCTGAGTGAAACAGATGATTTTGCGTCACCGACCATCGTTTATAATTCAGATGCAGACAATGTCCACGGATTAGGAAAAGGAGATGACGCTCTGTACACAGAAACAGCACAGGGAAAAGAAATCATATTACAGGAGGAAGTTTCTGCACGTTATATCCGGATTTATGTTTATGGCAATACAAACAGTTCTACATCTGATCATATCGTGGAGTTTGAGGCATACACACAAAGTGCAGGTAAAGGATTTTACCGTATTGACTACTCTGAACTTGAAGCTTTGGTCAACGAAGATCTGACAAAGGGTTATACGACATCTTCCGTTGCGGCATACAGTAAGGTAGCCGCTGAATCTATTGAGGAAGCTCGATCTTTATTGGAGGATAAAGACGCTGTGTCTGATCTTCAGGTGCAAACGTTAGTCAAACAGCTGAAAGAGCACAGAAATCTGCTGGTAAAACGCGCAGATACAGAAGAAGCAGAACAGCTGCTGGAATCACTGGATCATCAGGACCTGGATTCAGCATTGTATAAGGAAGACACATGGTCAGCGTATGCATCCGCAAAAGAAGAATTGGAAAAAGCAGTGCTGGATAATTCAGATATTAATGATGTACAAATGAATGATATGATTGCCGCAGTTAAACAGGCATATGAAAATCTTTCTTATAAAGATGCGGATTACAGCAAAGTAGATCAGGCTATCCGAATGGCTGAACAGCTGAATCCGAATGAATACAAAGATTTCAGTGCGGTAGAAAAAGCCGTTAACGCTGTCGTCAGAGGCAAAAATATTACCGAACAGGATGAAGTGGATGCAATGGCAGAGGCAATTTTGAATGCCATCAGCGCACTTGAAAAAATAGAACAAGAGACAGTGAATAAAGATGTTTTATGGGAATTGCTGGAGACCTATGACGGCTATCATTCACAGGATTACACAAAAGAAAGCTGGCAGCGATTCTACGCGGCTTATAAAAAAGCAAGCTCTGTCGTTTTAGATGAGCATGCAACGCAAAGCGAAGTGGATCAGGCTGCGGAAGATTTGATGCAGGCAGGAAAAGCGCTGGTTCGTGTTTCAGATACTGAAAATGATAAAACAGACGGGGATGAAGAAACAAAGAAACCGGTAGATACTGCTTCAAGCCTTCCAATTCTTCCTCTAGCTGCTGTATCTTTACTGATGGCAGGAGGTGCACTGGTTGCTGCACAAAGAAGAAGAGTCCAGGAAGAAGACTAAAAAATTAAAGGAGTGATGAAATTCACTCCTTTTTAAACGATTTTTTTATTCATTTGTTTTTTCACTTATAATTTCAATATAGGTTTTATAAAAATCATATGTTTTATCATTTTCTTTTGCACATAGAAGAAATCTGCTGATGATATAACCGGTGTTATATTTTTTTTGTAGTGTATGGAGAATTTCACCAAGATTGTTGGGATATCCTTCAGTGACTTCCTCTTTCATCAAGCATACAATGTAGCGGTTGTTGCGTTTGGTCCAGATAATATCTTGTAAGGCATACTGGCTGATTTGTTTGGCATCAACTGTAAGACCGCGTCTTTCTTCTTGAATATTGTCAGAAAACTGTACTCTGGAGTATAAATAAGGATTATCGACATACTGCTGCAGTTTTTCCGATTCGTATAGTTCAAAAGAAACGATGTATTCTGTATCGATATCTTCTTCAATAAAAACATTGCTATTCAGTCTATAAAGTTCATTGATAGAGGAAATATGTGCGTGGATTTTTTCGATTTGTTTTAGCAGTTCCTGCTGCTGTTGTTTTAGTTCGATTGCTTTTTGTTCCAGCAGTATTTTATGCTCCTGTGGAGTCATTTTTTGTATTTCTTTTATTTGGTTCAGTGCAAGACCGGAATTCTTATACAGTTTTATATCAGACAGTGTCATTAAGTCAGATATCGTAAATTCCCGATAATTGCTGCTCTTATTTTTTTTCAGCCTGATGATACCTTTTTGCTCCCAAAAGCGGATAGTTGAAGCAGGGATATGCAGGATCGAAGCTATTTCATTAATTAAATACTTCATAGGAATTTCTCCGTTTTCTCTCTTGAAATTATTATTTCAGAAATGCTATTGACTTTCAAGTAACTTTAAGGTTTAAGATTAAAATTAAAGAGATGTTAAATGTTAATAATGAAGTAAAAATTTAGCACAAAAAAAGAATAAGATTTTGGGGATCGCAGCAGGAGTTGTACAAAAATAATTATGAAAGCATCAGTCTTGATCGTAAGTTGCGGGGATGAAGAGAGAAAATATCTGATTAGTAAAATTGAATCAATAAAATCGCAGCTAGGTATATTACAAATATTCTCGACAGAGAGTGGAGAAAAAGCAATTTCCATTGTCGAAAAATACCATCCTGATATTGCTGTTGTTTATGATGATTTAGCTGATATGAAGGGGGAAATGCTGATCAAAAGAATTAAAAACAGAAATCGCAAGACAGCATGTATTTTACTGGATAAAAGAAACTTTTTTATGCTTTTTTCATCCCGTAATGTGGCAGACAGGACAGAAAGAGAACGGGAAAAAGAGGAACGAGTCAAAGAGAAACTGCGTGCAAAAGAGAGGGAAATGATCGATATGATCTCTGATTATATGATCATTGCCGCAGAAAATAAAGTCATTGACGGAATTGATCATTTTAAAGAAACGGTTCATATATGGAAAGGAAAAATAGCTGAGCATGAGTCATGCATTATTGATATGGTAGTAAGCATAAGCAAATTTGAGGAGAGATATAAAATCAGATTAGAAGTAACTGATTTTGTCAATATTTCTAGCCAATTGTATTATGTGTATCAATCTTTGATTGAGGAAATAATGTGTTTAGAGCCTAAGAAAAAAGAAAACAAACATTTTTTGTATTATCAGAGAGTGATTCAGTATATCAAAAATAACTATTCCCGTCCGATTAGTTTATTTGATGTCGCAAATCATTTAAAACTGTCTTCTGCATATTTAAGCACGATTATAAGCAAATATGGAGATGTGACTTTGACGGAAATGATAAATAAATACCGAGTAGAATATGCAAAGAAACTGATCTCTGAAGGGAAACTCTTTAAAGAAGTATCTTCACTTTCAGGATTCGGTTCACAAAGTTATTTCAGTAAAATATTCAGAAAAACGGCTGGCTATTCTCCGGCAGAATTTAAAAATAAGCTGGAAATATTCTGATAGTTTATTTTTTTAAGGATGGGAGGAAGTAAAATGGGCTTTCAGTTGATGAAGGAAAACTGGCTCAGGGACGAATACTTTGAACATTATCTGAATCATGTGCCATGCACATTCAGTATAACCGTAAAATCGGATATCACAGCGATTATCACATCAGAAAAGAAACTGTATCCAACTATGCTTTATTATCTTACAACAATAGTTAATCGTCATCAGGAGTTTCGAATGTCATTTAATAAGGCAGGACAGTTGGGCTTTTTTGATAAGATGATTCCCTGTTATACGATTTTTCACAAAGAGAGCGAAACGTTTTCTAGTCTGTGGACAAAATACTCTTCTGACTTTGATGTATTTTGCGAAGCGTACGAAAAAGATGTCAAACTTTATGGAAATATAAAAAAAAAGAATAGGAAAACCGAATATGCTTGAATATTGTTTTCCTGTTTCAATGATTCCCTGGGTTTCATTTGAGGGGTTCAATTTAAATCTTCAAAAAGGTTATGATTATTTAACCCCAATTTTTACTATGGGTCGACATTATAAGGAGATGGGTAAGATTATTTTACCTCTATCTGTTCAGGTTCATCATGCAGTATGTGATGGTTATCATGTCAGTCGTTTCATAAACGAACTACAGGAATTAATTTATGATCATGAATCTTCTAATAAATAATATTAAATATTTAAGTACAGCGTATCATTGATATCATAAGAATTCATAAAATCATATTTTATGAATTACTTTGATGGATTTGTTATTCAACCATTCTGATGTACATAAAAGGATTAATTCTTGCTCCTTTTATTATTTTTCTTTATATATGGCGGACATAGAGATACAGTCATTTTACAATAAACAAATAAAGAGGTTGAAATTATTGATTGATTCAGTTGGTTAATAAAGATTTCTTGATTTATTGCTTGATTTATATTGTCTTTAGTCAGCTATCTCATTATGATTGAAATATAGAGGTGAAAACGATGAGTAATAAGAAAAAAAAGCTGACCAAAAGAGATTTAGACATCATGGAAATTTTATGGAAACATGAAGAGCCGATCGCGGCAAGCGAGATTCAAAAAGAAATTCCGGAATTATCGAAAAATTCTATCCTGCTTATCTTAAAAAGATTACTGGATAAGGAATATGTATATGTAGCCAATATTTCGCAGAATAAAAAAGCGTTGATGCGTGAGTTTTCGCCAAGTGTGACAAAAGAAGAGTATCTGTCTTCATTTATGGATACAAAGACATTTATACAACTGAGTGCCTCTTTTATCAAACAATGTGATGACATGGAAGTCATTGACCGGCTGCAGAAAGAAATCGACAAGAAAAAGCAGAACAGGTGATCGCAATGCGTTTTACGATTTCTTCTTTTTTGATCACACTGCTCATGGTTACAGCACTGATCCTGTTTTTTCATCTGCTGCTCACCAGAAAGAAAAGCCATGTTTTGTTTCGAACTGACTTTTTGACGATCGTACTGGTTGTCATTTTATGCAGGATCCTGCTGCCAATCGAGCTTCCATTTACGTTTTCGTTATATTCAACAGTGATCATGACGACAGTCAGGGATTTTCTGCTTTTTGAACTGATGCCTTCTTTCTCAGTGATGCATCTGTTGTTGATCGTTTGGCTGATCGGAAGCATGATCCAATTGATCCGCTACATATCAAAAGTAAGGGAATTACAGCAGTTACTGAAAAGTATACAACAGGATGCAAAGCACTATACGATTTCCGATTACATTCCAGAAGAACAAGGGACAGATGTATATGTCACAGGGGCAGTTTCGACACCGATGGTGATGGGATCAAAACCGTCGATCTATATTCCTGAAACAGCATATACAAAAGAAGAGCTGCACAATATCCTATATCATGAACTGCAACATATTCATCACAAGGATCTATGGATCAAGCAGCTGATCAATGGGGTGGTGATCCTGTATTGGTGGTTTCTGCCGGTCTATGTACTGAGAAAACAGATCGATCTGTATCTTGAGATGCGAGCCGACAATGCCGTGACCAGGAAAATGAGCAGAGAAGAATATCTGGAATATGCGCAGTCGATCCTGGATGTGCAAAGAAAGCAGGTCGAACAGAAAGGTTTTCCTTCCAGGATGACCACATGTTTTATCAGTGATGGGACAAAGAGCTTATCTTATCGAATCGATTTCTTATTGCAGGGAGAACCGAAAAGAAAAACAAATGGTATCTTATTGGCATTAGCATGTATACTTCCTTTTATAAGCAATGGAATTATTATAGAGCCTGTTTATAATCATCAACCAGAATTAGAAGGTACATTTACAAAAGAACAAATTACAGAGAGCTATATCATTGAACATGCAGATGACACATATACACTGGTTGTGGATGGTGAAAAAATACCATTAGTTGAACCGCCATTAACAAATGAAATCCCAATAATCAAGGAAGGGGAATAATATGAAAAGATATGAATATATGACAGCGGATCTGAGTGCGGAACCATCATTTAATGTACATGTTAAGATGGAAAGGTATATTGAACAGCTGAATAAATACGGTAAACAGGGATGGCGATTGATATCCGGAACAGAGGATTGGAAATATTCTGTTTTTGAACGTGAAGTCGATGATAATACACAACAGGAGGATAATTGATTCATGAAAGAATATATTGGATACTGCGGCCTGGACTGCAAATCGTGTGATGCATATATTGCTACGATTCATGATGATCAATCTTTGCGAGAGAAAACAGCTAAATTGTGGTCTGCATTAAATAATGCTCCTATCTTGCCTGAACACATAAACTGTGAAGGATGTCGAATGAAAGGGAAGAAAACAGTATTTTGTGAGCATCTTTGTGTCATTCGAAAATGCGCAGCAGAAAAAGGTGTTGTTACTTGTAAAGACTGTGACCAATTCAGCAGTTGCTCTAATCTGAAGGCTATTCTTTTAAATAACCCTTCTGCAAAAGAGAATCTGATAGGATTGGATACTGTTGGTAAATAATCTGTTATGATTTGTTGTTCGATTAATGATTTTATGTTATGTTTTGATTAAGATAAATAATAACAGAGATGTGATGAAACATGATGAAGAGATCATTGGTAATTTTTATGCGAATACTGTGGGTTTTAAATAATTACTCTATTCGTCTTTGCTGTACTGTAACAGTGGAATAATAATGTGCTGTTAATGGCAACAAGTTCACACAAATTATATATTTTTGGAGAACATACACAGTAATTTTTTTCAGTTTTTGCCTTGATTATTGCAGTTGTTGGAATTATTTTAAAAATATATTTTGACCGTATATAGAATTATTAAAAGAGAAATGATTTTTAGATTAAAATTTCTAATTATTAGGTAAGGAATCTTAAATATGAAAGATATTAAAACAATTCTTTTTTTGATAGAGAGCTAACTATATAAAAGTCAAGTAATCTATGAAATAGTTTGAAAATAATTT
>ERZ857827.2272-NODE-2272-length-15106-cov-4.625407_pt1 | contig 15106 bp, 14 predicted proteins | sample MGYA00519761_ERZ857827 | MGnify/ENA primary metagenome ERZ857827 (study PRJEB31778, sample SAMEA3449370) | human gut metagenome | biome: human gut; feature: human-associated habitat; material: faeces | place: United Kingdom | collected 2010/2012 ... | reverse complement strand
CTCCGGCTTTTGCACTTGCACCCCTAAAGTTGTCCTTGACATGGGGTACACTTTATTTCCACGTTCCGGAATGGTTCGGCTGGTGCGGGTCCATCCAACGCCGGCCATGAAGTTAAAGCATAAGCAGCGAATATGGAAGCGATCCATCACCCTCAGCATCTTTGCCGCCTGTTCCAGGCATTGTTCTGCGTTTGGCCCGCCCCGTTTGATCTCGTCATGCAGCCGGTTCGGGAGCGGTTCCAATACCACCGGCCGGAGACCGCGGCTGTTCAGCCGGTTGACGACCGTTTCCCAATGGGCTTCGTTGGTAAAATCAAAGGAGGGCTCCTCTGGCAGACGCATAACGGCACGTTCTACGCCGCAGAGCTTTGCCGCTTCCCATGTGGCGTCGTATTCGGGATAGAAATACTCGCATAGCTGCAATCCGCTCATTGTACGCTTTTCCCTCCGTCCACATAGATGGATTGGCCTGTTATATACCGGCCCGATTCGGAACACAGAAGCCTTACTACGCCTGCACAATCCTCCGGCTGACCGAAGAAGCCTGCAGGGATCGTTCCTTGTACCTGGCTGGCATACGCGGGATCGCTGAGAGCCTCTGTGTTTCGATCCGTGACGATCACGCCCGGAGCCACATTGTTCACGGTAATGCCGTCTTTGGCCAGTTGTAAGGAAAGAGACTGTACCATGCTGGTCTGCGCTGCCTTGGCGGAAGAGTAGACCAGCATATCCGGATGGGGTTTTCGCTCCTGTACAGAACCAATGGTAACGATTCTGCCCCAGTGCTTTTGAATCATGGCGGGGGCCGCCAATTGAATGAGGCGCATGGAGGAATAGAAATTACAGGTCATCTGCCGCTGATAATCCTCCGGACTGATTTCCAGCCATCTACGCCGTATCTGAATGGAAGCGTTCAGAATCAGCACGTCCAGCTGGCCCGCCTGCTGCATCAGCTTTTCCGCCGCCTGAGGGTCGCAGAGGTCGGCGCAGAGGAGGGAAGCGCTGCCGCCGCTTTGTTCGATCAACGCACAGACTTCCTGCGCTTTTTCTCGATTGCCGGCATAATGTATCAATACCTCAAAACCGTCTTTAGCAAGACCCAAAGCCAATGCACGCCCGATCCCACGAGAAGAACCGGTGATCAGCACTCTTTTTCGATCCATCAATCATTCCTCCTGTTTTTTACGCTTTCAGGGCACAGATACACAGCGGATGAGGCAAATGCATGGTTTCATTTTCCAACTGCTTCAATCTGCCATGCCGCAAGGTAAAAACGGTTACGCTGCCGCTGTTTTCGTTTGCGCTGTAGAGCTTTCCATCAAACCACAGAATATCTCTTGGCGATTTTCCTTCGCAGGGGACGCTCTCCAGAATTTGTAATTCCTGATTTTTTAAAGATGCCCGGACTATCACGTCCGCGCCTCGGATGGATGTGTAAACTTCATCCCTCCAGACCCGAATGGCAGCAGCCCCGTACGTGGGAAGCACCCGGTCCAGCAGGGGAAGCGTCTGCACCAGCTTCCACCCTCCTGCAAGCCTGCGGAAAAGACTGATGGAACAGCTCATTTCACCAATGCACAGCAGGATTTGTCCTTCTTCCGCAAAAGCCAGATGACGGGGCCCGGAACCCGGAGGCAGGACAAGCCGGTACTGCTCGTTCAGATTTTGATCGTAAGCCACGATCGCATCCAGCCCCAGATCGGTGCATAGCAGCGTTCCATCCGGCGCCGGCGTAATAAAATGGGGATGGGGAGCTTCCTGCCGCAAAGGATTCACGCCATGACCGGTGTGCGTCCGAACCATATCCGGTATTCGGACGACAGTGCCGGATAGATAATTAGTCACATAGACTTTGTTGTCAACGGCCGCCAAATGACAGGGCACGACTCCAAGACTGCTTTGCGGTAGCCCATCAGGCTGAAGAGAACCATTTTTCCCCGTCTTCAGGCGAAGAACGCCTCCATAATGGCTTGCCTGATCCATTTCCCGCAGCAGACAAAAGGCATGGCTTTTTTTCACGATCATGTACATGGGCCGATCCAGCGGCAACCGGTCGATCAGGCTCCATTGGCCTTGCGACTCCTGATAATGCCAAATGCCTCCGTCTGCTTCGCAGGCGCATACATACAGATGCTTCATCGTATTTTACAGCGCCGACTGGGTGTCAGTGGGATCTCCGTTGCGGGCCAGGTCGTATTCCTTCGACCAGTCGATGTCCCGATAGGCCGCGGCCCGTTCGTCGGTGCGGATGAACTCCATCAGCAGGTCCAGCATTTCCTCGCTCCACGTGTTCTTGTCGATCTGGGCGGTGGTGAATCGGTTCTGGCTGATCATTTCAAAGCCGAACAGATCCTTCACCTGCGTCTTTGCGCCGCCGTCTACCACGTCCACCACCAGCTGGGGCGGAATGAACAGGACGCCGCCGGAGCAGCCGTACACCACGTCGCCGGGCAGGCAGATGGCCGCGTCCCGGTCGTCGCCCAGCCGAACCGGGCAGTTCATGCCCGTCATGACAAAGTCCCGGATGGGCGTAGGGTCGATGCCCCGGTAGTACACCTGCACGTCCGGCACCCGGTGCATCTGCTCGATGTCCCGGATGCCGCCCCAGATAACCGCGCCGCCGCTGCCGGTTTTCTGATGGATGGCGGTGGTCAGGTTGCCGCCCAGGAAGGTGCCCTTGTACACCTTGTCAAACATGTCAATAACGATCACGTCCCGGTCGGTCAGGCTGTCGATGACCCACTGATTGGGCGTGCCCGACAGGCCTTTGGCCCGGGCCATGGCGTTCATGGCCTCCTTGTAGTCCGGGCGCACCGGGGCGTACATGGCCGTTACGGCCCGGCCCACCAGCTTCCGGTTCACCGTGCCGTCCTCCTTGAACTCCGGGTGCAGGGATTTCATGGCGATGAACTGGCTTTCATACCCCTTGACGAAAATGGGCTTCCAGAGTTCCTCCAGCGTCATGCCATACAGCGCGTCCAGATACTTGTCCGCCACCCTGGGGCGGCCGTCCTCGAAGCGCTCCCCCGTCCATTCCGGGGTCAGCGCGATGATCTCTTCTCTTGTGTTGAACAGCATGATCGTCAGCCTTTCTTTTTTAATCTCATAGTAAGAAAATGTTCACTATCATCCATTGGAAAACATGGGCTATCCACAAGCTGGTCATCCATCAGAATGCTTTGAATTTCGGTTCCCTCGCCAATCAACCGAATATTCCAGCGTCCGTTTTGCAGAACCAGTGAATCAAAACAGATCTCGCCGCATTCGCCGGGAAGAATCGGATGAAACTGAAGATGCTCTCCGTCGTAACGAAGCCCCAGCATACCATGAAGAATCATGTTCAAATATGCAGTGGCCGACCAGGTCTGATCGCGCTTTTCCTCATGATATTTCAGATGGCTTTTTCCGGTAAGGGCGTGATATATTTCACAGATGGTGTCATCGCTGCGCAAAATCAGCTCAGTCAGACTATTCAATTCTTTTATAAATGGGGCTTCCATTCCTTTCATGGCGCAGGCACGTCCCCATAAGCTGCAGACGTTAGGCCAGATGGCTACATTTTGAGGGGTGTCATATCCGCTTGCTTCTGGAAGAAAGCGGGCACTGCCAATATAATGGTTCTCCATGGAGGGCCACGAAAGAGGAATCCCCCATGGCTCTGTGTGAATGTGGCGGAAAATTGATTTACACTGTTCATTATCCGCCACATCGAAAAGAACGGCCAGGGCTTGACCGGCTCCCTCCTGAATCGTGCAGTTTGTTCCGGCTTTTTCGGAGAAACCATAAGTGAAAAAATCGTATCTTCCCTGCTTTTGATTCCACAGATGGGCGTTTATTTGCCGACACAGCGCCTGTGCTTTGCGCTCGTATTGCCGTTCCATTCCCGTATGCAGTTTCCGGGCCATTTTTGCCATGGCACGATAAGCCCCCACCAGAATACAGTTAGAACTCAGGGTCATGATCTGATGAGGTGCCTCGTAATCCATTACGTTGCTATACGGGGGATGCACCACTTCTGGTGAACAAATATCTGCGGGCAGTGAGCCAATTCCGTCGCAAAGAAAAGCGGGTCCGAGCAAAAGGCCGTATTCAGGATGAATGTGACGTTTCTCCAGTTTATCCAGCGTAGCAGCGGAAACTTCATAGCTCATCGTTAAAAAATTCAGATCACGATTCAACTCAGCATAATCCAATGCCGCTACTGTCCAGAGCATTTTATCCCAATACTGGTCGTATTTTTCCGGTTGAGCCGGATGGGTCAGACCGGAAATTTCTTTATCACCGCCTATCCGAATCGGTTTCAAAAGTGTAGCCCGTGCCAATTCCGGGCAAAGCAGATTGCATCCCATCCAGGTATTATAGGCGGTATCTCGGGTCCATGCATCAGGATAGCAGCCTCCGGCCTGAATTAAAGCTTCCGGCCTGGTAACACAATTGCGTTCCAGCACTCGAAGCGCGGTCTGATAGGCACGGCAATAGCGTTGACCCTCTTGTTTCAAAGCATGCATTTTAGGTGCCCGAAGCAATGAAACTGGTGTTGTCATCCATTGCACCTCCAATCATAGTTGTACTTGATAGCAATCGTTTTTTTCCATAGCGTAGCCGTCCTCCGCTGAATTCAGATGAACCGTCAGCTTTCGTTCGTCATGGAGGACGATGTGCCAAATGCGCCGCTCCGGTTTTCCTTCATAAATTCCCTGGCGGGAGCCGATCTCCAGACGGATTTCTTTCTTTGAGCCGGTCAGGCGCATTTCGGTGCGGCCAATGGCTCCTTCCAAATAGGCTACGCTTTCGCCATCATCTTCATAGAAGGTATACAGAGTGACGCTTTCCCTGCCGGGGAAAAGATGCAGGAAAATCTCCCCTTTTTCGTCCTGCTCGGGGATCACCGCCCCTTCGCGAATCAGCAATGCGCCGCCCCATTCCTCCGGCACCTGGCAGGATACGGTTTGCCCGCCGGAAAGAAATGCGCCGCTCCATGCGTCCAGCCAACCTTTCCCGGGCAGAAACAGCGTGTTCGTAAAACAGCCAGGCATCAAAAAATCGCCCAGAAGATACTGCGACTTGATTTCGGCAACCTCTTTGCAGTCTTCAAACGCCAGCGGCATAGGACGGATCATGGGCAGCCCCGTTACATGGGCCTGCAAAGCCGCAGAATAAAGATAGGGCAGCAGCCGGTCGCGGAGTCTGGCATAGCGGATAAACATGGCTTTTGGCTTTTCACCGGCATACCATGGCTGCAGCACTCCCTGCCATGCGTTCAGGTGCGCCCAGGGCGCAAAGAAGGCGTAATGCATGCTGGCGGGATCAAAAAGATCCATGTCGACCGTTGTGTTGCTGTGGCCGGAAAGCGCCAGATTTTGCAGCCAGATCATGGAACCTTCATTTCCGCCGTTATCGCCCGTTGTAGCGGCGCACCAACGCTGAATTCCCGTATAGCCTCCGCAATAATGAAGCATGGGCCTTTTTCCGGTCTGCTTGACAAATCCTTCATAAACCTGCTTTGCCAGAAGCGGTTGATTCAGATTATGCATTCGCTGAAAGGGTTCGCCATTGGAACAGATCCCATCCGGGTCCACATGGCGCTGCTCTTTCAGCAGATAAGGATCCACCATATTGGCCGGATCCAGCTTAAAGCCGTCTATCCCTACGCCAACCAGTTTTGATAAATGCTGATACCATGGCTCGTAAGCATTTTCCGCTCTGCCGCCCGCCTGATGTTCGGCTTCGTCAGTCAGATCGTAATCTACGCAGATCCAAAGACTGAGATGGATCCCCATGCGCCGGAGCGCTCCGATGAAGGTTTCCGGGTGATAACCATCCATCCACCATACCGGCATATGAAAGCGCTCCAACGCCCATTTTTTGTCCGTGGACATGTCATAAAATTTGTCCATCCAGCCCGGCTCCAGACTGAAGTGACGGCACGGGATCCCTAATTCACGCATTTTTTCAGCGTCCCGAAGCAGCTCCGCCTGATTGGTGAAAATCGGGGCGATATAGGTCAGTCCATAAGCCCAGCGCGGCAGCACCTGAGGCTTTCCGGCCAGCTCAAGGTATTTTTCCAAAATGGACGCCATGGTGCCGGCTTGAAAAACAATGACGTCCAGCGTGTCCGCACAGCCCAGACAACGGAGCCATCCGTCCTGCCATCGGTTTACATCCACGAAATGTCTTCCGTCGGCAACGATCATCAGGCCCCAGCCCTGATCGCTCATGAGAAACGGAATGGGAATCTCATCGGCCTGATATTTGGCAAAATTCTGATAGACCGCGCCGTTCAGGCACAGACTTTCTCTGGCTCCCTCGCCAAGACCATAAAAATGTTCTCCGGGTCTGACCGGAAAGCGAATGGCAAAGCGCCCGTGTTCTGCTGCCGGGACGGCCTTTTCGGCATGGCCGGCCATTTTTTCACCTTCGGGCGCGCCGATTACGGTTCCTTCCCTATGAATGGGGTGGCTTTTCTCCAAAGCAGTCAGCTCTTCTTCCCAGCCAGACCAACCGCACTCAAAAGAAAAACCGGGAATCGCTTCTACGCTTTCTTCCTTTTCCGGAATGGAAACGAGGCCATAGCGCCGCAAATACGAGGGAGCGGGATTTTCCGCTTCCCAAATGTGATAGACACCGTCGCTGATTTTCCCAATGGAAATGGCGCTCATAATCATTTCTCCTTATGCTTTGGCTTCAAGACGGGCGACGAAACCATGAGAAAAAGCGGGCAGCTGCAGTTGATCGGCAGAAAGCTCGTAGCAGCCATTCAAATGTTCGTCTTCACGAAGCCCAATGATTTGGGTTCTTTGAGAGGAAAAGGGAAGGTGAAGGTTTTCCACGGGTACAGCGGGCTGCTGATCCCGGAAAAGACGATCCCAACGATCTGCGGCGGAACGAACGTACAGCAGCGTATGCTTCCTGCCCCTCAGCCCCAACAAACGAACGGATTCCATGGACATTTCGAACGTTTCAAACGCTTCTTCGTCCACCTGAATTCCCTGCAGCAGCTGGATCAGCGGCTGGTAGTTCTGCCACAGTTCTTGGGGATCCACATAGTATTCCCAGTGCCAGCTATGCCCGCTGCCTGCCGCGCCCGCGAAAAAAGGAGCATACGTTACATCGTTCAGGATGGTTCCCGCGTGATCCATGGGATAGAAGCGGAACGGCCCGGTATGACAATCATTCACAGCGCCCGTTTCATTCAGAATAACAGGCCGGCCCTCTACGCTCATCTGGCGGACTCCGTCGGCAGCCAGCTCCAGCGCGTCCGCATGACAGATCTCCATTTTGGCGCCCTGATCGACATAGCGGTGAAACTGCCCGAAATCCAAAGCGGGGTGAGAGGCCATCTGGCGGAGCGCTTTGATTTTTCCTTCCCAATCAAAACTGCCGGTCGAGTTGCAGATCATGTTTCTGGGAGAACGGGAGCGGAGCCATTGAGCCATACGGGAGGTGAAATCAAGCGCCTGTTCATAGGGAGCCGCAACGCAGTCCATTTCGTTCCAGAGTTCCCATGCAAACACGATGGGATCGTTGGCATAGCGAGCTAAATAAGGCTCTATATCCTCCTGCCATTTCTGGTTCCAATAGGGCGAAGTCAGCCATTCTTCCATTCGACCCTGTTCGGGCTGATAGGGCTGATGCGTGCGCTCGTCCCACAGCTCTTTCACAAAGCTGGGCTTTGTCAGATCGTCAGGCGACGGGCCAAAGCAGCGGAAATGTTCCAGACACAGCTTGACACGGATGCCATATTCCCGGGCCAGCTCCATGACTGTATCCAGGCGATGAAATTTGGCCAGATCATGCCGGCCCGGATAGCGGGTTCGGGTATTCAGATAAACGGAGGAAAGCCACAGTCGTGTATAATTCACCCCGGCGTCCCGCATCTGGGCAAACCAGCGGCGATACAGAGAAATGCCCAGCGTCGCGTACTGATCGCCAGTGGCAAAATGCTCTTCTCCGCGGGGCAGAGCATCGTAGCGCAGAATGCAGGCGTTGGGGCCGATGGGCACATAACTTGCGCCGGAGGTGCAGGCAAAGTAGCGAGGATCCTTTTGGCTGACCTGCACATAACCCGGCTCTTCGCTTTCCGTACAGAAGAAAGAGCCGCTGATCTCCGGACAATCCACAGCCTGCCAGCGATAGCTGCCCGGGCGTTCCGGCGTGTAACGGAAGCGGCGGCAAGGCTCGCCGGCCGTTTCCAGAGCCTCATACCCATGCTGGTCCATCCGGAACTCGGCGGGCTGATCCAGATAGGAGGGGATGGTTTCCTTCAAGCCATCCGGCCCGGTGATCTCTATCGAGGTGTTTTCTTCGTTTTTTATCGGAAGGGTTATTTCCATCCGCCCGTACTTTGGGCAGGAGATTTTTTCCGTCCAATTGCTTCGAATCAGCTTCATCGCCACCACACATCTCCCTGTTCGTATTTCAGCATGGGCGCTTCATACCAGTCAAAACGGAAGGTTTTTCCGTTCTTGCGCCAGTTTTTGGGTGAATCGGTATCCAGCCAGTCCAACGGTTCGGCGGGAGCCGTGTCCTGCGCTGTCCGGAAAGCCTCGGCTATCCTGTTTTCCCAACCGCCTTGCCGGGCCAGTTCCGCCGATACGGAAACAAACAGAGGAGTTCCGCTGAGAGAAAGGAGCTTAAGCCATTTTTCCGTTTCGCCTGCGTTGCTGGTGGGCGTAATGGCACAGCAGTCGGCGTCGCAGAGATAGAAGCGTTCATGCTGCATCATGCGCATGGCCAGCGTGTTGATGCCCATCCGCCGGGTCCTCTCCCAGCAAAGACCGCTGGTATCGCCTCCGGTGCGCTGGATGGCCCAGTAACCGGCGCTCAAATGGCTGATGGCGTTGCAGCCCATCAGCATGGCTTTTCCAGCGTTGTCACTCAATACTTTGTACAGGCGCTTGATGATTTCCGCCAGCGTTCTGCTGCGGTCGCCAAACGGCTCCGGACGGGCTGACGGATGATAAGCCTTTACGCCCATGCCGTACTGCCCCCAAATATCAAAAGTGGAATAGTCATGCTTGATCAGTTCATACCCGGCTTCCGATAAGCTCCGGGTCCAGCCGGCAATATATTCCAGTACATCTTCCCGGCTGGGATCCAGAACCTGCCCATTGGCCGTATGCCAGCGGATCCATTCTTCAGGGATCCTTTCGCCCGTCAGCATGGGGCGGAACCATATGCCAGGCCGCACGCCCATCGCCTGCATCTCCGACGCTACGTCCGCCATGCTGCCATAGTCGCGGTTTCCGACCCATGGCGCTCCATTGGTATGCCTTCCTGCCAGCTGCCAGCCGTCATCGAGTACCATATAGGGGCGGTTGGAAATCCCCTGAGCCATATCCGCAATAAAACGGCTGTCCCGGATGGCGTCGGCCCTGGAACCCGCTCCATAGGTGTAATACCAGTTGTTGCCGCCATAAACGGCGTGATCGGGCAGGATCGGGTGCGGGCACATGGCTTTGGCAAATGCCTGAGCAAAAGCAAAAGGAGAGGCATCCGCTCCGGCGGAACGGAAAACGATGCGGGCGGGAACGATCTCCCGGCCGTTCAGAAGAACGCCCTGCTCTCCTGCAGAAACGTCCATAAGCAGCAGAATATAATCATCGCTGAAATACCAGGTATCGAAGGCATCCGGGCCGGTAGCCACACCAATGCCATAGAGGCCCTGTGGATCCCGCAGAAGACCGTACCATGGAATGGCCTTGCCGTCATGGATGCACTGCCAGCAGAGATCGCCGTAAGCCCGTTCCCACGCATCGCCAAAGATCCTGGTATCCGGCAGCAGTTCCGCTTTCCAGCGGATCAGAATGGTTTTCAAGGCCGTTTTTTCTGCGGACAGCCGGACTTCCGACCCATCGCCGTTCAGGTGAAGCTGTACGTCTCCATGAGTCCATTCGCCCTGATGAAAGGAAAGTTCCTCCCAGCCGTTTTCCGTCTCCATCTGCACCGCCGCAGGGTGCAGCCAATCCAGTTCCTTCATGTCTCTTTACTCCTTCACACTGCCACGCACGATGCCCTTGGCAAAATATTTCTGCAGAAAGGGATACACACACAGCACCGGGACCATGGCCAGAAAGATCATGGCAGTGGTGAAGCCGTCCTGCGTCTGTTTTTCCAGCAGATCGTCCAGCATGGAGCTGGAAGACAGGTTCAGCTTTGTTTCGTCGATGACGATGGATTTCAGATAAGTTTGCAGGGGCTTCAGATTTGCATTGCGGATATAGATCTGTCCGTCAAACCATGCATTCCAGTGGTCCAGCAGTACGAAAAGCGAAATGGTAGCCAGCGACGGAAGACAGAGCGGAAGAATGATCCGAAATAATGTGGTCACATGACCGGCGCCGTCGATGTAAGCGGCTTCGGACAAACTTTCCGGCAGAGCGCGGATGAAATTCATCAGCAGGATCATATTGGAAATAGGCAGCGCATTGGGAAGCACCAGCGCCCAAATGGTATCCATCAAACCGGTGTTTTTGACCACCAGATAGGAAGGGATCAGACCGCCGCTGAAGCACATGGCGCCCATGAAAAAGGCTACGAACCATTTGCGCTGCGGAAAAACAATATCCGATTTCGCCATCGGATAGGCCGCCAGCACGATCATGACCAGATTGACGAGAATGCCCACCGCACAGCGTTTGAACGTGGCGCCGTAGGAAACGAAAAACTGCTTGTCGTGCATGATGTACTCGTAGGAATTCGTGGTAAAATCCACAGGCAGCAGACCTACATGCCCGGACAAAATGGCGTCCCGGGAGCTGAAGGAAATGGCGCAGACATGCACCACGGGCAGAATGCACAAAACGCCTATCAAAATACAGAAGATATAATTGATGAGATTAAAAGCCTTTCTTCCGGGGTTGACCTTGATTTTCATCGCCGCATCTCTCCTTATCCAGATCCATTAAAACACTTTGTAGCCGCTGCATTTGTAGGCGATGCGATACGACGCAACAATAAACACAAACGACACCGCCGACTTGAAAATATTCGCCGCCGTGGAAAGAGAAAATTTGCCGGTGCCAAGACCCATGCGATAGATCAGCGTATCGAGAATATCGCCGGTTTCATAGACGATGGGGGAATACATATTAAACACCTGATCGAAGCCCGCGTTGAGGATGTTGCCAAGACTCAGGCAGGTCATCAGGATCACGATCGGAACGATGGAGGGCAGCGTGATGTGCAGCACCTGCTGCCAGTGGCCTGCCCCGTCTATTTCGGCGGCTTCATACAGATTGACGTCCACACCGGCTACCGCCGCCAGATAGACGATTGTGCCGAAGCCGAATTCCTTCCATACATTGGTCAGGATCAGCGTAAAGCGGAACCAGTGGTTATCGCCCAGAAAGATGATCTTTTCACCGCCCAGCGCGGTGATGATCTGGTTTACAACGCCGGTAGAGCTGAGCAGCTTGGAAAAAATACCTGCCAGCAGCACCCACGAAACGAAGTGAGGCATATAGATCAGCGTCTGCACGCCTTTTTTGACTCCTTCGTTTTTCATTTCGTTCAGCATCAGTGTAAACGTGACCGGAACCAGTACGCCCAGTGCGATTTTCCACAGGGCGATAATAACGGTGTTGCGCAGAGCCTAAAAAAGCCCGGCATATTGAAAAGTACCCGGAAATTTTCGAAGCCGACCCATTTCGAAGCCAGAAAACCCTTTGCCGGAAGGTAATTCTGAAACGCGATGATGTTGCCCAAAATCGGAATATACCGATAAACCACCACAAAAAAGCAGGGAATTGCCAGCATGAAAAGCAGGGGAAGGTTTTGCTTCTTGAACCTGGTCTTTGAAACGGTCTTCATACGTGTCTCCTTTTGCCAGAAAGTCAATACTGTGTCCTGAGAGGTATAAAAATCGGAAGGAGCCAGAAGGCTCCTTCCGATTTATCTGAGCCCGTTACTGCTGGGAAGCATAATAGGCGTTTACTTCGTCGGTGATCTGCTGACCGCCGGAAGCGTACCAGGTTTCCACGGCCTTTTCGTACACGCTGACGTCTTCGCCCATGATGACCTTGACCATCGCTTCGGTCAGGGCGTCGTCAATGGACTGCTGATACAGGCTCATGGTTTCCGTCACCGGGCCCGTGTAGGACGATACCAGCATGTCTGCCTTGAATTTGGTCACGACAGGGGTGTAGCCGTCGGTGAACAGGTAGTAGAAGCCCCACTGGGTCTCGTCGCCCGCCTGATACTTTTCGATCTTCTTCAGGTAATTCTGTGTGTAGGGACCGCACTGATCGTATATGGAGGACTTCTATGCTTACATCACCCGGGTGGATGACGGCAAGGTCTATCTGCGCTCTGAATACAAACATGCCATGGATTATCTTCATATTCAGAAATTACGTTTTTCCACGTTGAAGCTCCGGGTCGATCCGCTCCCTGAAGAAATTGAAAATACGCTGGTCCCCAGCCTGATTCTTCAACCGATCATTGAGAATACCTTCCAGCATGCCTTTGCGAACCGAGCGGGTGAAAAGGAGATCCGCCTGCATTTTCGCATAGCCGACTGCAGCAGCATAGACATCGTCATTGCGGATAACGGCAGTTCGCTCAGCGATGAGGATATCGCCGCGCTGGATCGAAAGATCAATCAGGCGGATGTGCCCATTTCGGAAACGCACGGACTGACCAATATCAATAAACGGCTTCAGCTTTTATCGCAGGGCCGCTGCTGTCTAAATTTGTCCCGCAGCATCGAATTGGGCGGACTGGAAGTCTGCCTGCAAATCAGGGGGTGAAGCAAAGTGTACGAAGATTGCCGGATTCTGATCGTGGATGATGAAGAGCATGTGGTGGAATCCCTGATGTGGAACCTGCAGCAAATCCCCCGGATGAATGCGGAGGTATATGGAGCGGGCGGTGCGGAGGAAGCGCTTTCTCTGTGCCGCAAAGCCAAATTTGATCTTCTTATGACGGATATTGAAATGCCGAATACCAACGGGATAGATCTTCTTGCCGGTGTAAAGGAGCTCTGGCCCCGCTGTAAAACGCTGGTATTGACGGCTCATTCCAAATTCGATTATGCCTATCAGGCGTTCAGCCACCATGCGGATGACTTTATCCTGAAGATCGAAAAGGATGAAGTCATCCTTAAACGAGTCGTTGGGCTTCTGGATCAAATTGAGGCAGAACGGGCGATTTCCAGACAGCTTCAATCCTTCAGCCAGCAATTGAGCCTTAATACCGAAAGCAAAATATTGCCGTTGCTTTGCAGTCCCCAAAGCACGACTCCGGTAAAAACGTTATTACTTCAGGAGCCTGGTTTGAAAAATCAGAGTGGTTTTTATTTTGTCTTGCTGCGTTCTGCTTCAGAGCTGGATCGGGAAACCACGTTGAAACTGACTTCTTTGATTTCCCAGAATGCTCCGGCACAACTGAGCTTATCCGGCTGGGCACAGTCAGGGGCAAACGAATTGATTCTGCTGTTTCAGGCCGCTTCCGTTGGCAGGCCCGATAAAAATCAACTGACCGGCAGTTTTGAGCTTTTGCAGCAGACGATTTTGCCGACTCTCCAGCTGCACGTTTCCTTTTTTGCCTATTCCACTCCCGTGGAGGCAGCGCAGTTCCATGACGCCTATCGGCTGTTTCCGGCAGAGCATTCGGAAAATGATCTGGTATATGTGACTCCATTTACCAGAAAGGAACCGGATATTTCTTCCGTAGAGTACCTGACGAATTCCATCATCCGCTACATCAATCGTCACATTGCGGAGGATATCTCTCTGCTTCAGCTTTCGGAGATCACCGGTTACAGCAGTAGCTATATTTCCAGAACCTTTCAGAAGCTCTGCGGGTCGACCCTGAGCGAGTATATTTCACAGCGGAAACTGGAATTTATCCATACGCTCATGCAGAACCCTCAACTGTCTATCAATGACATTGTAGATCAGTCCGGTTTTCACTCGCATTCCTATTTTTATCGTTTCATCCGAAAAATGACCGGACTTGCGCCAAAGGTTTACCAAATGCAGTGCCTTCAGGAAACGAAAATGGAAGAGCAAAAAGATGGGATTCTATGAAAAGGCTTCATTTTTTGTGTTTTACAGAGTAAAGTAGGAAAAATTACTGCATTTGTTTGTGTATTGCCCACCAAGGAACCGCTCTATCAGGAAAGCAGTAGCAAAAATTTTTGTAAGTCATGCGGCACTGTAGGTGCTGTTATGTGTTTGTAGGGCCTATCTGTCCTGAGCCGCCCTATCATTTTTCATCAATAGCTGCCGGTACTGCTTCGGCGTCAGTCCGGTATTCTTTTTGAATACGGCGCTGAAGTAATGCTGATTAGTGCTATACGCCAAATAGTTTATTAGCCCCCAGAAAAGTCTGATCCAATAGTGAAATTAACCCGTTACGAAACGCAATGTTGGCGTTTAATGTTCGTTCCTAAAGACGACTTTGAGTCTTTAGCATCTGCCGAGTTTCATCCTCTATGAAGTAATCCCGAAATTCTTGCCAGAAGGTCAGCGCATAGGTGTGAGCCTCTGAGCAACGCGTTTCCACGTCCTTTCAGGGGCAAATACATTGTAGCAAGCAATGCCGTGTGGTACCCTTCCGGCAAACCTGGCGATTTTCTCTGGAGAGAAAATCGTCCGGTTTCTGCTTGTTGGGGAGAACCCCAAATTCCCCCTAACGCACCGTTGATGCGGCTGCGCATCCTGCGGATACTTCTTTTTTACGCTCATCGTTCCTGCAATTTTTCCCTTTTGGTTTCTTCCGGCTCAACTCCCAGAATCACATCGACGTCAAAAGTTCTTTGATTTTAGTTCGTGCTCTATTTATGATTGCAACCTCAAATTTGCAAACGCAGAAAGAAAATCAGCAGAAGAGGTAGAAAAATTCACAATAGTTTCTAATCCTTGTACAAAGGTGTTGGCAGATGCACCTGCCCTTAGGCCGCAGCCGCCATCCTCCTTCCCCTGAACACAAAAAAGAAGGAATGCAAACATAGCATTCCTTCAGCCTATCGAAAAACCCTAAATTGGTCGCTGTTGCCCGCAAACAGCGCTACGCTGGTTTGCGGGGGAAAGTGCTGCGGCACAAGGGTTAGGGGCTCCGTTCCGCAACCTCAATCGTCGTCTTTGGCACTGCCGTGCCAAAT
>ERZ857827.2267-NODE-2267-length-15144-cov-3.994499_pt1 | contig 15144 bp, 15 predicted proteins | sample MGYA00519761_ERZ857827 | MGnify/ENA primary metagenome ERZ857827 (study PRJEB31778, sample SAMEA3449370) | human gut metagenome | biome: human gut; feature: human-associated habitat; material: faeces | place: United Kingdom | collected 2010/2012 ... | reverse complement strand
CCCCGGCAGGAGGCAGTGCCTCCTGCACCTCCACTTTTTTGACACTCTGCGCCTGCAAAGAAATTTCTTTGCGGGCTTTTTTCTTTCCGCACCCAATCGCGCCATGGGCATATGGTGACAGTGAAAGGCGCAAGGAAAGAGCGCATGGCGCATTCCTTCCCTTGCGGCCAAACAATAAAGGAGGCGTGTTCATGTCTTTCTATTCTTACAAGAACGCCAATCCCTGCTCCTGCCCCGGCGCCATCTCGGGAAATGCGCTGGACGGCCTGCAAGAAAAGGTCTGCGTACAGGTCAAGCGGGTCTACGACAGCTGCCTGCAGCAGGAACAGCTGGATAACAAGGACGTGACCATTACCAGCTACGCCATGGTGGCCAATTCCGGCTGCGGATGCAGCTGCGGCTGCAATAACAACGACAACACGGAAACCGTGGCCCCCACGTCCGCGCCCGTTCCGCCCATTACCTTCGAAAGCTGCCGCTCCACCACGACGGAGGGCACCATCCGCGACCTGACGGTGGAGCGCCTGTGTGACCGTCCCTGCTTCGCCCGGGTACGCTGCAAGATCGACGTGCCGATCGACATCCTGTTCGTGGATAGCCGCTGCGTGGAGTACATCGGCAAGGGCGTCATCACGGTCAACAAGGATGTGCTGCTCTCCATCCCCGACGAATCCATCGTGCCCTATTGTCTGGAAAGCATGGTCAGCGCCATCTGCGTTGCGGGCACTTATCAGGGCAACAACCAGTTCAGGCTGACGGTCTGCGTTACCGTGATTCTGAAGGTGCTGGCGCAGGTAGAAATTCTGATTCCCTCGTATGGCTTCTGCACCGTACCGCCCTGCGAGGAATTTGCGGAGAATGTCTGCGACGAATTCTTCAGCCTGCCGCTGTTCCCGCCTGCGTCGCTGTGCAATAACAACGACGTGGAGCTGAAAAACGCGGCGTGCAATCAGGGCAGCTGCGGCGGCTGTGGGTGCGGCTGTGGATGCAATCGGTGAAAAAGCCAAACGTCCATGAAAAAAGACCGGCAGGAGGAAAACTCCTGCCGGTCGGAATGCCGAAGAGCCGCAAACGCGGCCTTTTTTCTTTGACGGAAAATCAGAGCTTTTCGGCAATGCGCTGAGCAATCTGATCCCCGCACAGGCCGTAGGCGCGCAGCACGTCCATGGCCTTGCCGCTCTGGCCGAACTGATCTTCGATGCCCAGCTTGGTGAAGGTAAACTCGCCGTTGCCCACCAGCACGTCGGCGACCGCGTCGCCCAGACCGCCGATCACGCTGTGCTCTTCCGCCGTGAAGACGTTTTTGCACTTTGCAGCGTAACGGGCTACCAGCTCGCGATCCAGCGGCTTGATGGTGTGCAGGTTCACGACTGCCACATCCTTGCCCTGCTCCTTCAGAAGCTCGGCGGCTTTCAGGCTCTCTTCCACCATCAGGCCGCAGGCGAAGATGACCGCGTCTTTGCCGTCCCGCATCACGTTGCCCTTGCCTACTTCAAAAGGCATGGGATCGAACACGGTGGTGGCCAGACGGGCCAGACGCAGATACACGGGGCCGTCAATGGCGGCAGCCGCTTCCACGGCCTTGTACGTTTCGTTCGCGTCGCAGGGAACGATAACGGTCATGCCGGGCAGAACGCGCATCAGGGCGATATCCTCGATGGCCTGATGGGTGCCGCCGTCTTCGCCGACCGTCACGCCCGCGTGGGTGAAGGCAAACTTCACGTTGTTGTGGGGATAGCACACGCCGTTGCGGATCTGCTCAAAATTGCGGCCCGCGAACACGGCGAAGGTGGAGCAGAAGGGAATCAGGCCCATGCAGCTCATGCCGTTGGCCACGTCCACCATATTGGCTTCCGCAATGCCCAGGTCAAAATGACGCTCCGGGAACGCCTTCTGGAAAATGGCGGTCTGAGTCGCCTGCGCCAGGTCGGCGTCCAGCACGACGACTTTATCGTTTTTCTTGGCCAGCTCTACCAGAGCCTCGCCGTAGGCCACGCGGGTTGCTTTCTTTTCACTCATTGCTCACGCCTCCAATTCCTTGAGGGCCTGGTCGCGCTGCTCCGCGTTGGGAGCCTTGCCGTGCCAGCCAACCTGATTTTCCATGAAGGAAACGCCCTTGCCCTTAACGGTATGGCAGAGAATGCAGGTGGGAACGTCCTTCTGAGCGGGCTGATGCAGCGCATCCAGCACCTGCTTGAGATCGTTGCCGTCCGCCACTTCCATCACGCGGAAGCCGAAGGCGGTGAACTTCTGAGCAATGTTGCCCAATCCCATGACCTGATCGTTGCTGCCGTCGATCTGCAGGCCGTTGTTGTCCACGATGTAGGTCAGGTTGTCCAGCTTATAGTGAGCCGCGGACATGGCCGCTTCCCAAACCAGACCTTCCTGCAGCTCGCCGTCGCCCAGAACAGCGTACACATGGCAGGGGTTGCCGGTATGCTTTGCACCCAGCGCCATGCCGACCGCAATGGAAGCGCCCTGCCCCAGAGAGCCGGTGGACGCATCCACGCCGGGGCACTTTTTCTTATCGGGGTGGCCCTGCAGAATGCTGTGCAGCTGCCGGAAATTGGCGAACTCCTTCTTGTCAAAAAATCCCTTTTCGCCCAGCACGGCATACAGCGCGGGGGCGGCGTGGCCCTTGGAAAGCACCAGACGGTCCCGGGCGGGATCGGTGGGATTCTTGGGATCCACCTTCATTACATCTTCATACAGGGCAACCAAAATCTCCGTGGCGGACAGCGAGCCGCCGGGATGGCCAGAACCGGCAGCGGCAGTCATGGTGATAATGTCCCGCCGTACCTGCTTGCAGACCGCTTCCATTTCCGGAATGTTCATGATAACCTCTCCTCTGCTGCGATACTTCAGAGACCCGAAGGCCCTGTTAGCGCATTCTGATTATATCTGTCATTGGAAAGGCTTGTCAACCCATATTTCCAAATTGGTATTTGATTGTTATAAGGCAGGTAAAACAGCAGAAAAAGAACAGAAAAAGCGCCCCGCGAGGGGCGGGGCGCAGGCAGCTTCCGTGTTACAGCGTGCCGGTGACAGTCAGCGTGCTGGCCCCGGGCGTGGTGGTCCAAACGCCGGTGGTCGGATCCTGCGTATACGTGGCGGCAGGCACCGTGACCTTTCCGGCAACGGTGGCAAACTGGCCGGTGGCGGCGTCATAGGTGTAATCCGTTCCGGCCGTCCATGCCGTCCCGTTATAGGAAACGGAAATATCCTGAAGAATGGGGCTGAACACGTCCGTGACGACCGCCGCATCCGTCGCTTCGGCGGCCCGGTTGCCGTAGTTTTCAATCAGGAACGTGTAGGTGATCTGCCCGTTCTGGGGCACGGACGCGGGCGCAAGGGCCTTATTGATGCTCAGACAGGGATCGCTGGCGGCGTTGATGGTCGCCGTCGCCGTCACGGCGGCAGGCAGGGCTCCACCGGTGATGGAAGCGTTATTGACGATGGAGGCTTCCAGCGCCCGGGGCGCATAGTCGTTGGTACGGGTCTGATAGACCAGCAGGGCGTTGCCGCCGGCTGGAACGCTGATGCCCGTGACCACCATCGGCGGCCCCGCGGTGACGGTGGGCGCGGCCTGCAGCACGCCGTTCAGGTAATATTTGAGCGTGCCGGTCTTATATTCCAGCGGCGTGACGGTGCCCGCGCCGAAGGCATACGCGCCCAGATCGTCCGTCAGCGTCAGCCCGGTGAAGGCGGACGCGCCGCTGTTGACGATACTGACCGCATAAGCGACGCAGCTGTCGCAGCCATAGGTGCCGGTCACGGCGGTCTTGGTCGCCGTGAGAATATCCACCAGTTCTCCCGTTACGATATTGGAGCGGGTAACGGTGTTGTTATAAGAAAGGGTCGCCTGATTGGTAAAGGTCGCCATATCGATTCCTCCCGAATGGATCGTCCAATGGATGAGATGAAAGAATGAGATGAAAGGAAGGGATGCTTTTTCCCTTCGCTTTACTGTATGCGGGAGGCGGGGGAGGGTGCGGGGGAGACGAGAGCGAGTTTGCTCTTGCGGACGCTTGCACACGCTGAAAATTGTGATATAGTGGTGGAAGGATTCGAACACAGGCGAAAGGGGAACGAAAGATGAAGATCCTTCTGATCCGGCACGGAGACCCGGACTATGAGCATGATACCCTGACGGAGCAGGGCTGGCGGGAAGCGGAACTGCTGGCTCAGCGGATGAAGACCATTCCCGTGGATGGATTTTACCTTTCGCCGCTGGGCCGGGCACAGGATACGGCCAGCGTGACGCTGAAGGCGCTGAACCGTACCGGCGAAACGCTGCCGTGGCTGCGGGAGTTTCGCGGCTGCATCGAGGAACCGTTCACCGGCCAGCGCCGCTGTCCGTGGAACATGATGCCGCAGTATTGGACGAATCAGGAATTGCTGCTGGATCCTATTCGCTGGCGGGAAGACGGCATTCTTCGCACCGGCGATGTGGCGGAGGTCTATGAGGAAACCGCCGCCGGAGTGGACGAGCTTCTGTCCCGCTACGGGCTGCAACGTCAGGGAAATCTTTATGTCGGCGAAAACCAGCCGAAGACCATCGCCCTGTTCTGCCATTTTGGGATCAGCATGGCGATCCTGTCCCATCTGATGCTGATCTCTCCGGCAGTGCTGTGGCATGCCGTGTTCCTGCCGACGACTTCCATTACCACGCTGGTAACGGAAGAACGGCTGCCGGGAAAGATATTTTTCCGCTGCAGCAGCATGGGGGACGCTTCCCATCTGGAAGGGCAGGACAAACCGCTGGGCCGCTCGGGGCTGTTTAGCGAATGCTATGGCTGCGGGGAAGAAAAGCCCGCGCAATGAACGCCTTGAAGCTGCATCTCGTTATTCGGAATCACCGTCTTCTGAACAAAAAGACAAGACGAGCTTTTATCTCTATGCTTTTCAGAAAGGAGAAAACGCAATGTACCCTGAACGAAAAAAAGCCGAGGCGGAATTAAAACTGGCAGGACAGATGAATCCGGGTCCTTGGGAGGAACACTCCCGTCATGTGGCGGAGGCAGCGCAGTATATCGCCGGGGCCTGCGGGGAGCTGGAACAGGAGAAGGCATACGTCTGCGGACTTCTGCACGATATTGGCCGCAGAAACGGGATCAGCGCCATGCGGCATGCGGTAGACGGCTATGACTATCTGATGAGCAAGGGCTGGGATGAACCGGCCCGCATCTGCCTGACCCATTCTTTTCCGATCAGAGACGTGGATACAGACATTGGCCGGAAGGATATTACGCCGGAGCAGTATGCGTTTCTTCGGGATTATCTGGCCGGGACGGAGTACGACGATTATGACCGGCTGATCATTCTCTGCGATTCGCTGGCTATGGCCGAAGGCTTCTGTATTCTGGAAAAGCGGTTGGTGGATACGACCAGGCGCTACGGCGCATTCTCCTTTACGGTGGAACGCTGGAACCATATTTTTGAGATCAAAGCGTATTTTGAAAAGAAGATCGGTCGGTCGATCTATGAACTTCTGCCGGGAATCGAGCAATGCATTTACCAATGAAACAGGGGGCACTGAAAGCTGGCGGATATCCTCGCTTCCCGTAACTGCTGATTTTCATGATTTCTGTGCTCGGAGACGGAAACATCAGAGCTTGTCAGCGGCTATATGTATGAAAATTCCTTTGCTGTCTCATGCCTGAAAGGAAGAAAGGCCAAGGCAAAAGAAACGAAAAAGACGGATTGACGCTGAATCGGCAGGCGGTCTATAATGGGCGGGAGCAGAGGAGAAAGGAGCGGGAAAAAACCATGGGAAACGCCATGAACTCCCATTATCAGGTGCGCCATCTGACCACCGATGATCTGGAACAGTATAATCAGCTGCTGCGCTACGCTTTTCAGGTGACGGAGCAGGAGCTGGCGGAAACAGGCTGGCGGGATGACGAGATCAAGCAGTCGAAATTTCCGGTGCTGGAACGGGCCGACGTGCTGGGCTGCTTTGACGGGCCCAATCTGATTTCTCAAATCGCCGTGTACCCGCTGGAAATGAATATCTACGGCCAGACCTATTCCATCGGCTTTGTGACCAGCGTATGCACCTATCCTGAATACACGGGTCACGGCATCATGAAGCGGCTGATGCGCCTGAGTCTGGAAGACATGCGGATGAAGGGCCAGTCCTTCGCCATGCTGTTTCCCTATTCCATTCCGCTGTACCGGCGGTTTGGCTATGAGATCATCTCCAACAAAATTTCCTACACCGTCAAGGATCGGCAGATTCCCTCCCGGGCCATGGCTCCCGGCTATGTGCGCCGGGTCGGCTGGCAGAGTCAGGATCTGATGGAGCTGCATACCCGTTTCGCGGCGGCTACCCACGGCTGTCTGTACCGCAACAGTCTGGCGTGGGAGGAATACTGGCGCTGGGATGAAGACGATACCTTTGTGGCCGTCTACTACAATGTGGAGGGCGAGCCCAACGGCTACATGGTGTACCTCATCAAGGATGACGTGATGCACGTAAAGGAAATGATCTACCTGAACCGGGAGGCCTACGAGGGCCTGTGGGAGTATATCCGCGCCCACGATTCCATGATTGACGAGGTGCGGGGCAACTCCTATTTCAGCGATCCTATCGCCTTTGAGATGGACGACGGCGACATCCGGGAGGTTATTCGTCCTTATATCATGGGGCGAATCGTAGACGTAGAGCGTTTTCTGGAAAACTATGCCTGCGACCCCAACGAAAGCGGCGTGCGCTTTGCCTTTGACGTTGAGGATGAATTCCTGGACTGGAACAACAAGTGCGTGACGGTAGAATTCCGTCAGGGCCGCTGCTATATGACAGAGGAAGCGCCCGACTATCAGCTCAAATTGTCAATCGCTACGCTGACCACGCTGCTGGTAGGCTACAAATCCGCCCTGAAGCTGTACCGCATGGGCCGCATTGAAGCCGAGCCTGCCGCGGTGCTTCGGCTGGACAAGGCGATCCTCCACGAAGCGCCTTATATTTCCGACTACATCTGATGAGGAAACGGAGCGCTTAACGCTTTGCCGGGCTGGAGCAAAGGCGTCTGCATGTTCTTTTTTCAGGAGATGCAGACGCGTTCTTTTTTTGGAAAAAGTCTGACGGAAAAAGAGCGCATTTTCCGCTTTTTTCCTATCCATTTGCCGCCGGAATGTGGTATACTCGACAGGGTTTTTGTTTTTATTTTGTTTTTATGGGAGGATCATCTCTATGAGCCGTTTGGGAGATCTGCTGCATACCGAACGCCTGCGCCGGAACATGACGCTGAAACAGGTGGCCAAGCTGGGCGGGGTCAGCGAGGGATATTTGAAGGACGTGGAAGCAGGCACCCGCATCATCGCGGACGATCAGGCCCGCCGCATTCTGAAAAAGATGGGGCTGAGCGAACAGAACGAGGCCGGGTTCAGCCTGGATGACATCGCCGCTACGGTCGATCTGCAAACCGCCGCGCCCAAAGCCGCGCCGAAGCCCGCCCCCCGCGCCCGGGAGGCGGAGAAGGTCTACAGCTCCCAGAGCGAGGAAGAAAGCAAGAACATCACCGGCGGCGTATGGCTGGATGCTCTCAGCAGCGTGCTGAAGCGGGTGCCGGTGTACAACGCCGTCATGAAGGAAGTGGACCACCGGCTGCTGCCCATTATGGACGGCCGCATCGAGGGTTCCGCGCCCGAAAAGGTCTTCTATTTTCAGGCACCCGACGATACCATGCGGGGCTTCCGCATCATGCGCGAGGATACCTGCCTGATCGTGCCCGCCGGCAGCCCCATCGATGGGGCGATTATGCTGGTGGAAAAGGACGGCCATCGTTTCCTTCGGAAGGTCAAGAAGCTGGACGCCATGAATGTGCTGCTGCAGAGCTACGACCGGGAGTACGCGGGCGAAAGCTGCGCCCTGCCGGACATCACCTTCGTGGGCCGCGCCGTGCGCGTGGAATTCAGTCTGTAACCGGCGGATGCGTAAGGAGAGAAAAGAAACGATGCAGAAGGAAAAACAAACGCCTGCTCAGGTCGTGCGGGATTACGTCATGCTGACGCTGGCCACGCTACTAATGTGCGTGGGTATTTACTTCTTTAAGTTCCCCAACCATTTTTCCACCGGCGGCGTCAGCGGTATTTCCATTATTCTGGGCCACTATGCCCCGAATCTGTCGGCAGGCGCGTTTGTGTTCATCATCAACCAGAGCCTGCTGCTGCTGGGCTTTTTGGTGTTCGGCCGTTCCTTCGGGTTCCGCACCGCCTATGTGAGCCTTCTCATGTCCGGCGTGATCTGGGGGCTGGAATATATTTGCCCCATGGAAACGCCCCTGACCAATCAGCCGTTGCTGGAGCTGATCTTCGCCGTGACCTTTCCCGCCATCGGCAGCGCCATCATGTTCAACATGCAGGCTTCCAGCGGCGGCACGGATATTGTGGCTATGATCCTGAAGCGCAAGACCAACATCAACATCGGCCAGTGCCTTCTGTTTGTGGATTTTACCATTACCGTAGTCTCCGGCATCGCCTTCGGCATTGAAACGGGCATGTTCAGCATGCTGGGACTGGCGCTGAAATCCGTCATTGTGGATATGGTGCTGGAAAACATTGCTGTGCATAAGTGTTTCCAGATCATCACCAGCAAGCCGGATCAGATCATTGATTTTATCGTGAAGGATCTGCACCGGGGCGCGACGGATATGCAGGGCGAGGGCGCGTACACCCACGAGAACAAAACTGTCATCCTGACGGTGGTGAACCGCGCGCAGGCCATTAAGCTGCGCCTGTACGCCAAGAGTGTGGATCCGTCCTGTTTTATTCTTATTATGAATACCACGGAGATCATCGGCAAGGGCTTCCGCGGCGTGATGTAGTTATAATAAGTAGAAACAGGCAAAACAAGACGAAAAACGTCCCGTCCAAGGCCGAAAATGCGGCTATGGACGGGACGTTTTTGTCCTGCTTGAACCCTCGAATTTTCCACGCAAAAAACGACAAATTCTATTGACATCCCCCCTGCTTTGTGGTTAAATACATACTGTTTTGCGAGTTTACTATTTCTAAACTCACGAACGAAAACAAAAGCCATCGGAAAGAGATGAGCCTTGGTGAACATTGGGGAGAAGCTGAAGGAACTGCGGATTCAGCGAAACCTGACGCAGGAGGAGCTGGCGGACCGCTGCGAGCTGAGCAAGGGGTTTATTTCGCAGGTGGAGCGGGATCTGGCCTCGCCGTCCATCGCCACCCTGACCGACCTGCTGGAATGCCTTGGCTCCAGCCTGAGGGAGTTTTTCTCCGACGATTCGGCGGAAAAAGTGGTCTACGCCCCGCAGGACATGTTCGAAAAGGAAGAGGACGATAAGAAGATCACCTGGCTGGTGCCCGACGCTCAGCGCAACAGTATGGAGCCCATCCTGCTGGAGCTGCAGCCCGGCGCCCGAAGCAACGAGCTTCCGCCGCTGGAAAGCGAGGAATTCGGCTACGTGCTGCACGGACAGGTGAATCTGGTGGCAGGCAAGCGCACCTACCGGGTGCGGAGGGGCTTCAGCTTCTGCCTGCACCCCAATACGACCCACTATCTGGAAAATACCGGCGCTCATCCCGCCGTCATTCTTTGGATCTCTACTCCGCCGAGCTTTTGAGAGCTTGAGCCTGCTAAAGGAGCTGTACCGTCATGATGGAACAGGAACACCTCATCGATTTGAAAAACGTATCCAAGGAGTTCGACGGAACCACCGTTCTGAGCGATATTGATCTTTACATCCGAAAAAAGGAGTTTCTGACGCTGTTGGGCCCCTCCGGCTGCGGAAAGACCACGACGCTGCGGATTATCGGCGGGTTTGAGTATCCCACCACCGGCACTGTGCTGTTCGAAGGCAAGGATATTACCGCCGTGCCGCCCTACAAGCGCCGGGTGAATACCGTGTTCCAGAAATACGCGCTGTTTCCGCACCTGAATGTGCGGGACAACATCGCCTTCGGCCTGAAAATCAAGAAAATGGGCCGGAAGGAGATCGACATGAAGGTCGATCGGATGCTGGAGCTGGTCAACCTGAAGGGCTATGGCAAGCGCGGCGTGGATCAGCTTTCCGGCGGCCAGCAGCAGCGTATCGCTATCGCCCGGGCGCTGGTGAACGAGCCGGAGGTTCTGCTGCTGGACGAGCCGCTGGGCGCGCTGGACCTGAAACTGCGCAAGGAAATGCAGCTGGAATTGAAGAGCATGCAGCAGCAGCTGGGGATCACGTTCATCTATGTGACCCACGATCAGGAAGAAGCCCTGACCATGAGCGACACCATCGTCGTCATGCGGGACGGCCACATTCTGCAGATCGGCGACCCCAAGAGCGTGTATGACGAACCGGCCAACGCCTTCGTGGCCAACTTCATCGGCGAAAGCAACATCCTGCGCGGCACCATGATCGAGGACGAACTGGTGAACTTCTGCGGCTTCGATTTCCCCTGCGTGGACTCCGGCTTCGGCGAAAACGCACCGGTGGACGTGGTCATCCGGCCGGAGGATATTATGATCGTGGGCGAGGATATCGGCCAGTTGAATGGCGTGGTGCAGAGCGTGCTGTTCAAGGGCGTTCACTACGAAATGATGATCGACACCGGCGAGACGGTGTTCAAGGTTCATTCCACCATCATGCAGCCCCAGGGCTCCCGGGTGGGCCTGACCATCGTGCCCTACAACATTCATATCATGCATCCCATGCCGGAGCCGCCGGTGGACGAGGAGGCGGTCGCAGATGTATAATGTATCGCTGCCCTGGTGGTCCTACGCGCTGATGGGCGCGGGACTGGTGGTCTTTCTGGGGCTTCTGACCCTGAGCGTGAAGCGGAATCACGGTGTGAAGCGCTCGCTGTTTGCTTCGCCCTATATCCTGTGGATGATCCTGTTCACGCTGCTTCCCTGTGTGCTGATCGCCTATTATGCCCTGACCGACGGCAGCGGCCAGCTGACGCTGGATAACTTCCGGGCCTTCTGGGACAGCAACCATATCATGCGGGAGAACATGCGGGCCGTGGCCGGGGACGAGGTGGCCGCCACCATTCCCCGGGGCTCCGTCAACGTGGATACGCTGGTCTACTCCCTGTGGATGGCGTTCCTGTGCACGGCTATTTCCCTGCTGCTGGGCTATCCGGCGGCGCTGTTCATGGCCGACCGGCACATGAAGCTGGGCTCCACGCTGGTCGTGCTGTTCATTATCCCCATGTGGATGAACTTCCTGCTGCGCACCATTGCGTGGATGAGCCTGCTGGAGGACAACGGCCTGATCAACGCCTTTCTGGAATGGATCGGCGTGGGCAAAGTCCAGCTGATGTACAATCAGGGGGCGGTGCTGCTGGGCATGGTGTACAACTTCCTGCCCTTCATGGTATTCCCCATCTACACCAGCCTGAGCAAGATGGATCCCAAGCTGGGGGAGGCGGCCATGGATCTGGGCTGCAACGAGGCCAAGACCCTGCTGAAGGTGACGATTCCCCTGAGCGTGCCCGGCATCATCAGCGGCATTACGATGGTCTTTATGCCGTCTGTGACCACCTTCTTCATCCCCCGGGTGCTGGGCGGCGGCTACACTCAGATGTTCGGCGACCTGATCGAAACCACGTTCCTGACCGCAGGCGACTGGAATCTGGGCAGCGCCCTTTCCCTGATTATGATGGTGCTGATCCTGATCTCTCTGTCCATCCTGCGCAAGGCTGATCCCAACGGGGAAGGAGGCGGCATCGCATGAAAAACTTTTTCAAGAAGTTTTATCTGGGCATCATTCTGGTGTTCCTGTATGTGCCGATCGTGGTGCTGATCTGCCAGTCCTTCAACGCGGGCAAGAGCCGGGCCAAGTGGGAGGGCTTTTCCTTCCGCTGGTACGGCGAGCTGTTCCAGAATGCCTCCATTATGAACGCCCTGTGGGTGACGGTGTCCATCGCCGTGATCGCGACCGTGATCGCGACCGTGCTGGGCACGCTGGCGGCCATCGGCATTTACAGCATGAAAAAGCGCCCGCAGGCCGTGATGATGACCATCACAAACCTGCCCAACACCATGCCGGATATTGTGACCGGTATTTCCCTGATGCTGCTGTTCATCTTCGCCAAGGTAGACCGGGGCTACTTTACCATGGTGCTGGCCCATATCACCTTCGACGTGCCCTATGTGGTGTTGTCCGTCATGCCGAAATTGAAGCAAATGAACAAGCACACCTACGAGGCGGCGCTGGATCTGGGCGCAACGCCCGGTTACGCGCTGACCCATGTGATCGTGCCGGAGTGCCGGCAGGGCATCGTGACCGGCGCGCTGCTGGCGTTCACCCTGTCGCTGGACGATTTCACCATCAGCTACTTTACCACCAGCCCGCTGGTGCAGAATCTGTCTACCCTGATCTATTCGGCTACCAAGCTGGGCATCAGCCCGGTTTATTACGCCCTTTCTTCTCTGATGTTCGTGGTTTTGCTGGTCCTGCTTTTGATCGTCAACCGCCGGACTGCCGAGACCAAGGCATAAATTCCCGGGCATGGTACGCCCCAATGGCTTAGGGGAAAGACGCTTCGCCTTCCCCTTAGACAGAGATTGCCCTGTCAAAAAAGATGATAGGAGGAATCCCCATGAAAAAAATCGTCGCCTTTCTGCTCTGTGCCGCCCTGCTGCTTCCCGTCTGCGCCTTCGCGCAGGAAGTGGTGAATGTGTTCAACTGGGAAGACTATATTGACGAGTCCGTGCTGCAGGACTTCGAAGCCGAAACCGGCATCCACGTCAATTACATGCGCTTTACCACCAACGAGGATATGCTGGTGCAGGTGGAAGCCAATCCCGGCGCTTTCGACGTGGTGTTCCCGTCCGAATACTGCGTGGAGCGCCTGACGAATAAGGGCCTGCTGGCGGAAATCAACTTTGACAATATTCCCAATTTCCAGAATATCAAGGAAAGCCTGAAAAACCCCAGCTACGACGAGGGCAACGCCCATTCCGTGCCCTACCAGTGGGGCACCCTCGGCATCCTGTACAATACCGAACTGGTGGATGCGGAGGACGTAAAGACCTGGAGTGTGCTCTGGAACGAGAAGTACAAGGGCCAGGTGCTGATGATGAACAGCATCCGCGACGCCATGGGCATTGCGCTGAAAATGCAGGGGTACGGCATGAACTCCACCGATTATACCCAGCTGCGCGCCGCCACCGACCTGTTGATTCAGCAGAAGCAGTCGGGCATGGTGAAGGCCTATGGTCTGGACGAGTTCAAGGATAAGATGGTGGCCGGAGAAGCGGCGCTGGCAGTGGTCTACTCCGGCGACGCGGAATACGCCGTCGAGCTCAGCGACAAGCTGGCGTACTGCGTGCCGGACGAAGGCAGCAACGTATGGGTGGACTGCGCGGTGATCCCCGCTGCGGCCAAGAATAAGGAAAACGCCGAGAAATTCATCAACTATCTGTGCAGCCCCGAGGTGGCCGTGCGCAACTGCGAAGCCATCGGCTACTGCTGTCCCAACGAAGCGGCCATCGAACTGATGGGCGAGGAATACGCCTCCAATCCCGTGATGAATCCTTCCGACGAGACGGTGGCCAACTGCGAATACTTCAACGATCTGGACGCTACCTGGCTGACGGTGTACAACACCCTCTGGCAGGAAGTGCTGAACGCCCGGCAGGGAAATTAAAGAACCTTATCGAATCTATGAGCCTGACCGGGAGCTTTCCGGTCAGGCGGTCTTTTTTTTGCCGCAATACGGTCGAACAGGAGGAAACACAGAATGACACTGGCAAAACCGACGGCTGAAATGCTGGAATGGCACGAGAGCGAACTGGGCGTTTTTTTCCACTTTGATATGGAAGTCTTTGCGCCCGAATGGAAATTCGGCGATCCGATCCCGGACATCCGGTGCTGGAACCCGAAAAAGCTGGATACGGATCAATGGCTGCGCACGGCCAAGGCGGCAGGGGCGCGGTACGCGCTTCTGACGGCCAAGCACGGAACGGGCTTCTGCCTCTGGCCCACCAAGGTGCACGATTATCATGTGGGCAACTCCGCCGTGCCCCGGGACGTGGTAGGGGAGTTCGTTCAGTCCTGCCATAAATACGGCATCAAGCCGGGCCTGTATTACAGCCTGGGAGGCCGCTATCTGACCGATCTCTGCACCCGCGAGGACGGAACGCTGGATCGCCCGAAGATGAATGATCTGCTGCTGCGCCAGCTGGAAGAACTGATCACGAACTACGGCCCGCTGTTCGAAATCTGGTTTGACGGCGGCATTCTTCGTCCGGAGAAGGGCGGCCCGGATATTCCCGGCCTGTTGAAGCGGCTCGCCCCCAACCTGATCTGCTTCGGCGGCTGCCCCGGCATCCCCAATGTGCTGCGCTGGAGCGGCAGCGAGCAGGGCGTGGCCGTGCCGGAGTGCTGGTCCTGCGCCCATTACCTGACCGAGCCGGAGCGGGACAACGTGACCCCTGATTCTCCCGGCGACCCGATGGATCCCATTTGGGCGCCCGTGGAGGTGGATATGCCGGTGCGGGACGTGATGTACGCCTATAAGGGCGGCTGGATGTATCATGCCATGGACGCGGATAAGACCTACAGCGGCGAATATCTGTTCCAGCGTTATCTGACCAGCGTGGGCCGGAACGCCAATCTGCTCATTGGCTGCGTGCCGGATACGGACGGCCTCATCAGTCAGGATCAGGTGGATTCCTTCCGGGGACTGGGCGAGATCGTCAACCGGGAGCTGGGCGTTCACGCGGGCATGACGGAAACGCTTCTGGACGGCGAACGGATGGAAGTCTGGTTCGACGGCCCGGTGGACGCGGAATATATCGAGCTGATGGAGGATCAGTCCGAAGGCCAGCATGTGCTGGAGTGGGTGGTGGAGACCCGCTGGCCCGCCTACTGGTGCACCAAGGATGGGCTGGATCGCTGGATCCCGCTGGCGCAGGGTCAGAGCATCGGCCACAAGCGGATCATTCCGCTGGGCAAGCTGCGGGGCTATGCCTTCCGCCTGCGGATCCTGAAGAGTCTGCCCGGCGCGGCGATGCGTTCCATGCGGGTGTATGGCCGGAAGGTGCCCATGCAGTTCCATGATTCCATCTATGCCTGACGGGAAAGCACGCATCAAAATGAGCCGCTCTGCAAAGGGCGGCTTCAGAGTGCCAAAAAAGTGGAGGTGCAGGAGGCCCTGCCTCCTGCCGGGGTTATAGGG
>ERZ857827.2260-NODE-2260-length-15173-cov-2.598293_pt1 | contig 15173 bp, 12 predicted proteins | sample MGYA00519761_ERZ857827 | MGnify/ENA primary metagenome ERZ857827 (study PRJEB31778, sample SAMEA3449370) | human gut metagenome | biome: human gut; feature: human-associated habitat; material: faeces | place: United Kingdom | collected 2010/2012 ... | reverse complement strand
GATTTCGCTATGGCGTTTCTGGAAAAGGGCCTGGTCGCCGTCGTCTCCTGCTGCGCGTTTGACGCGCCGAACTTCGTCCGCTGGACGTATGCCACGTCGCTCGAAACCATCAAGGAGGGCCTTGACCGTTTGGAGAAATTCCTGAAGGAGGGCTGAGCCTTTCTTTTCATAAAGTGCATCGCCGCTCTCATAGCATAGCTTGAGGGAGGCGATGCATTTTGTTTGTAAAAAAGCTGTATAAAACCGTCCGCGCGGAAGACGCCGCGCTTTTTGCCTTGTCATTCCTTTGGATTTGTGTCATAATACAATGTGTGTTTCTTCCGGGCGAAAATGTCCGTTCCTCGTCGGCGGAGATTGCCGACTCTCTGCCTGTGCTGATCCTCGACCCCGGCCACGGCGGCGCAGACGGAGGCGCCGTAGCGCCGGACGGAACGCCGGAAAGCACGCTGAATCTCGCCATATCGCAGCGCGTCCGAGATCTCTGTACGTTCCTCGGTATAGATACCGTTATGACGCGCGAAACCGAGGAGCTTGACTATCCGGCAGAGGTAAAGACCATTGCGGCTATGAAGAAATGGGATACCCGACGGCGGGTAGAGATTGCCGAAAGCATTGATTCCCCGGTATTTATGAGCATCCATCAGAACATATATCCCTCATCCGTACCGCGTGGTTCGCAGGTCCTGTATGCGCGCAACGAGTCCAGCCAAGCGCTGGCCGAGCTTCTCCAGTCCCGGCTCACCGCAGCGCTGCTGCCGGAAAACCGACGCGTACCGGTACCGGCAGGGAAGGACATTTATATTATGTCTCACGTTCACTGTACCGCCGTGCTGGTCGAGTGCGGCTTCCTTTCGCATCCGCAGGAGCTTCCGCTTCTGCAAAGCGCGGATTATCAAAAAAAGATCGCGTCCGTCTTAACGGCGTGCTATCTCCAATTTACAGAGAAAGGCGTTTTATGAAGGCCAAAAGTGTTTTTTTCTGCACGGAATGCGGCAACGAAACGGGAAAATGGTTCGGCCGCTGCCCGGCATGCGGTGCATGGAATACAGTCGTGGAAGCGCCCTCCGCGTCATCCGGCAATGCCGCGGCGAAAAGCGCCGCCGTGAAGATCGCCGGAACACGCCGGAGCATTCCGAAACCCGTCTCACAGCTGGACGACGAGGAGGAGATCCGGTTTTCCACAGGTATAGCGGAAATGGACCGCGTTCTCGGCGGCGGCGCCGTGCGCGGCTCGCTCGTGCTGGTCGGCGGCGCACCCGGCATCGGTAAATCCACGCTGCTGCTGCAGATTTGCGGCAATATTCCGGATGCAAAGATTTTATATGTAACCGGCGAGGAAAGCCAGCGTCAGCTCAAAATGCGCTCACAGCGTCTCGGTGTATCGAGTGATAATCTGTTCGTCCTTGCGGAAACGGATATCAACGCCGTTACACAGAGCGTGGAGGATCTGCGGCCGGACATTTTGATCATTGATTCGGTGCAGACGATGTACAATAACGATATTGCCTCCGCGCCCGGCAGCATCGGTCAGGTAAAGGACTGCACCATGGCCGTGATGCAGCTGGCGAAAACGATGAATATCACCGCGTTTGTCATCGGCCACGTCAATAAGGAGGGCGCGATCGCAGGGCCAAAGGTTTTGGAGCACATGGTGGACTGTGTGCTGTACTGCGAAGGCGACCGCTCGCTGAATTACCGCATTTTGCGCGCCGCAAAAAACCGCTTCGGATCTACGAACGAAATTGGCGTATTTGAAATGTGCGATACCGGGCTGCGTGAAGTCCCGAACCCGTCCGAGGTCATGCTGTCCGGACGTCCGGTCAATGCGCCCGGCACATGCGTTTCCTGCGTGATGCAGGGCTCGCGCCCGATCCTTGCCGAGGTGCAGGCGCTGCTTTCGCCGTCGAATGCAAATCAATCTCGCCGCACGGCAAACGGCATCGATTTCAACCGTCTGATGTTGTTGCTCACCGTATTGGAAAAGCGCGGCGGCGTCCACGTCGCGGGGTGCGACGCCTATGTGAACGTTGTCGGCGGTCTGGAACTGGACGAGCCTGCGGCAGACCTTGCGATTGCGCTCGCGATTGCTTCAAGCATGCGGGATAAGCCCATCGGGGATGATCTTGCCGCGATCGGCGAAATCGGACTCGCAGGTGAGATCCGATCCGTTCCGTCGATCAATCAGCGTCTGCAGGAAATCGCGCGCCTCGGATTCAAACGCTGCGTCATCCCGGCGCATTGCAAGGACGACATAAAACTCCCGAAGGGCGTTCAGCTTCTGCCGGCGAAAAACATCCGTGACGCCGTTACCGCCATTTTCATTTAAAAACTCTCCCCTAAATTAAACAAAATCTTTATTTTGTTTAATTTTATGTACAGCCGGAAATGTGCTCCCCTGTCCGGCGGTTTACTGCTGTGAGGTTTATTTATGGACTACCGCTGCGAAGCACCTCCCATTCTGCGGGACTTTTTAACTTACCATGAAACCATCAAGGGTCATTCCCGCGCCACGGTCGATGAGTATTTTCTCGACCTGCGGAATTTCTTTCGCTTTTTGAAGATCGAACGCGGGCTTGTGCCCCGTGCAGCCGAGCTTTCCGAAATCTCCATTCTTGATGTTGATCTTGCGTTTGTCTCCCGCGTTACGCTTGCGGAGGTCTATGACTATCTGGCGTTTCTTTCCCGCGACAAAGCCAAATTCACCCGTGCGCGCAGCGAAGAATACGGCCTGAACGCTTCATCCCGTGCACGGAAGGTATCCAGTATCCGAGGCTTTTACAAATATCTCACAACAAAAGCAAAGCTGCTTGACGAGAACCCGCTGCAGGATCTCGATTCTCCGCGCGCCAAACGTTCCCTCCCTCGCTATCTGACACTCGAGGAGAGCGAGCGTTTACTCAACAGCGTAGACGGGATGCACAAAGAGCGCGATTACTGCATTTTGACTATATTCCTCAATTGCGGCCTTCGCATTTCGGAAATTGCCGGGATGAATCTCTCGGACATCCGGAGCGACCATATCCGTGTGCTTGGCAAAGGCAATAAGGAACGCATAGTTTATCTCAACGACGCCACGGCGCAGGCGATCAACGATTATCTCATTGTCCGCCGGGATATTGCTGCCATTGACCGAAACGCTTTGTTCCTTTCCAGCCGCCGCACGCGCATTACCCGTGAGGCGCTGCATGCCATGGTAAAGAAATCGCTCCTGCGCGCCGGTCTGGACGCCGACAAGTACTCCGCACACAAGCTGCGCCATACGGCGGCGACGCTGATGCTCTCCAACGGCGTGGATGTGCGTACACTACAGGAACTTCTCGGCCATGAAAATCTGAACACGACGCAGATCTATACGCATGTGGATAATTCCGAGCTCCGCATAGCGGCGCGGGCAAATCCGCTCGGCAGTTTTTCCCCGGAAAAATCCGATAAATAGATAACGCTTTACGGAGAGTTTTCATCGATGGTCTTTTCAAGCATTCTGTTCCTGTTTGTTTATCTGCCGGTCGTGCTGGCGGTATACTATGTTGTTCCGGCGCGGTATCGGAATCTCTGGCTCTTTATCGTAAATCTCGTGTTTTATGGCTGGGGCGAGCCGGTGTACATCCTGCTGATGGCATTTTCCATTGTGCTGAATTATACCGCCGGACTTCTTATCGCCCGCTACCGGCTGCTTGAAGATAAAAAAGCGCGGGCTGTTCTGACGGTCAATACCGTTGTCAACCTCGCGCTGCTCGTTTTCTTCAAATACTTTGACCTTCTCGCTGCGACACTCAGCCGCATTCCCGGCATAAGCATCCCCGCGCTCGGACTGACACTGCCAATCGGTATATCCTTCTATACGTTCCAGACGATGTCCTACCCGATCGACGTCTACCGCGGCGACACCGAAGAACAGAAGAATTTCATCCGCTTCGGCACGTTCGTGGCGCTGTTTCCGCAGCTGATTGCCGGCCCTATTGTCCGCTATAAGGACGTTGCCTCTCAGCTTGGCGCACGGCGTCTCAACGCCGAAAAGTTTTCCTCCGGCGTGCAGCGCTTTACGGTCGGTCTCGGAAAAAAGGTTTTGATCGCCAACAATATCGGCGCGCTCTGGGACGTCTATGCTGCGGCGCCGGAGCTGAGCTTCGCCGGGGCATGGCTTGGCGCCATCGCTTTTTCCCTCCAGCTCTACTTTGATTTCTCCGGCTACTCGGACATGGCTATCGGTCTCGGGCGAATGCTCGGTTTTGAGTTTCCGGAAAACTTCAATTATCCGTACATCTCGAAAAGCGTCACGGAATTCTGGCGGCGCTGGCATATATCGCTTGGCACATGGTTTCGCGACTATCTCTATATCCCTCTCGGCGGCAACCGCCGCGGGCTGTCCCGGCAAATCCTGAACATTCTCATCGTCTGGGCGCTTACCGGCCTCTGGCACGGCGCGAACTGGACGTTCCTGCTGTGGGGACTGTACTATGCGGTATTTCTGATTCTGGAAAAGGTTTTCCTTCTAAAAAAACTTGAAAAGCTGCCCGTTCTGGCGCATATCTACGCGCTGCTCGTCGCCGTTGTCGGATGGATGCTCTTTCAGCTTGACTCTGTCGGTCAAGTAGTTCGCTACTGGGGCGCGATGTTTGGGGCAGGCGGCGTTGCCGCCACCGCGGCCGACGCATTCCATGCACGCAGCTATGCCGTCATCCTGCTTATTGCTTCCGTTGCCGCAACTCCCCTGCCGAAAATGCTCTTTCATCGCATTCCGCAGAGAGTACAAAATGTGCTCACGCCGGTACTTGTCGCACTTTGTCTGGTGATTTCCACGGCGTATCTTGTAGACGCTACATATAACCCGTTCCTGTACTTCCGCTTCTGACGGAGGGAGGCTCAAATTGATGTCAAAAACGACCAATCGAATCATTACCGCTCTCTTTTCCGTGTTCATCGGCGGTTTTTTCGTGCTGAATCTCCTCCTGCCGGACAAGACTTTTTCCGAAAAGGAAAACCGGCAGCTGCAAACGCTGCCGAAATTCAGTTTTTCTTCCCTCTTTTCCGGTTCCTTTGCCACGCGCTTTGAATCCTATTGCAGCGACCAGTTCGCCGGGCGGGATGTATGGATCGAGACAAAAGCGGGCGCGGAGCTTGCACAGGGAAAACAGCAGAATAACGGCGTATTCCTCTGCGTCGGAGACCGCCTGCTCGAGCCGTTCACCGCGCCGGAGACGGACACACTCGAGCGCGCCGTGCAGGCGGCGGATTCGCTCTCCGATGCCGGCGTCCCGGTGTCGTTGGCAATCATCCCCACAGCAGCGCAGCTTTATGCGGATATTCTGCCGGAAGGCGCGGAAAACAATGATCAAAAATCCGTGATCGACAGCGCCTATTCGCAGACAGCGCTGGAGACAGTGGATATTTCCTCCGTTCTCGCGGCGCATGCCGGTGAATACATTTTCTACCGTACCGATCACCATTGGACGTCTCTCGGCGCCTATTATGCCGCCAATGCCCTGCGCAGTTCGTGGGGGTTGCCGGAGATCGATCAAGCAACACTCACGCCGGAAGCAGTCTCCGACAGCTTCTGCGGGACGCTCTATTCCTCCTCCGGATTTTTCTGGATTGCTCCGGACAAAATGGAAACACTGATTGCGGCGCCGGAGAGCTCCTCTGTTACCCGGTATGAAACAAACGGAACAGAGCAGACGCTTCCGCTCTACAATTACGACAAACTCAAGGACAAATACACTTTTTTCCTCGGCGGCAACATTCCCTGCGCCGTTGTTGATACCGGGACCGAAAACGCCCCTTCCCTGCTCATTCTGCGCGATTCTTATGCCGATTCGCTCGTGCCGTTTATGACAGACGCCTTTTCGGAGATCCATCTGATCGATCTGCGTTATTATACCGGCTCGGTCAGGGAATATATTGCAGAGAATGCTGTCGAGCGGGTGCTTTTGCTCTACAGTACCGATAACTTCTGCTCCGATTCCAGTCTCCGGATTTTTTAACTCCGCATACGAGAATGCGTCAGCTAATCCCATCGGGATAGCTGACGCATTTCCTTTTTCGATCAAACCGCGCCAAAGAAGAGCTGCCCGCACGGGAGCACATATTCAAGGAACTGTGCATACAGCCGCGGCATCGGAAGCCCCGAAGCCGCCGGATACAGCAAGATAAAATACGCCGCCGCGACGGCAAGCCAGATCCACTTGACCTTTCCGGAGATTTCTCCGCTCTCCTCCAAATGCTGCAAAAAGAGAATGGCGGCAAGAACAACAAACGGGAACGTTGTGAAGAAATGGTACTGGAACGTGCAGCGCGGCACAAGCGTCCACGGCAGATAGTTTGCCGCGATCGCAATCAGAAGAATATACCCTGCCTGCTTCCAATGGGTATTCTCCCGCTTTGTACGCCGGAACAATGCTTCCACTGCCAGCAGAATGGCCCCGATAGCGGAGACCCACCATACCGCCGGACTGCCGGTTGAGGAAATGTCGGAAACGCGGTTCTCCCCAAGCGACCGGAAGTAAAACCACACGGAGCGGGACGTGAACGGCCATTCATACCATGCCGACTGGCAGGTGTGTGTTGCGGTAAGATCGTGATGGTACCGATACATGGACTCCTGCTGCTGCAGCACGAGCGCCAGACCGCCGGCGCCGTTCGGTTTTGTCATCTCATACCGGAAAAACGGAATATAGGAGAGATAGTAGATGAGCGCCGGAATGGCAAGGAAAAATATGCAGCAGAATCCGACCGTCGCCCATGTTCTGCGCCAGAATATCTTTCGCTCGGCGCTGTTTCCCCGGCAGGAGACGCCGACGCAGATCATATGCGCAAAGAACATCACGGCGAGCCCGGCTCCGGCGTACAGCCCTGTCCATTTGGATGCCACGCCGAGACCGAAGCTTACGCCGCACGCGCCGAGCGGGAAAAAGAGGGTTTTTAGCGGCGCTTTCATATAATCCGTCTGGATATAGTCTGTCATAAACAGAACCATAAGCAGGATAAAGAACAGAATGAAAACATCGACTGTGGCAATGCGTGTCTGCGTGTAGTGCATCGTATCCAGCGCAAGGAGTGCTGCGGCCAGAAACGCAAGGTCTCTCCTACGGAACAGCCGTTTTGCCAGCGTGAAGAATACCGGCAGCATTGCCGCGCCGAAAAGCGCCGGCACAACGCGCCACCCGAACGGTTTCATACCAAAGACTGCGACACCGAGCATGATGAGGATCTTGCCGAGCGGCGGATGCGTCCATTCGTAAACGCTCATGGTATGGAGAAACTCATACGCCGTTCGGGCATGGTAGATCTCATCAAAGTACATGCCGTTCAAATAGCTCGGCTCATTGGGTACCGTATCCTGCTCGTCGAGAAGCGCCGCCCCTTCCGTCGTCCCGGCAGCGATCACAGCCGGAAGGCGGTTGCCGGCGGCATCGAAGAAGGCGATCTCGTTGAGAGAGACCTTTCCCGCCGTGCATTGCAGTGTTATATACCGCGTGTGCATGGCGGCGGTCTGCGTGCGCCAGGTAAACATGGTCGCGTATTTCTGCGTATACTCCGCCGTGGAGCCGTCGTCGCCGGTGAACACCGCCGAGCCCTCGGCAATGTTCCCGTTCGTCCATATTTCGGCAACATCATATTCCGCACCGAGATCGATGCGTACTGCCGCACCGCTCTGCGCTGTCCACACGCTTGTCGGGAACGAGAGCGTGCCCAGATTCAGAAGCGTGAATACCGTATAAATGAGCGTCAGCGCCCACATCAGGCGCTTATCCCCACGGTTTAAACGGGTACTGCGCTCCTTGGAAGGAAAAATTTCCTGCACGGCTCGTCACCTCCGATCCTTCTGCCCGAAACCGCGTTCCAGACAGACCTTTGCTGTATAGAAAAACGTCAATACTTCAAAAAGCGAGCATACGCCGATCACGATTTGGTGCTGCTGCGTGCCGCGGACGGCTGCCGAGGCAGCGTTGGATACAACGTACATCGCCGTCGTCTCGTTGAGCGCAAGAACAACGCTCAAAAGCATGGAGGAAGCGAGAAGCCTTTCATCCCGTGTTGCAATGTAAGCAGCTGTCAGCAGCGCCATCACAGGGAACACATACCGCTCGTGCATGTAATGGCCGAATGTGAAGATCATAAACATGCAGAAAGCCGCAGGGATCAGCAGCCGCTCGGGGCGGGCATAGAGCGTCTCTCCCGCCTCTCTCCGGCGTGAGACGACCTGCATCGCTATGGAGAGCGCAACGGCGAGCACGATCGCCGCCGTACCGAAGGCCTTGTACGACAGTGTGCCGGGTATAAGGGGAAGCTCGGCAGACTGCCAGTTTCCGCCGCAAAGCGCCAGGAAGTTATATGCCTCTACGCTGGCATAATCGTATCCCCCCGCGGAATTCAAAAACCGGCCGACGACCCAGAAGAAACTCTGATTGCCGCGGAACGGAAGCGAAACGGCAAAAATCACAAGCAGCGCTGCAATAACGCCGCCGACGGTCCGGAGTACATCGTCTTTGTTCCGAATAGAGAGGATATATTCCGCTGCAAGCACAGGGCCATAGATAAGCGCCTGCCACTTTGTCATAATAGCAAGACCGTAGATTGCCCCGGCGGAGATGCGGCGTCCTTCGATAAGCTCGGAAAAGCTCAAAAGCAGCAGAAGCGTCAGGACGGAGTCGATCTGGCCCCACGCGCCGGAGAGGATGACCGCGGCAGGATTGAACACCGCAAGCGTGCCGAGAAACAGCCCCGCGCTTTCCGAAAAACCGCGTTTGCGGGCAAACCGCATAAGAAGAACCGCAATGCCGACATCGGCGGCATAAGCCGGAAGCATATAAGCGAACACCGCGGTGCCGGACCCGGCGGGAATGCGGAAAACGTCCAGCAGCCAGGTTACGCCGGCGAGCACAAGCATATATCCCGGCGGATAGTCATACCATTCGTGGCCGGGCGCGGTGTAAAACTGCGCGGTGCCGTTCTGCACGATATCGCGTCCCCACGCCTGCCAGCAGTTCATATCGTAATCGTGGCCGCCGAACAGGAGCGAAAGCATCAGCCGAAACACCGCGCCGGTCAGCACGACAAGCAGAAAACAGCGGTTTACGGTTTTTCGATCCGAGGGAAGCGAGCAAAATCTCTCTCTGTTGCGATAGAATCCCCAGAGAAGGACGCAAGCGAGAACGATTGTGCAGACGATGAAAAGATGAAGATACGACCGGAGACGGATCGCACGGGCCTCGTCGGATTCGCCGGCGCTTATCACCGTCTGCTGTGCCGTTTGATCGAGCGAGACTGCCGACGCGATCTCCTCCGGATCGTTGGTCCGGACAAGCTGCGCCGCGCGAAACCGTGCGGTACCGGCGGATGTTTCGCTGTAAAAGCCGAGTCGGAGTGTAAAATTGATATAGCTCTGCTTTGCTCCGGTTCGCACGATCAGCGTTTCGCGCGTCCAGTCAAAGCTGCCGGTGCGTCCGGCGCTGACAGCGTAAGTGCCGTCGAGCGTGTAGTTATCGACCGAAAGGCACATGCCGCGTCCGCCGTGAACGCCCTCGGCGGAAATCTCCGCCGAAAGGCGGTAGACCGTATTCGGCTCCACCTTGACCATCTGGCAGAGGCGCACATCATTCTCCGCGGCGGAGGCGATGACCAGCGCGCCGTTTTGTGTATAAACGGAATAATTCTCCGCTTCATATGCCACGATATCCCACCCGTCCGGAAGCTCCGGCGCAGAAAAATCGGCGTTCATAAGAAGGGATCCGTCGGCAAAGGCGGCGCCTTGCAGCACGGCGCAGATAAACAGCAGGAAAAAAAAGACATATATCGGTTTGAGCTGTTTCATAAATAGTCTCCCGAAAGGACCGTTTCTTAAAAATATTATAAACTTTTTTAATTATATTTTATCACAGAGCGCCCACTATTGCAAACAGGTCATATTTCCGTATAATATAGGATTATATCAATCATACAAGGATGGCAACGGTATGCTTGGGATTTTATGGTTTTTCCTGTGGCAGAGCGCGGGGATCACCGCTTCATTTTATTGCTTTCCCGAAAAGCGGACGGCTGTCCGGCTCTGGCTCGGCAGCGTGATCGGAACGCTTCTCTCCATGTGGGCGCCAATCCCGTTTGCGTTCTTCCGCGGCTTCGGGATTACGGCGCACATCGCGGCGGCCATCTTCGGCGCCGCATTGCACGTGCTGTGGCTCGCGCCGCGCAGAAAGGAAGCTCTCTGTCCGGAGGACGCTAAAATCGACCGCCCTCTCCCCTTTCTGCTTGTTCCCTTTATGATCCTCGCGGTATTTCTGGTTTGGTCGCATACGCTCCAAAACATGGACGGAGCGCTGTATACCGGACAATGCACCTACGGCGATATGGCGATGCATTTGAGCTTTATCACCTCTATCGCCGGACAGCAGACGTTCCCGCCGGAGTATAACCTCCTTCCCGGAACGCCGGTGAGCTATCCGTTTCTCTGCGACAGCGTTTCCTCAAGCCTCTATCTGCTCGGGACGCCGCTTCGCTGGGCGTATATGATCCCGATGTTTTTTGCTTTTGCGCAGGTGTTCTGCGGCGTATGGTTTCTTGCCCGGGAATTCTGCCGGAGAAAGTACGCGCCGGTGCTCGCTTTTCTGCTCTTCTTCCTCAACGGCGGGCTTGGCATGATCTATTTTCTCAACGGCGAATACTCCCTGCACGACCTTTTCACCGCATTTTACAAAACGCCCACGAACCTCACCGAAAAGGGCATGCGCTGGGTAAACGTCATCGCGGACATGCTGCTGCCGCAGCGGGCTTTTTGGCTGGGCGGCGCTGTTCGCTGTTTTGTATCTCCTTTTCCGGGCGGTATTTCGCGGCGATGCGCGGCTGTATCTCCCGGCGGGGATTCTCGGCGGCCTTCTGCCGATGGTACACACGCATTCCTACTTTGCTCTCGGCCTGATGGCGGCGTGCTGGCTTATCTATTCAGCCGTGCGCGACCGCCTTTCCCGCGAATGGCTCCTTGGCTGGCTCCGGTTTGGTCTTCCGGCTGTGCTGTTGGCGCTGCCGCAGCTCTTCCTCTGGACGTTCCCCTCTGTCGGAGGAAATGAACACTTCGTCCGTGTCGTGATCGACTGGGTAAATAACGGAAAGGAGCCCTGGCTCTGGTTCTGGGTCAAGAATGTCGGGCTTGTTTTCGTTCTGACGCCGGTTGCTCTCTTCAGCGTTTCGCGCGAGCAGCGCGCGGCATTCTCAGGCGCGATTTTTATTTTCGTCCTGTGCGAGCTGCTCGTTTTCCAGCCGAACGAATACGACAACAACAAGCTTTTGTACGTCGCCTATGCATTCGGCTGCTTTGTCTGTGCCGACGCGCTGGCCGGTTGGCTCGGAAAGGTCCGGAGTCCGGCAGCGCAAGGCGTGCTTCTCGCGCTTACACTCTTTATCAGCTCCAATGCTGCCGTGTTCACGCTTGGCCGCGAAGTAGCCTCCGGCTTTCCCCAATATGGCTACGAGCTGTTCTCCCGCGACGAGGTCGCCGCGGCAGAATATATTATCGATAACACCGAGCCCGACGCCGTATTTCTGACCAGAGACAACCACGACAATACCGTCGCGACGCTCACCGGGCGCAACATCGTCTGCGGCAGCGGTTCTTATCTGTACTTCCACGGCCTGAACTATCAGGATAAGCAGTATCTCGCCGAGCAGATGCTCACAAATCCGGGGGTTTTTGAAGCGAACCGCGAAAACGAAGGTTTGGACTATGTATACATCGGCTACCATGAGCGCGCTCTCGCCGGCGTTATCACCGAGTATTTGACGGAAAACTATCCCGTGTCGTTCACCGCCGGAGCGATCACAATCTATGATCTTCACCCGGAGAGCTGAACCGTTGCTGGGAGAGGATGTTATTTCTTTTCGCGCATAGGAAAACCGCCCGCGGTGTGCCGCGGGCGGTCTTGTAATTTTAGAGGGCGAAGCTCTCCAGCTGTGCTTTCGGAAGAAAGCCGACGGTGGTTTTGACGGCTTCTCCGTTTTTAAAGAGGATAAGTGTCGGGATGCTCGATACGCCAAAGCGCATAGCAAGATCCATTTCTTCGTCTACGTTGACCTTGCCGACCTTCAGCTCGGCATGTTCATCCGCAAACTCATGCAGCACCGGCGCAAGCATTTTGCAGGGGCCGCACCAGCTCGCCCAGAAGTCCACAAGAACCGGCTTTTCGGAGAGGAGAACCTCCTCTTCAAAATTGGCTTTTGTAATGGTTATTTCCGACATGACAAAATAATCCTTTCACCGGCGCGTTAATAGTTTTCGGCGTGAATCTCAAAATAGCTCTGCGGATGCGCGCATGTCGGGCAGATCTCCGGCGCGCTCGTGCCCACAATAATGTGTCCGCAATTGCGGCATTCCCAGACCTTGACCTCGCTCTTGGCAAAAACCTCGGCGGTTTCCACGTTGTGAAGCAGCGCACGGTAGCGCTCCTCATGGTGTTTTTCGATCGCGGCGACAAGGCGGAATTTGTGCGCGAGCTCATGGAAGCCCTCCTCATCGGCGGTCTTGGCAAAACCGTCGTACATGTCCGTCCACTCGTAATTCTCGCCCTTGGCGGCGTCAAGGAGGTTCTCCGCCGTATCGCCGATGCCGTTGAGCTCTTTAAACCAGAGCTTTGCGTGCTCCTTTTCGTTGTCGGCGGTTTTCAGGAAGAGCGCGGCGATCTGCTCGTAGCCTTCCTTCTTTGCTTTGCTTGCAAAGAACGTATACTTGTTGCGGGCTTCTGATTCGCCGGAGAAGGCGGCGCGGAGGTTCTGCTCGGTTTTCGTTCCGGAATACTTGTTCTGTTCTGACATTTTTTTCGACTCCTTTTTTTAAAGATTATGCTTATTGCAGTATGCCCATATATACCGAAAAACCGCCGGGAGGCTGTTTTTGGTTAATTTATTCCGTTTCGTTCAGCGCGCAAAGCGCAGCAGCAATGCGGGCAGCGCAGCGCGCGTTATTCAGCGCAAGCTGCACATTTGTTTCAAAGCTCTCGCCGCCGGTCAGTTCCTTGACTTTCGCAAGGAGGAACGGTGTGATGTTCTTGCCGTGTACATCCGCATCGTCCGCCGCCTGCAGCGCCGCGGTGATGATGCGCTCCATATATTCATGATCGAGCGCGTATTCCTCCGGCACGGGGTTGCCGACGAGGATGCCGGCGGTGAAGCCGATGCCGCGCTGCGCATGGATGATCGAGGCGATCTCCGCTTCGCTCTGCGCCGCGTAATCCACGCCGAAGCCGCTCTTGCGGCAGAAGAACGCCGGAAAATCGGCGGTCTGGTTGCCGATGACGGGAACGCCCATCGTCTCAAGATACTCGAGCGTGCGTCCGATGTCGAGGATCTGCTTGGCGCCGGCGCAGACGACCGTAACAGGCGTGTGAGCAAGCTCCTGCAGGTCGGCGGAAATATCCATGGAATCCTGACCGCCGCGGTGCACATCGCCAATGCCGCCGGTAGCAAACACGGGGATGCCCGCCATGGCTGCAATGATCATCGTAGAGGCGACGGTCGTCGCGCCGGTGCGGCCGAGAGCAACATACACCGCCACGTCACGGCGGCTGACTTTGCCGATGTTCTCGGCGCGGCACATGATCTCCAGCTCCTCCGCCGTGAGACCGACCTTGAGGCGACCCTTGACGATCGCGCAGGTCGCCGGAACAGCGCCGAGCGAGCGGATGACGTCCTCCACACGGTGCGCGAAATCCAGATTTTCCGGATACGGCATACCGTGGCTGAGGATCGTGCTCTCCAGCGCGACAACGGGCTTATTCTCGTTCAGTGCCTGCCGGATCTCGGGCAGAATGTCGAGATATTTTTCAAAGCTGTTCATAATTCCTTTTCCTCCAGAATCTTATTGATGAGCTCTGCGCTCATCCCCGGGCTGACGGTTCCGGCGCTGGTAACGGCAATGATCCCCGCCGCCAAAGCCCAGCGCGCCGCGTGCTCAGGGGTGAAGCGGTGCAGGTAAGCATATAAAAGTCCGGCCATAAAGGCGTCTCCCGCGCCGGTGGCATCCACCATCCGGCTCACGGGACGAAGTGCGGCATAGAATCTCGCGCCGCTGCGGTCGGCCCAGTAGCAGCCGCGCTGCCCCATGCTGACAACAACACAGTGCGTGCCCCGCTCAAGCAGCGCGTCGGCACCACGCTCCATATCGGCATCGTTGGCAATCTCACAGCCGGTCATGGCTGCAAGCTCCAGTACATTGGGCTTGAGACAGTAAAGCTTCCCGGCAAACGGGGCGAGGCGCCGGGCATACGTTGTAGAGACCGGGTCGGAAAAGACCGGTACTCCGGCGAGCGCGTCGGAGGTAATCCATTCAAGGGCCTCCGGCGTCAGGCAGGGATCACACACAACGGCGTCCGCCTTGCGCAATTCATCCCGGTTTCTCTCGAGCCAGTCGGGGGTGATATGCTCCAAAATACGCATATCGGACATACCGATGAACATATCTCCCTCGGGGTCGATAAGCGCCATATAGCTGGAGCTGCCGCAGTCCGGGCAGCGCAGCATGTGCGACATATCCATGCCGACCGCCTCGCCGGAGGCGAGGATCTCGCGGCCGTATAGATCGTTGCCGATGGCGGAGAACAGAGCCGTCCTCTCGCCCATGCGGGAGAGATTTTCGAGAATGTTTCGCGTGACGCCGCCGGGCGACGTGTGGAGAAAGCCGGGGTTGGAATCATGCAGGATCAGCGCGGCACGGCTGCGCCCGTGCAGATCCATGTTGGCCGCGCCGATGCCCGCGGTAAAGCGTTTTTCCGTCATTATTTCAAAATTACGCGCTTAAAGCTCTTCTTGCCGCGGCGCAGGACAACGCCTTTCCGCAGCATCTCGGCGTCAAATGACCTGGCAATGTCGGTGACCTTCTCTTCCCCGCACAGGACGCCGCCCTGCTGGATGTTGCGCCGCGCGTCGCTGCGGGAAGTGCATAGGCCGCTCAACACAAGAAGACTCATAATGTCTGCCGTTCCGTCTACGAGATCGCTCTCGGAAATGATGGACTCCGGTACGTGCTCCGTACTGCCGCTGCCGAAAATGGCTCTCGCCTTCTCCTGTGCAGCAGCGGCCTCGTTCTCGCCGTGGACCATTTTGGTTAGCTCGTAAGCCAGAATCTCCTTGGCGGTATTGAGCTGCGCGTCCTTCCAGGACGCCATCTCGTCGATCTGTTCCAGCGGGAGGAA
>ERZ857827.2244-NODE-2244-length-15322-cov-4.356914_pt1 | contig 15322 bp, 12 predicted proteins | sample MGYA00519761_ERZ857827 | MGnify/ENA primary metagenome ERZ857827 (study PRJEB31778, sample SAMEA3449370) | human gut metagenome | biome: human gut; feature: human-associated habitat; material: faeces | place: United Kingdom | collected 2010/2012 ... | reverse complement strand
CCGCTTTTTGAAAGGGAAAAGTATGGATGGTATCAAAAATCAGGACTGGTTTGTGCTGCAGGCAGGAAATACGGAAGCCGCCGTGCTGACTCCATGGACGCGGCTCTACCGCCGCACCCGGTTTCATCGCGCCGCTTTTGTGGCGGAATTAAAGATAGACGGCGTTTGTTTTACGCAAAAGGAGCAGGATCAGCCCCATGCTGCCAGTACCGGCGGTATGGGACTGTGCTGCGAATACAAATGTCCGGAGCTGGAAAAGGAAACGGAAGTAGGCGGCCTGTGGCTGAAGCCCGGGGTAGGCATTCTGCGTAGAAAAGAAAAAGAATGGACTGCTTTGGATGAAACCACGACAGAGGCACTGCCCTGCCTGTTGGAAGCTGGAAAGGATACGGCGGTATTTACAACGCAAACGCCGCTGATAAACGAGACTGCCTATGAGGAACAGCGAACGCTGCATTTACAGCCGGGAAAACTGACGCTGGAGGTACGGCTGAGAAATATCGGAATTAAAACGCTGCATCTGTTGGAGTATTGTCACAATTTTGTGTCCCTGGGGGAAACGCCGGTGGGTCCCGGCCAGCGTCTGCTGCTTCCGGCAGTGGAAAATTCAAAAGCAATTCAGGCGGCAGGGGAGCTGATTCCTACCAGTACAGGGATCTGCTGGCCGCAAACGCCGGAGAAGGCTTTTTTCCGGCCGAAGCTTCCGGCAAGGAAAGCGGAGCCTGCCTGGCGGCTGGAAATGGAAAACGGAACCAGAGCCGTGGAGGAAAGCGTCAGCTTTTCTCCCTGCTGGGTATCGCTTTGGGGCACCAACTATTGCGTCTGCGCGGAAGTCTATCAAAGCCTGACTCTCCGTCAGGGAGAAGAAGCCAGCTGGCGCCGAACTTGGAAATTTGAGTTATAAGAGGAAAAATATGGAAAATATAGGCGTAGGTGTGATTGGCTGCGGAAAAATCGCAGAAAGCAAGCATATTCCCTGCCTTCTTCGGGAAAAGCAAGCGCATCTGGTGGGATTATGCGATCTGGCCGGTTCTGAAAGGCCACGGATGCTGAAGGAAAAATTTTCTCTTTCGGATTGCCGTGCGTATGCCTCGGTGGAGGAAATGCTGAAGGATCCAGCCATTCATGTCGTCCATATTTGTACGCCCAACGCTTTTCACGCGGAACTGGCGATTGCGGCGCTGCGGAGCGGAAAGCACGTTTTTTGCGAGAAACCTATGACGGTTTCTCTGAAAAAAGCCAAACAAATGGCACAGGAAGCCGAAAAGCAAAAACGAAGTCTGACCGTTTGCGCCAACCATCGTTTCCGACCGGAAAGCCTGTATCTGAAAGAACTGTGCCGCCAAAAGGCCCTTGGAGAAATTTATTACGCCAAGGCTTCCATCCTCCGCAGGCGAGGCGTACCTGCGTGGGGACAGTTTTTGCAGAAGGAGGCGCAGGGCGGGGGCGCGCTGGTGGACGTGGGGGTTCATGCACTGGATCTCTGCCTCTGGCTTTTGGAGGACGATCCTCCGGTGGCAGTCACCGGTCATGTATATGACCGGCTTGGGAAGCAGACCAGCGCGGCTAACCCTTATGGAAGCTGGACGCCGGAACAGTTTCAGGTGGAAGATTTCGGCGTGGGAATCATTCGGCTGCAAAGTGGTGCGACGGTTTGTCTGGAAGCGTCCTGGATGCTAAATACACGCCGGGAACGCGGCGTCGGTGTGGAGCTGTATGGAACTCGCGCCGGGGCGGATATGGAAAACGGCTTATGGATAAACGGAGAACGAAACGGCAGGCTCTATAACGAGGAAATTTTGTTTCAGTCTTCCCCTGTGGCTTTCCAGACGCTTGAAACGGAAACGCCGGCGCAAAAAGAGCTGCATTTGTGGCTGGAGGCTCTGTCGAACGGACAACCGCCGGTTGTACGGCCGGAGCAGATGGTTCGTGTGATGAGTGTGCTGGAGGAAATATACCGCTCCAGCCAGGAAGGCCACACCGTGAGACTGAATGATGATTGATCAAATCCCCCGCCAAACGCTTATGATTCTCACGTCTGGTTTCCTGAACGGAAGCCTCTGATGATGGGAATCGATCCTGCAAAAAAGCGCCTGTATTATTTTTCATACAGGCGACTGATTTAATGGAAGCAGGGAGGCGCTGCCTGGCTCATCGGATGATGACAGGTCAGCGCCTTCCTTTTCTGAAAACGGATTTCAAAAGGTCTTCGTTGTCTCTGCTTTTGCGTTTTTCGCCGTACTCCTTTGCCGCTTTCCGGCGCCTTACGCCTTGACCGAGCCCTCCGCCAGTCCGGAAACGACGAAACGCTTCTGGAAAACGGCAAAGAGTACGATCATGGGAATTTGGGCCAGAATTGAGGCGGCGAAAATCCATTCCCAGCGGGTGGCATGAGCGCCCTTCAGGGATTGAATCATGACCGGCAGGGTGATTTGGCTCTGAACGCCGCCCAGAATGACTTTGGCGGAGAAGAACTCCTCCCAGGTGCCCTGCAGACAGAAGATGGCCAGCGTTCCGATGGATGGCAGCGCCAGCGGGAGCATGACGCGGAAAAAGGTGGTCATATGGCCGCCGCCGTCTATCTTGACCGCGTCCTCCAGCTCCTTGGGCAGGGCTGCCATGTGGCCCCGCAGGAAGAAGGTGTTGCCGCAGATTCCCCCGCCGACATATAGCAGAATCAGTCCCGCCTTGGTGCCGATCAGGCCATTCTGAGAGGCTCCGATGCCCTGCAGCACCAGAAACTGCGGAATGATGCCCAAAAAGCCCGGCAGCATCAGGGTAAAAAGGTAAAGACGGAACAGAACCTCCCGTCCAAAAAAATCGATCCGGGCAAAGCCGTAGGCGCTCAGCGAAGCCACCAGCACGGTAAAGAAGGCCGTCAGAAGCGTAATCACCACGCTGTTCAGCGCCGCCTGCGGCAGATTGGACTGGGACAGTACATGCTCATAGGCGGCAAAGCTGATGCGGGAAGGAAACAGATGGGGCGGATTGGGCAGCACATAGCTGAATTCCTCAAAGGAATTGCAGATCATAAACCAAAACGGAAGGATGAAAATCACCACGCTCAGGCAAAGCACAACCCAGAACAGAAATTTGCCCAGATGCTTCATTCGGTTTTGCCCCCTTCCGTATGAAATACTTTGTTCAGCACGAAGGTCGTCAGAAGCACCAGCAGCGCCGTAATGATGCCGATGGCCGCGCCCTGACCAAACTCAAAGAGGTTGAAGGATTTATCGTACAAAAGGTATTGCAGTACGCTGGTGGTTCCCCGGGGATTGCCGCTGGTGAGCATCATCACCTGAATGAACACGCCGAAAGAACCGATAATCATATTCACCAGCACATAAAAGGTGGTGCTTTTCAAAAGCGGTACGGTAATGCGCCAGAACTGCTGCGTTCGGCTGGCTCCGTCCAGCATGCTGGCCTCGTACAGATCAGCCGAAATGCCCTGCAGGCCCGCCAGATAGATCACCATGGCCCAGCCGATATTTTTCCAGATGCCCAGCAGCCAGATGACCAGATTGGCCGTCCAGGTGCGGTTTAGCCAGGAAACGTATTCCGGCAGCAGGCCGAATACGTCCTTGAGCAGGTAGTTTACCAGCCCCGCGCCGCCGGCATTGAACATATAGGCGAACACATTGCCCACAATGACCCAGCTGGTAATGACCGGCAGGTAAAAGCAGGTGCGGAAGAAAAGCTGGCTGCGCCTGAGCGAGTTGACCATCACGGCGAAAACCAGGCCGAAGAGCATGATAAAGGGCGTGGTGACAAGCGCATAAAGAAAATTATTGCGGATGGCCAGCAGCAGCCGGTCGCCGCGCTCGGTAAACAGCGCCGCAAAATTATCCAGTCCCACCCAGGTCATGGTGCGCTGAACGATCTGATAGTTGGAAAAGCTGATTCGGATATTGAACAGCATGGGATAGATCACAAACACACAGGCCAGAATCAGCCCCGGAAGCACAAAGGGCGCTGCGGGAATCAGGTTTCGCACACGCTTATGCAGCAGCAGCTTCTTCTCATGCCGCAGGGCGGCTTGCGGGTCATAGACAGGCGTCATGGCGTTTTCTCTCCTTTATGGAAGCACGCAATGGAAGCGCGCACAGGAAATGGATACGAAAGCCTCCCGGCTCACGAAGGCTGCCATGCAGTCAGACGTGAACCGGGAGGAACAGGATTACTTGGCCAGTTCCGCGTCGATCTCAGCGGCGTAGCTGGTCAGGGTGGACTGCACATCCGCGCCCTCGATGAAGATTTCCGTCATGGCATCCTGCCACAGCTGCTCCACAGTGGAGGCCTGAGGCGTGGGAATGCGGCTCTGAGCGCTTTCCAGCTGCTTCATGTATACGCTCCACTTGGGGTCGGCCTGTACGGCTTCGCTGTCAACGCAGGCTTTCAGCGTAGGAATGACGCCAACCTTGAGCAGCTCCAGCTGCACGTCCTCGCTGAGCATGAACTGCACAAAGCGGAAGGCCGCCTCCTGCTTTTCACTGCCGGAGAAGATGACGATGTTCTCGCCGCCCACAACAGAAGCGCTCTTGCCGTTCCATGTGGGGATCAGCGCGGGCACGATGCCGTTTTCATCGTTGAAGGGCGCCCAGGGGCCTTCGAAGAACATGGCATATTCGCTGTTGATGCCGTCCCATGCGTCGGGCGTACCGTCCACGTCACGGATGGTGAACACGCCGTCGGTATGGAGCTGCAGCATGGTGTTGATGGCTTCCACGCTCTCGGCGCTGTCCAGATAACCGCTGGCCTTGGTGAAGCCTTCATCCGTTACCTTGCCACCGAACAGCCAGAAGTAGGGATACAGATCCCAGTCGCCCAGACCGGAAACATTCAGCTTGTACTGGCCGGGAGCCTTTTCCTTGCAGGCGGCCACAAATTCTTCCATGGTGGCGGGAGCCGCGTCGAAGCCCAGCTCCTTGAGCACGTTCAGATTGACCACGGCGGCCTTGCAGTTGGTGTTCAGGGGCAGACCGTAATAGTGGCCGTTCCACAGGTTGGTGGACAGGGGGCCCTCCAGCACCGCTTCCTTCAGGGCGTCGAAGCCTTCGATTTCATCCATGGCTACAATGCCGCCCAGCTTGGCATAAGCGCTGGTCTTGGTGATGTCCACGCGGGCCACATCCGGCACCACGCCGGTGCCCAGAGCCGTTACCAGCATCTGGTTGAAGTCGCCGCTCTGGCGGATGGCTTCCACCTTGATGTCCGGGTTGGCAGCCTCAAACATGGGGATGATCACTTCGTCGATGACAGGGGTTTCCGCGTCTCCATAAGTGTGCCAGAAGGTGATGGTCACCGGCTCCTCCGCAGAAGCAAAGGCGCACACGCTCAGCGCCATCGTCAGGGTCAGAAGCAGCGCAAACAGCTTTTTCATGGGGTAATTCCTCCTTATTTTTTTGATTCTCATGCGCGTTAGCGCAGGAATACCATGTTCCAGTAGGCAAGCGACGGCTGCACAAACTCGAGGTAGTCCCCCTCGCCGTCCTGTCCGGTCGTGAAAGGCAGCTGCATTGGCGCGATGGAAGCGCCGTCCGGAGACGCCAGCCAGACCGACTGAACCGGCCGATCCGTGTAAAGCCGGGTTCTCACGTTCTGCTGAAGCTCCGGTTCTTTCTTCAGCTGCTTTTCGTCCCGCCAGCCGTTATCCGTGCCCATCAGATTCAGGAAGTGATAGATTTCCGTCTGATCGTCGGCTTTGGCAAAGGTCCAGACCGTTCCGCTTTTCCCGTCGGCGCTGACGGGAACGCCGGCCAGCGTCACCTTTCGTTGGACGGGGTGCTGTCCGTCCCGAAGCAGATTTTCATATGCAACCAGAAAATCATACAGCCGCTGCACCTGTCCGGGAAGCTCGCCCTTCATGCGCTTTTTCGTATCGGTCGGAAAATACTCGTCCGACAGCATGCGGTCGCCGTTGCCAAGCTCGATCCGCGCCCCGCCGGAAGCGAACGCCACGCAATCCAGCATGCGCACGGCGGCGGGATTAAAAAAGCTCTTGGGATTGCGGTAATTCACATAGGCTGCTGCGATCAGAGACTTGCCGCCGCTTTGCTCGCAGGCGTTCACAATCGCTTTATGCAGGCTGTAGTAGCTGTCGTAGGCAAGGCCGTCCGAATCATGATCCCAGGGCCAGAATTCCGTATACAGTACGTCCACGTCGCTGACGTTCACATTTTCAATGCCCTGCGCCCCTACGGGATTGAAAACCAGATATTTGGGCGCGATGGCGGCCTTCGCGGCGTTTAGGAACTGCGTATAGCAGTTTTTGACCAGATGGATGGGCCGGCCGTTTTCATCAAAGCCCAGCGGCCCGCCGTCCGCCGTGCGCATGAGGCCGTTTTCGCCGATGGTATCGCCGTGCCATCCGTCGAAAGCAAAGGCTTCGAATACCTTGTTTTCCTGCGCGAAGATATACTTCTGCCAGTCCGCATTCAGCGGGTTGAAGTATTGCAGCACGCCCACCGGCCCCAGTTTTGCGTCCATATCGCAGGTGAAATCCTGCCCGTTGGCCTTGACCAGCCGCCATTCCGGCTTTACGCCGGAGCCGTCGGTCAGGTACGTCTGATTGGCCGCATAGATCATGTTGTAAGCCATGCAGGCCATGTTCTTTTCATGGGCGGCGTCGATATAAGCCCTGACCGCGTCGCCGGAGATCACTCTGCCGGACCATTCCTTCCAGGAGGACAAATTCTCCGCAACAGGCTGATGATGCCGGTACTGCCAATCATAAAACTGCACGCCGTTGAGATGGTAACGGCTCATGCGGTCGATTTTGGCGGAAGCGTCCGCCGCCGGGGTGAAATCCCAGACGTAACCGTAGCGGGGAAACTTTGTCCACGAAGAGGAAACATCCACAGCGGTAAAAGCCTCGGCCATCACTGCACCGGCGGGATCCAGCGCCTGCATTTCCAGCAGATAGCCGGTAAAGTCGGTTTCGGGCAGCCGCAGGGACAGCGACTCCGCCGCCTGCATTTCCAGCGTCAGCACCGGGCTTTCCAGATGCCGAAGCGTCAGCCGCAGAAGAGCCGCCTCCGACGGCAGGTCTTCCACGAGCACTTCCGCCGTCTCTCCCGGGGCATACATGCTTTTTTCCGTGTGGAGATTCATGATCTCTTCTCCCTTCGCGCCTCCGATACAGCCAAGAAACGCAAGGATCAGCCATAGGGAAAGCCCTCTGTTCCGTTCTTTCATGCGTCCTTCACTCTCCATGAGCAAGAATAACAGAAAGGAACGCTCAGTTCCATATGTTATGCGCATAACCAACAAAATAAAGAAAAACGAACCGTTCATTTTGTTCAAAATGACGGTTTTCAGCGCAAATCTTTGACGCTCTGTCCCCGAACCACCCGGGTAGGCAGGATCATGGAAACCGGCTCCTGCACGGTTTGGTCTAAAATATCAAACAAAACCCGCAGGGCTGTCTGCGCTTTTTGGGTCACGTTCTGGTGAACGGTGGTCAGCCGGGGACGGATAACGCGGGAGAGAATATTATCGTCAAAGCCGGTGATGGAAATCTCCTCCGGCACCCGCACGCCCTGATCGGTCAGAAAATCCACGGCTTCCACGGCATAATAATCAGAAATGAACAGACAGACCGTATGCCCTTCCCGTCGGAACCGTTCCGTCAGGCGAAGATAATCCTCCCTGCGGCGCTTGCGATCCTTGGAAATGCAGAAATAGCGTTCCTCCGACCAGAAGATCCCGGCGGCTTCCAGCGCCTGCTGATGGCCCCGCAGGCGCTGCGCGTCCACGCCCCACAGCGTTGGCTGATCTCCCACCAGCAGCATTTTGCGATGGCCCAGCTTCAGCAGGTATTCTGTCAGCTGGCGCATGCCGCCCTGATCGTCCAGACCCACATTATTGTATTGTTCCCCCTGATCGAAGTAGCAGTCCACAAATACGATAGGCTTGCGTGTCGCCTGCATCAGCTCCCGGCACTGATTGGCCTGCAGGCCCATTACGATCAGCCCTACGGCGTTCCACGTCTGCGAAATGCGGTGGATCTCCGCCGCCGTCTGAGCGGCCCTTAGCATGGTGTAGTAGCCGCGGCCGCGAATGGCGTTTTCCAGCGCGGCGATCATTTCGCTGACAAAGGGATCGGCCAACGCCAGCTTTTCCTCCCGGTTAGGATAATTGGTAATGACGCCTACAATTTCGCTGTCGCCCTTGGCCAGCATCCGCGCGCCCATATTGGGGATATACTGATACTGCTCCAGCTTTTTTCGGATGAGCTGCGCCGTTTCCGGCGACATTTTTTCCAGATGGCCGTGGATCACATTGGAAACCGTAGCGGTAGATACGCCCAGCGAATTCGCGATTTCTTTGATCGTCATGGAAAACCGCCTCCTTGTTATGCGCATAACCACAGGATAGCGTTTCAAAGCCGCTCCGTCAATCTTTTTCCGCAGCGCATGGGAGGTTTGGCAAGCTGCTGGGACGGAAAAAACGAAGCCGAGGATGAGAAAGCCGGAAAAGAGAAAGCAGCGGGGGGCAAAAAGAAACAGAAAATTCAAAAAAACTCCTTTGCGAAGAATAGAAGAATGAAAGGGACGAGGTAAGTATTATGACTGAAGAAACCATTAAGCACATCATTGCGAGGGTGATTGACAATGCTAACGACGCGCTGGAAGAAGAGAGAAAAAACAAAAATGATGCTTTTTATAAAGGGAAAAAACTTGCCTATTATGAAATTCTGGATACGATAAAAAACGATTTGGATATAGACGATCAGGACTTAAAAGCGTTTGGTTTTGATGTTAATCTCGAAAAAATGTTCTACTCGTAAAAAACGTACAGTCGAAAGGCCGGATGGTCGTAAAACAGTAAAATCAAAAAAAGATGAAAATCTTGTATTTTCAAGGAACGACGTGACGGAAGTCACGCCGCAGAGTGTCAAAGAAGCCCCATTGCAATGCAGGAGTGGGGCTTCTTTGACGCTCTGAAAGGCCACGTTTCGCGGCCTTTTTTGACACCCTGAGCGGTGCTGCACACCAGCGCCGCCTTTTTGCATTTTTACCCGAAATACACGCTTCCCGGAATTTCTTCATCATTCTGAGACAGTCTGCGCACCATAACAAAGGCCGTCAGGAACAGAGCGATGATATACATCAGGAAGATCCAGCCGCCGGTTCGGTTTTCCATGGAAGCGGTGAAATCGTACAGCCCGTGCAGAAAGGCGGGCACGATCAGCGCCAGACGGCGGTTCTTTTTGTATCTGCGCAGATCGCACATTCCCTCGTACTTTTTGGCCGCACCGTAGAACGCGCCCATAAAAACGCCGAAGCAGGCGTGACCGGGAATGGCCGTCACGGCGCGAATGACCGCCACATCCAGCCCGTAGGTGGTGACGTAGCTGATATTCTCCCACAAAGCAAAGCCCAGCGACACAAAGGCCGCGTACACCACGCCGTCGAAGGTAAAATTGAAGGCGGGCGTGGTCCAGGTGCGCCTTTTCAGCAGGTAATACTTGGCTCCTTCTTCCGCCAGCGCTACGATGACAAAATACTCGATCAGCTGATAAGCCAGCGAATTTTCCGGCAAAACGCAGCCAAGCAGCCAGAAGCCGACTCTTTCAGCCACCATGGCGATGGCCGTGGCCAGAATACCGCAGAAAACCAGCGATGTTAAAAGCTGCGGCGGCTCCTTTTCCCGCCGGTCGGCCCGATAGATCTTGACCAGCAGGAAAATGGCCGGAATGACCGCAGCGGGAATCAGAATCCGATGAATATACAAAAGTACCATTTGCCGTCCCCCTCCGTACCGATGGTCTTCAAAGCCCATCGGTTCAGCATCCATTATACGTTATCTCCTTCCGTTCAAAAATAGGCAGATTCACCCCTTTGCCAAAAGTTTGGGCAGAGTCGGAATTTTGACCGTGGGCATCGGGATTCTTCCGGCGGATAATGGGATTGTTCGCAGGGCCTGCAGCGGCCCGAGAAAAGACGGAAGGATGAACGGAAGATGTACGTTCTCTACAATCCCATGGCGGGGAACGGTCACGGGAAAGAAAAAGCCCGGGAGATCGAGCAGAAGGTTCAGAGGCAGAAGATGGAATACCGGGATATTACCCGGATGGACGCGGCTGATTTTCTGGCCAGTCTGCCGATGGAGGAAACGGTCGTGCTGGCCGGCGGCGACGGCACGCTGAATCATTTTATCAACCGCTACGGCAGCAGTGTGCTGAACCGGCCGGTGTACTATTTCCCGGCAGGCTCCGGCAACGACCTCTGGAATGACGTTGGCCAGAATTCCGTGGACGGAATGATCCTGCTCAACGATTATTTGAAACAGCTGCCTGTTGTCGAAGTAAAGGGAAAGAAAAGCTGCTTCCTGAACGGCGTCGGCTACGGAATCGACGGCTACTGCTGTGAGACGGGCGACCGGCTCCGCATACAGGGAAAAGAAAACGTCAATTACACGGCGATTGCCATCAAGGGGCTGCTGTTCCATTATAAGCCCGTCTCGGCCAAGGTAACGGTAGACGGGGCCTCTCATTGCTACCGTCATGTGTGGCTGGCTCCTACCATGAACGGCCGATATTACGGCGGCGGGATGGAAGTCGCGCCGGAGCAGGATCGGCTGAATCCCGCGGGGAAGGTAGCCGTCGTGGTGCTTCATTGCCCGTCCAAGCTGAAAACGCTGGTGGTTTTCCCCAGCATTTTCAAAGGCGAGCACGTGAAACACACCGAAATGGTGGAGGTGCTTTCCGGCAGTGAAATCACCGTGGCCTTTGACCGCCCCACGGCCCTGCAGATCGACGGGGAAACCGTCACCGGCGTGACGGAATACAGCGTTGCCGCCGATGCGGCAAAGGAAAGCGCGGCCCGGCAGACCATGGCGGGATAATACCGAAACAAAACAAACGCCTGCGGCAGTAAAATCCGCAGGCGTTCTGTTTGGCCAAAAGACAAATCAGCCTTCGACCTTTTCGCTGTGCAGCTTCTTTTGCAGCCAGTCCTTGCCGTCCACAAAGCGGGATACGATAAAGGAGACCACGTAGTCGCCCGCTGCGTTGACCATCGTGGCAGGCGGATCGACCAGATTGCCCAGCGCAATGGCGATGGGGTAGGCAATTTCCATCTGATTGGGGAAGAAAATGGTGCAGAGTACCAGTTCGCCAACGCCGCCGCCGCCCGGGATACCGCTCATGGCCACGGAAGAGAAGACCGCTACCAGAATGGCTCCGATGGCGTTCCAGCCGGTGAAATCCATGCCGAAAATGCTGAACAGGAAGGCCACCTTCACGATGGCCGCCATGGCGGAGCCGTCCATGTGCATGGTCGCGCCCATGGGAATCACAATGTCGGAAACATCCTTCGAAATGCCCGTTTCCTCCGCCACATCCATATTGGTGGGAATGGTGGCCACGGAGGAACAGGTGCCGAAGGAAACCGCCGCCGGGCGGAACAGGTGCCGGAACATGACCTTCGCGCCGTCCCTGCCGCCGCCGAAGCGGGCGTACAGAGGGAAGGACGCGAACATGTAGACAAAGCACATCACATAATACACCACCAGCGTCCGGGAGTAGTCGCTAATGAGCTGGGGCCCATAGTAGGCCACCAGATAGGCAAAAAAGCCGAAAAAGCCGATGGGCGCGTAATAGGTGATGATCTTCACGGCCTTGAGCATGCATTCCGTCAGGTTGGACAGGAGCTTTGCCACAGGCGTGTCGGCGCCGCCCGCCCACTGCACCGCAAAGCCGAAGATGATCGCAGCCACGATCAGCGGCAGCATGGCCTTGCGGCTCCAAAGCGCGGTGAAATCAGGCACCGTGAAGAAGTTCACGATCATTTCCGCAACGGATACGCTGCCCACCTCGCCCTCCGGCGTGGCATACGCGCCCGTCACCAGCGGGATCACCCGGCAGACGGCATACATGACCACTGCGGCAATGGCAGCGGTCACGAAAAAGGTCAGCAGGGTAGCGCCCATGATCTTCCCGGCCCGGCGGATGCCCTTCATATTGGCAATGGCCGAGGAAATCGAGCAGAACACCATGGGCACCGCCACGCAGAACATCATATTGATGAAAACCGTGCCCAGCGGCTCCAGACAGGTGGCTCCCGGCCAGACCGCCCCCACGGCGCAGCCTGCTACGATAGCGAACAGCATGCTGAGAATAAACCAGTACTGCTTCAGAAACCTTTTCAATTTCGTTGCCCCCTCCAGCTTTTGTGGTATGAGAAACCGTCGGAGAATCAGCTGCGAAACCAGCGTCGGCGTTCATTATAACGCAAAAAGCCCGCTGTGACAATTCCTTCGGCGCAGAGTACAAAGGAAAAACCGGCGAACAGTCCGCCTTTTTGCTTGACATTCCTCCCGGGGGAGACTATCATAAACCCCGTTTGATTTTGGGAAAAGCGGGGCGGAAAGAACCATGCAGGCAGCCGAAGGAATTCAGAAACCAAAATTTCAGCACGTGAAGCCGTTTGTGCGCAAAAACGCCGTACTGCTGATCGCTTTCAGCGCGGCGGTCGTTTCGGCCTTTCTGGTGCCGCCGGACGCGCAGTACGCCGGGTATTTCGACTGGAAAACCTTGTGCTGCTTGTTCGGGACGCTGGCGGTGGTCTGCGCCCTGAAGAACATTCACTTCTTCGCCATACTGGCCCGGAAGATCATCCGCCTGACGGGCAACGCCCGCACGGCTGCTATCGCTTTGAGCTACATCACCTTCATCGGTTCCATGCTGATCGCCAACGATATGGCTCTGATTACGTTCCTGCCGCTGGGGTATCTGGTGTTCTCCGCCGTCGGGAAAAAACGGGATGTAGCGCTGGTTTTCATTCTTCAGAATATTGCCGCCAATCTGGGCGGCATGCTGACGCCCTTCGGCAACCCGCAGAATTTGTATCTGTATTCTCACTTTCAAATTCCCACGGGGGAATTCCTTTCCATCATGTTCTGGCCCTTCGTGGTATCCATTGCGCTGGTGACGGGCTGCTGCTTTCTGATCCAGCCCTACGCTCTGCGGGTCAGCGACTGCCGGGAAGACCGGCTGCCGCCCATGAGAACCTGCCTATATCTGGCGCTGTTCCTGATGACGATCCTCATGATTTTCCGGCTGCTGCCCATCTGGCTGGTGCTGGCCGCCGTGGCGGCGGGGCTTCTGATTCTGGATCAAAAAGCGCTGACCATGGTGGATTACGGCCTGCTGGCTACGTTTGTATGCTTCTTTATTTTTTCGGGCAACATGAGCCGCCTGCCCGCCGTGCGTTCCTTCTTTTCCGGCCTTCTGGCTCAGAATACGCTGCTGACGGCGGTGTTTTCCTGCCAGTTTATCAGCAACGTGCCCTCGGCGATTCTGCTTTCTCAGTTCACCGACCAGTATGCCGCTCTGCTGCGGGGCGTGAACATCGGCGGCACCGGCACGCTGATTGCTTCGCTGGCATCGCTGATCACCTTCCGGGAATTTACGTCCCATTACCGGGAAGATACTCGGCTGTATCTGGGCCTGTTCACCGGGCTGAGTTTTGCCTTTCTGCTGATTCTGACGGTTTTCTGTCTGGTGATCGGATGAATGGGTAGGGTGTTGGCGTGGGATTTCTCAGCCCGTTGACAAATTCCGTCAACGGGCTGCTTTTTACCCAAGCAAAGGGCAAACGAATATTGAATCGTTCAGTATCAAAAATCAAAAAAGAAAGGAAACCCAACGGAAAGAGGAATAAAAACGCTGGGGAACCGAAAAAACAGCAAAGAAGGAAAGCCATTATTCCGGTGTGCAAAAGATGCGGGAAAATCATCCGCTGTGAAGAAGCGAACGCTGCATTGTCTTTCCCTTCCTAATACCATACCAAACTGTGCGCGCCGCTGTACAGCGAGAACACAGGCCGTCCGGCTCAACAGCCGAACGGCCTGCACCCATGCTTCTTCTCTTCCCGCACGCTTCGCAAATTTCCCTCTCCCCCCGGCTCCCTGCTTTCAGCCAGCGTGCAACCCTTGTTCGACACTCCTGCACAAAAAAACACAAAATCTTCTTTCAGGGACTTTTTACAGAGGAAAAAATGTGCTATACTACAGCTGTATGTGTCCACATTACACATTATGTTGGAACAGGAGGAACCAATTCGATGCAATACTCCAAGGAAGTTGAAGAAATGGTATGCGTCGCCAAGGGCCCGAACCACGGCCCCGCGCCCATTCCCGAAGAAGGCAAGTGGGTGCAGGCGAAGGAGATCAAGGACATCTCCGGCCTGACGCACGGTATCGGCTGGTGCGCCCCTCAGCAGGGCGCCTGCAAACTGACCCTGAACGTCAAGGGCGGCGTCATTGAAGAAGCGCTGGTGGAAACCATCGGCTGCTCCGGCATGACCCACTCCGCCGCTATGGCCAGCGAAATTCTGCCCGGCAAGACCATTCTGGAAGCGCTGAACACCGACCTGGTGTGCGACGCCATCAACACCGCCATGCGCGAGCTGTTCCTGCAGATCGTCTACGGCCGCACCCAGTCCGCTTTCTCCGATGACGGTCTGGTCATCGGCGCTGGTCTGGAAGACCTGGGCAAGGGCCTGCGCAGCCAGGTCGGCACCATGTACGGCACCAAGCTCAAGGGCACCCGTTATCTGGAAATGGCCGAAGGCTATGTGCTCAAGCTGGCTCTGGACAAGGACGATCAGGTCTGCGGCTATCAGTTCCTGTCTCTGGGCAAGATGATGGACGCCATCAAGAAGGGCATGTCCCCCAACGAAGCCTACGAGAAGAACATCGGCACCTACGGCCGGTTCAAGGCGGAAGACGGCGCGGTCAAGTGGATCGACCCGCGCAAGCAGTAATAGGAGGTGTGCAGAAATGGCTTTGTTTGAAGGTTTTGAACGTCGCATGCCTCAGCTCCAGCCTGTGCTTGAAAAGTATGGCTTCAAGGATTTTGACGAGCTGAAGGCTTTCAACAATTCCAAGGGCGTTGACGCCTACAAGATCGTAGAGGGCATCCAGCCCATCGCTTTCGAGAATGCCAAGTGGGCTTATGAACTAGGCGCGGCTATCGCGCTGAAGAAGGATGTCAAGACCGCCGCCGAGGCTGCCAAGTGCATCGGCGAAGGCCTGCAGGCTTTCTGCATCCCCGGCTCCGTCGCCGACCAGCGTCAGGTTGGTCTGGGCCACGGCAATCTGGGCGCCATGCTGCTGGACGAGAAGACCGAGTGCTTCGCGTTCCTGGCCGGCCACGAGTCCTTTGCCGCCGCTGAAGGCGCTATCGGCATCGCCCGCAACGCCAACAAGGTCCGCAAGACTCCCCTGCGCGTCATCCTGAACGGTCTGGGCAAGGACGCCGCCATGATCATCAGCCGCATCAACGGCTTCACCTATGTGCAGACCAAGTATGACT
>ERZ857827.2241-NODE-2241-length-15337-cov-3.172818_pt1 | contig 15337 bp, 13 predicted proteins | sample MGYA00519761_ERZ857827 | MGnify/ENA primary metagenome ERZ857827 (study PRJEB31778, sample SAMEA3449370) | human gut metagenome | biome: human gut; feature: human-associated habitat; material: faeces | place: United Kingdom | collected 2010/2012 ... | reverse complement strand
TGCCTGGATCCTGCATATCCTCTCCCACCTGAAACCCCTGGACGGCGTGGCGGGCTTCCTGCTGGCCAACGGCGCTCTGGGCGACAGCGACACGGTGGAGATCCGGAAAAAGCTGATCCAGAATGACAAGGTGGAAGCCATCATCATTCTGCCCCGGGAGCTGTTTATCACGACGGATATCAGCGTCACCCTCTGGATTCTGAACCAAAACAAGAAGGGTGGAGACTACCACGGCCGGACGCTGCGCAGCCGCGAGCATGAGATCCTGTTCATGGATTTGCGCACCTGGACGGAGAACCCGGTGAAGAATGAGAGCAAAAAGAAAGTCCGCCTGACCACGGAACAGATTCAGCGGGCGGCGGATATCTATCAAACCTGGCAGAACGAGGGAACCGACGGCTCGCACTATGAAGTGCCGGAGCTCTACCGCAGTGTTGGGATCGAGGAGATCAAGCGGAACGGTTGGAGCCTGATCCCCAGCAAGTATATCGAGTTCATCGATCACGATTTGGAGATCGATTTCCATGCGGAGATGGGCCGTATCCAGCAGGAAATGCAAGATGTTATGGAGAAAGAAAGACAGACGCAAAAAATGTTGGAGGATGCGTTCAGGGGGATCGGGTATGAGCTTTGAGATGAAAGATGCCCCAAAAGTAAGACTTGGTGACTATATCCGGCGTTCTACAATTAACAACCACGATCTTAAATACGGTATTGAATTGATAGAAGGCGTCACTAATGAAGGCGTTTTCTCAAAGCCTAAAGGAGATCCGCTCGACGTTGATCTAAAGCCTTATAAAATAGTCAATACCGGAGCGTTTGTTTACAATCCGTCCAGACTGAACCTGGGTTCTATTGCCTATCGAACCGGCGGCCTTTGTATTGTTTCACACCTGTATATTGTTTTTTATCTGAACGAGAAAGGCAAGGAGGCCATAGATCCCGACTATCTGTACATCTATTTTCGGCGGGATGAGTTTTACAGGGAGGTTACATTTCGGAATTTTGGAAGTCAGCGGCCAGAATTCAATTTCAATGACATGAGCGACATTATGATTCCGCTTCCTGATATTACTGTTCAGCGGAAATATGTTGCCATATACAAAGCTATGGTTGCCAACCAGCAGAGCTATGAGCGCGGGTTGGAGGATTTGAAACTTGTATGCGACGGGTATATCGAAGACCTGCGTAGGCAAATGCCCTGTGAAAAGATTGGACCGTTTATATCTGAACAGACTATCCGCAATACTGATCTTCGGAATAACCGGGTCCAGGGAGTAAATAGTTCGGGTGAATTTGGGGAAACCAGAGCAGATACTAATGGTCTTGACTTCTCAAACTACAAAATCGTTAAAACCGGGCAGTTTGCATATAACCCATCGCGAATTAATCTTGGATCAATTGCACTATTGCGGGATGACTCTTGCATCGTTTCTCCTATGTACATAGTTTTTGAGGTTTCAAATCTACAGAAGGTATTGCCGGAATATCTAATGTTGTGGTTTGAAAGAGAAGAATTTCAACGGAGTACACTGTTTTATGCAATGGGATCCGTTAGGGATACTTTTTCGTTTGATCTTATGCAAGAAGTTCAGATCCCAATTCCTGATATTGAAGTGCAAAAATCAATAGCAGAAGTCTACTCTGTGTATATCATGCGGAAGAAGATCAACGAGCAATTGAAAGCCCAGATCAAAGACATCTGCCCGATTCTGATTAAAGGGTCGTTGGAGGAAGCCGCTTCTTGCTGAGGAATCAAGCTATGACAAACGATGAACTAAACAAGTATATTCAACATTATGTTGAGAGAGACCGAACTGGCCGAGCCATCATGCTTACCGGTGCCTGGGGGTTGGGAAAGAGCTATTATATCAAGAATAGTCTTATCCCTTATCTGGAAAAGCCTGAAAATGGCGGACACCAGTGCATTGTTGTGTCTTTATATGGCTTGTCAAGTTTGTCTGAAATCAGCAAGGCAGTCTATCTGGAAGCAAGAGCTGGGATACTTAAACCGGCGTCCGAAGCGGGGCAAATCACTATTCTGGCGGCAAAGACCATTCTCAAGGGAATAACAAGTCATCTTGGAATTGATCTGACTGCAGATGAAAAGAGCCTGCAGAATCTGTACGAGTCTATTGATCTGACCGGAAAGCTGATCGTTTTCGAGGATGTTGAACGCACCAAAATCAATATCCTTGAGCTTCTTGGATATGTAAACAACTTAGTTGAGCAAGACAATGTCAAAGTATTGCTCGTTACAAATGAGAGCATACTCATCCAATACAAGCCTGTAGAAAAGAAAGAAAAGGACAGCAATTCCGGGTCGGGTTGGTTTGGCGAATCCAAACCGGAGGAGGCGAAAGAATATACCGAGGAAACCGCACGGTATTTGGAAACGAAAGAAAAGTCTGTCGGCGACACGATCCTTTTCGCCGGTGACCTGAAATCTGCTGCGAAAGAGATCATCTGTTCATTTAACAATCCAGTATTCCAGCGGCTGAAAGTGGAGCAATGCGCAGAAGATGTAGCGGAAATCATGTACTTAATGAGGTGCGAAAACCTTCGATCGATTATTTATGCTTGCCAGAAGTCGGTCGATATCTTTGAGGCTATCCCGAATCTTGAGATCGTTTCTGAGGATTTCCTGAGAGCTGTATTCTATGGAACAGTTGCCTTCTCTATTCGGCTTAATTCTGGCTTTCAAGCCAAATGGAGCGGGCTGGAGTACTATTCTTTGGAACTTGGGATTGCTAACTATCCGCTGCTCCGATTCTGCTATGATTACATTCTAACCCAGCATATTGACACGCAATCTATGGCGGCTGCAGAAGAATCCCTCAAAAAACTGCGCCTTTATGATAAGAACAAGACGAGTACTGACCCGGATATTCAGGCCCTTACCCGATACCATATCTATACAGAGATGGAAGTCAAGGCGGCAGTTACAAATATTGCTCAGAGACTATCTAATCCGGAAGATATTTCGTTTTATGACTATGGCAGAATCGCCGTCGCCCTAATCGGGGTGAAGCATGCCTTAGGTATAAGCATAGACGCTGTTAAAGAACTGCTGATCAACAATCTCAGAGGCAGAGGCAATGAGATCCGCGAGGATGATTTGTTTTGGTATTCTTTAAGCGGAAGTACCAAAGAGGAGCAGGAAGAGTATATCCAGTTAAGGGATGCCATGCTTCATTCTCTTGGCGAAGAAACGAAGATAGTCCCTGACTTTACTTATTTACCTGAACAAACCCAGGCATTATATGATTATGCCGCCAAAAATTCGGGATACATTTATGAAGCACATGGCTTCGCAAGATTTCTGGATATACCTCGCTTTGCTGAGATGTTTTTTCAGTGTACACCGGCACAGATGGATCGCGCAAGGGCTACATTTGTATCTCTCTATAGGCCAAGTAACATTAAAGGCTTTCTAGCAGACGATTGCAGCGCCTTGGAAGAATTACTGGAAGAAATAGAAAAAAGGCGGGACGGCGCAGCGATCGATAAAGTTCAGCAGATGCAGTGTCACTGGTTTGCTGATAATCTTAAGGAGATAATAAAAAAACTATCCTAGCGAATCGATACATAAGCACGGAGGTAACAAGCAATGGCAAAGCTGCATGAATACGCGGGCCGCTATTGCGAGTCTGAATTTGAAAATGCATTCCTCTCCTTCCTGGAGACCGAGGGCTGGCAGTATCTTCCCGGGAACAGCATTGCCCGCAGTTCCCGGCGCGAGGTCCTGTACAATGATGATCTGGAGCAGTTTCTGCGGAAGGCCAATCCGGATCTGATCACGGAGGAAGTCCGCCAGATCATGGACACCGTCCGCCTCGCCGGCGCGGAGAGCGATTTTGCCACGCTGCACAAAGTCTACGGCTGGATGGTCAACGGCGTTCAGTTTACCCCGCAGAGCGGCGTCGCCCGCATGGTGGCCCTGATCGACTTTGATCATCCGGACAACAACATCTTCCGCGCGGTCAATCAGTTTACCGTGGAGTACACCAACAATGGGCAGGTTGAAAACCGCAGGCCGGACGTGCTTCTCTTCGTCAACGGGATGCCGCTGTGCGTAATCGAGCTGAAAAACCCGGCGGATGACCGCGCGACGATCTACGACGCCTGGGAACAGATCAATATCCGCTATTGGCGGGACATTCCGCACCTACTGCACTATTGCTCCCTGGCCTGTATCTCCGACGGGGTGAAGACAAGGCTCGGTACCGTGCGCACGCCCTATGAGCATTTCTATGCCTGGCGCCGCGTGGAGAATGGGGACAAGGTCTCCACGCTGCCCTTCGACGAGATGCAGACCATGATCAAGGGCGTATACAGTCCGGCCCGTTTTCTGGAGATCTTCCGGGACTATATCTATTTCCAGGATCACGAATACGACAGCAACGAGGTGGAGATCGTCTGCCGGTATCCGCAGTTCTTCGCTGCCAGGATGCTCAAGCAGAGCATTGTGAAATCCGTGATCGAGAAGAGCGGTAAGGGCGGCACCTACTTCGGTGCCACCGGCTGCGGGAAAACCTACACCATGGCATTCCTGGCCCGACAGCTGGCGCTGCGCTGCACCGATGTGCCGGAGATCGGCTCGCCCACCATCGTCATGATCGTTGACCGCGACGACCTGCAAAAGCAGGGGGCCAAGCTGTTTACCAAGAGCAAGGAGTTTCTGAACCTGGGAGAAGTCAGCGTTGTTCCCAACCGCAACAAGCTCCGGGAGGAACTCAAGGCGCGGGAGAGCGGCGGCTTCTATATCTGCACCATTCAGAAATTCTGCGACCGGGAAGATGACAAAATCGGGCTGATCAACAGCCGGGCCAACATCATCTGTTTCTCGGACGAGGCCCACCGGACACAACTTGACCACTCCAAAAAGATCCAGTTCAGCAAAGACGCCGACGACAATATGCGGGCCATGATCTCCAAGCCCTATGCCAAAGTGCTGCGGGAGGCCTTCCCGCATGCGACCTTTGTCGGCTTCACCGGTACGCCGATCGCCGAGACCTATCAGACCTTCGGCGAGGAGATCGACCGCTATTCCATGGACCAGGCCGTCGCAGACGGGCTCACGGTGCCGATCAAGTACCATCCCCGCATTGCAAAGGTGCTGTTGGACAAGGAGAAGGTGCGCCAGATCGAGGCGTATTATAAGCAGTGCGGTGAGGATGGCGCCACGGCGGAGGATATCGAGGCCAGCAAGAAGGCCATGAGCTCCATGGAAATGATCCTGGGCGATCCTTCCCGTCTGGAGCGCCTTGCCGTGGATATCCACGACCACTATGTTTCGGCCTGCGCCAATGATCCCGAGCGCGTGCAAAAAGCCATGGTCGTGTGCTCCAGCCGTAAGATTGCCTACGCCCTGCTCAAGCAGTTCCAGGCAAAGTATCCGGAATGGTTCGTGGAAAAGAAAACCGCGGACGGCTTTCCCGCATCCGAGGAGGAGCTGCGCCGCTTGAAGCCCATGCCCTTCATGGCGATGGTCGCATCTGTCGGCAGCAACGACCCGGCCGATATGTATAACTATCTGGGCGGGGTAAAGAATGACAAGCGCTCGGATGACCTTGACGCGATGTTCAAGGAGGCCAAGTCCAACTTCCATATCGTGATTGTCGTTGACATGTGGATCACCGGTTTCAGCGTCGATACGCTTACCTACATGTACAACGACAAGCCCCTGCAGAAGCACATGCTGATCCAGACGATCAGCCGTGTCAACAGACTGTATCCCGGAAAGGACTATGGACTGATTGTCGACTATATTGGGATCCGCGACAACATGCGCGTGGCCATGAAGGTATACGGCGGGAACAACTCTGTCGCCCCGACGCCCGACGATGTGGAACAGGCAACCGGCGTGTTCCGGGAAGAACTCGCGATTCTGAAGGATCTCTTTGCCGGGTATGATCTGCGCCCGTTCCTTGATCCGAACCGGGACCCTGTCGAACGCTATACGCTTCTGGCAAAAGCAGCGGAGTATGTTTTTATTTCGACGCAGGAGCTTCAGACGGAGAGCAGCAGCGGAAAGGGCGTTCAGCAGGTTTCGTTCAAGACCTATTTCCTGAAGACCGTGAAACGGATGCGCACCGCTTATGATATCTGCCAGCCGTCCGGAGAACTTAGCGAAGAGGAATCCGCCCTTGCCCAGTGCTTCATGGCGATTGCCGGCTTTGTCCGCAAGATGAGCGGAATTGATGCGCCGGATGCTGATACCATGAACCGGCATGTTGCCAGAATGGTTGAAGAGGCCCTGAAGTATAACGAGGTCGAGAGCATCCTGGAGAGCGGAGAGGAAGAGGATATCTTCAGCCCGGAGTTCTTTGAAAAGCTGTCCTCGGTAAAAATGCCGGCGTCGAAGCTGGAGCTGCTGATCAAGATGCTCCGGAAACAAATCAGGGAATACGGGAAGACCAATCAGATGGCGGCGAAGCGATTCCAGGAGATGCTGGAAGAGACCATCAAGCTTTATCACGAGCGGAGAAAGCATCTCTCCGCGGAGGAGGCTGGCGAAGCGCAGGAGGCGACGTCAGAAGAGATTATCCGGAATGCGACGGAGCAGGCGCTCCAGATCCTGCGCGAGATGAACGCGGACCGGGAAAGCTTCCGCAAAATCGGCCTGACCTTTGAGGAGAAGGCATTCTATGATATTCTCCTGGCCCTCCGCGACCAGTATAACTTTGAGTACGGTGAGGACAAGCTGGTCGGCGGTGTCTCGGTCAACGAAAAGTGCAAGGCGCTGGCAAAAAAGGTGAAGGAGATTATCGATACGAAATCGTCCTTTGCCGACTGGCTGAATAACCAGATCGTCCGGGATCAGCTGAAATTCGAGATCAAGGTTTGCCTGGTAAAGAACGGCTACCCGCCGCAGTACAGCCCCGAGGTGTTCCGGAAAGTGATGGAGCAGGTGGAAAATTTTGAGGAAAACAGTTGATCAATTGCTGCTTATGATCTAAAGCTTTCCTCGAAAGAAAGATACAATCTCTTTATTTGTTCAGGAGAAGTTGATTGTTATGGATAATAGCAAGTGGAAGCAAAGATATGCTGATTTCGTCAATTTGTTTGGAAACAAGGCTTTCTTTGACAAGGAAGCAACAATACAGGTCTACTTTTCTCAGGTCCCGCCCAATGAACGTCCTCACGCCGATTCATTCGAGGAACTGTATCAAATTGCACTCAACCACGTTGGAAAGCAGAGTTTTGAATTGCTGACAGCAAATCAAACGGACTGGTTTCACGAATTGTCATATGATGAAACCATGATTGCCATTTTGCTTGGTGCTCTTGCATATGGCGTTGCCCGGGAAGTCGACTCCAACGGGACAAAAATAGAGGCTGCGATCGACAAAATACTTCCAAAAGGGTATGATACCGGTAATCCGTTTGATGTAAAGGCAGGGTTTGGACACCGAGTATTCGGCCATGACCCGGCAACTTTCGGCGTAAAACAGATTCCCGGAGACTTGATAATAAAAGTGAACGATGGCTCAGGTGCGAAATTGGTGCAATTAGCCTATTTTTTGGGCAAAGACGTTAATGGCAAATACTCAATGTGGGACTTGATATGGAAATTCTACGGGAACAATCACAACAAACTTGATGGCGTCGTGAACTCGCTAAAGCATATCATCGTTCATTTTGCCAAAGACCTATTTACTCCCGCCGGATTACCGCTTCCTTTCACAGCACTTTTTAATGAATATGTTGAGTATGAAAATCTCCACCATCATGGGTTGCTCTATAAAGGATCCTTTGCACAGAAGATCGATCGCCTGAGAATGTCATTAAAGGCTAGCGATTTTGCATCGTTTATCCTTATTGAGAGCTTTATTGAGTTCTACTGCAGGACAAAGAAACCAGAAAGTGATCTGTCTGGCTTTCGGCACAGCATGAAGCTGGTCGCAATGGGAACTTGCATCTCAATTCAAATGGCTACGATGGTTATTGGGGAAGAGCTCCAACTGAAAAAGCGGAACAGGGGCGTTCTTCCTATGGTTCCTGGAGGAAAAATAAATGTCTTGATGACAGGTGCATTCTTCAAAATCATGATCCAGGAAATGTACGCTGTAATAAAAGCCAGAATCAAAATAAACCGCTATTATGATAATGCATACGGGGAGGATAATGAATAATGGGAATTATATCGACGGTGCTTATCATTTTAGGTGGAGTTTCAGCAGGAGAAATAGTACATAAAGCAGTAGAGGCAAAAACGCGGAAAAAAGCAATGAATGCTGCGCTTAGAGAAAACAATCGGATTTGTGAGGACACGCAAAATGAGACTGACAGAGACGATTAAAAAAATCTTCCTGGCTATTTTTACAGCAATTGCTGCTGCGGTTACGTTTATATTCAGAGAAAAGCATGATCTCAATAAGCATAAGAAAAACATTCATTTTGTTCCCAATGAAAAGAATAATGATGCGGAAACCAGCCCCATTGATGTAACAGACACCCATGTTTCGCAGCTCTCAGAAAAAAGAATATCAGAAAAAAGAATAGATGAAAAACTACCAGAGATTATTATACGATTCGCCGATAGATTAAGAATAAAACCAATAGAAAAGGTGGTTGCAAAAATAGTCGGACAATGCGTTTCAGAACAATTTGATGTCTCTACTGAAAACCCATTTAAGCAGACAATGCTTCTCGCTTCAAAATATGGGATAATCCTTGACTATGATGAAGAAACTCAAATTGTAATCAGCGAAATTCCCCTTCGCCGAGGCATCAAGAAAACAGCTCTTATCGTCTTTTGGTGCTCCGGTGGTCATGCTGTTATAAAGGCGCTAATGAAAGATCATACGGCTGGTTCTGAGGAAAACGCGCGAAAAATGCTGCAAAAGATTAGAGATGAATTCTTTTTTGCAGGAAAATAAAACAAGTTGTCTGGACTCATCTGGAGAGCGAGGAGAGAAAAATGGCCTACGGAAAAGCAATTGAATTATTTCTGGTAAATGGAACTGCTGAAAGTTTGATTACCGCAGAGCTGTCAAATTGGAACGGGAAAGCAATAAAGATACCTCGTACAGAAGTGCTGTCCTGTGATCGTGATGATATCAAGGGAGTCGGCGTGTACTTTCTTATTTGCCAAGAAGAAGATGGAGCGGATTCAGTTTATATTGGTGAAGCAGAAAACGTGTTGGACCGTCTGACCCAGCATCTGCGCGATTTTCAGGCTGGCAAAGAAAAGTATTATTGGAATGCAGCAGTAACCTTTGTAGGACGAGATCTGAATAAAGCTTTGATTCGCTATCTTGAAAACCGCTTCGTGGAAATTGCAAAAGAATGTGGACGTTATTCCATACTCACGAAGAATACATATAAGAACACCGTGCTCAAGGAAGCGCAGGTTGCCAGTATGGAAGAGTTCATCGACAATGTGAAGATTCTGATCAACACCTTGGGCTATAAAGTCTTAATGCCGGTTCCCAAGGCGACCAGCGAAACCGTTTATTTGTATTGCAAAGGCTCTGGAGCGCAGGCAAAAGGATTCATTAGTGCTGGGGGATTCACGGTAACAAAAGGCTCTCTTGTTTCCGATCATACCGTTCCATCTTTTGAGACGAGAGGGAAAAACTATTACCACCTTCGAAATGCCTTAATTCGTGACGGTGTGATTGAAGACCGTTCATTTGCCAGAGACTACGAGTTTAATGCTCCGTCCGCTGCATCGGCCGTTATCCTTGGTCGTACCTCAAATGGGTACGATGACTGGAAGACCGCAGACGGTACCAAATTGAAAGACATGTAGACACTTATACAGCGGATTGATAAGACTCTTTGCAAACAGTTAGGGTGAGTTGAGGTGTATGATTATGTATCTTCTGATATCTGACAAAAATGCGCTTTCCAGTGAGCGTACATATTATTCCGTGTCCGGGGACTGGTTTGCTGAAGTGGCAAAATGCTTTCCGGATTACAGTACAGCGACCTCAGACGATATTGAAGAGATCCTGATATATTCCAGCCAAGCGTCGGACGATGAAAAGCACGTTAAGATGGCCGGATGCGCGGCTTATGCCTTCGGGGAGTCGTTTCTGCGGATCGATTATGAGAATCCACAGGAGATCGAGCTGACAAGTGGCGATGTGCGCAAACGGCGGTATGGATACTGCAAACGGTATAATTTCCTTTCAGAAAATGGTTTCTCTCCCTCTGTCATTTTCGTTGATGACATTCGCGAATTCAAAAGAATCAAGAGCGGGAAAACGCAGTATGTCATCAACGAAAACCTGCTGTCCCAACTGGCAGATATGGTCACCAATAATGACTGGATTGGAATTGTCAAATGCTTCCCCAAAATGGATCAGATCCATAACGACGCGTTGTGGAACGATCCGGAATGCCTTGGGAAACTGACTTTTGCCTTGAGCAAATTGGCTGGACGCACAAAAAGAAATCCTACTCCGGAAGATATTCAGCGAAAGAAAGATAACGAAGCTTTTTTCCTGAAGGTGTCGGAACGTTGCATAGAGCTTGAACCTTACAGGAGCATGCATAAAAGTACGCTGGCGTATTTCCTATATGATCGATACAAAAAGGAATCCCGCCAGGAGGATTTTGACCGGGCAAAAGAACTGTATGAGGATTTGATAGAGAGCTCCCAAACCAAATTCAAGGAACAGTATAGATATGCTAACCTTTTACGAAAGCACTATGAGCTTCCCGATAACAGGTTCGATGCAGAGGCTTATAAGGAATTCAATAAGATCATAGCAGAGTACGAGAGCCTGCTGGCCAGTTATCTGGAGCTGAGCGAAGAAGAAAAAGCAAATCAAAAGAAAAACTATATCAAGGCCATGTACCAGTACGTCGGGCTGCATGCAGACAGGACGTTCAAGCGTTATTGGGATGTCTATTTTAACCGGGAGTTTGCCGGCATTCCGGCCAAAGAGTATTTGATCAATGGCGCGGCTGTACTCCTTTTGGATGATTGTGAGGACAAGATCGATATCGTTCTTTCCATGATTCCAACCGAGGTGAATGCTAACAACATAAATGACAAGCCGAGCTTTTTTGACGCACATTACCGCAAAGCTCAGATCCTGCAGAGCCGAGGGTTTGTCGCCTTGCTTACTGGGAAAGGGCAGGAAGAGTATTTTCCGTTATTCTGTGATTCTGCTGATATCATAGACAATCTTCTGAAAACTGCGAAAAAACTCAGTTCCCAAGGGATAAGATTTATGTTCCCGGATTACCTGAAAGTACCGCAGGCAGTCAATTATTGTATTCTTCACAAGGAGGATCAGATCGACAATCTGTTCTTCAAGGCAAAGCCCTGGATGATGTATGAATACGGCAAAATATGTGTTCTTCTTGGAAATCCCGGCCAAGCGCTGGAAATCCTCAATGAAATACCGGAAAGAGATCTTTGCCGCACCAAAGCAGAGAAATTGATAGAAACACTTGAGGTACGCCGATGAATCACAGCGCAATTGATTCAAGAATCGAATACGGACAGGATATACCGAGTTCCATTAAATCGGGCTTACTTTCTCTTTTTTGCGTCGAATCGCTGGATCAGCTTTCTGCTGCCGAGATAGAAGCTGTAAAGAACAGCGTTCAACGTCTCTTCCGCATAACTGGGGCAACGGATTACGATGGTTTTTGCAAGGCATACGCGCTCTATTATCTACCTGTCAATTTCTATAAGATCTGGAGGCCGCTGCTTGATCTTGTTCTGACAGATAGCCTTCCGGTTCGAGGAAGGATTCTGGAATTAGGCGCTGGCCCCGGATCGGCAACATTCGGTCTAATCGAGTTTTTCAAGTGTCTGGCAACAGAGAACAGCACACAGTCGTTTAGTCTTGACATTGTGCTTGTGGAGAAGAACGCTGGCTTTATCACCGTTTTCGAAAAACTATATTCTGCATACGCAAGTTCTCTTCCCGACAATCTTGTTGTTTCCGTCAAGTGTATCATTGACGATGCGTTTGCTTTTCTTTCGCAGGAAAAAGACAGCTGCTATGACCTTATCATTGAAAGCAATATGCTTAACCCCAATGAGAGTATCATGGAAAGCCGTCTTTCTGAGTTTGCTGAAGGATTAAATCGGCACATGGCAAAGCATGCTTCTGCGATCCTTATTGAGCCGGCAAAGAAAGAGTTGACCAAAACTCTCCGGGGAGCGAAAAAGCAATTGCTGGCTGTCGGGCTGAATTGCTATAGCCCTTGCTGCTGCAATAATAACGAGTGCTTCCAGTTTGCGTCCGGAAGAGTTGATGCAGAAGGGATTCGTCTGACACAGCAACTCTTTGATAAAGGCATTATCACCCGCCAGCAGAAAACGCATGCTTTTGAGTACGCTGTTTTTAGAAATGACCGTATAAGCAAGCACGAATACAATGGTTCAGACAATGTATTATCCAATCTGGAGAACCGTGCAGGGGAAGTAATTCGCTTCAATGCATTTATTCTTACAACAGTAGACAACGGCGACCATTTCAGCATAAAGATCTGCGATGGGAGCCGACCTCGTTCCGGAGACCTGTGGTTTGACGTTCCAAAAAGCATCCTGGTCGAGAAACAGTTGAATTGCCTTCTGGCCGGACGGGGCGGATTGGTCGATGTAAAAGATGCAGTAGTAGTAAACTCAGCAAAAATAGGAGTAACGCAAAAAACGCGGCTGAAAATCTATATGTAAGATTGCAGAGGATATCATGATACTGAGTGCAAGCAGAAGAACCGATATTCCGGCTTTTTTCTCTGAATGGTTTATGAACCGTATCAGAGAAGGATTTGTCATGGCCAGAAACCCGATGAATTACAATCATATCAGTAAAATCGACCTCTCCCCAGAGGTCGTTGACTGTATCGTTTTTTGGTCGAAGAATCCCGCGCCATTGGTGCCTTTTCTTGATGAGATAAGGAAGACCTATCCGTTTTATTTCCAGTATACAATCAACGGTTATGAGCGAGATTTAGAGCCGAATCTCCCGTCGATCGACGAGCGCATCCGGACGTTTCTTGACATTTCCGAAAAGTTTGGAAAAGACAGCGTCGTTTGGAGATATGACCCAATCATCCTGACAGACCAATATACGCCGGAATGGCACATAAAAACCTTTTCCCGTATCGCAGAACAACTGAAGGGATATACTGACACTTGTGTTTTCAGCTTTGTTGATCTCTACAACAAGGTGAAAAACAACATGAAACAGTTTTCCATCTTCTCGCTTTCAGAAACAGAAGCGGAGACTATTTCAGAGGCTTTCTCCAGAGTGGCCATGGCAAACGGGATGAAACTGAACACATGCTCCGAGGCAGTCGATTTGTCCCGGTACAGCATTGGGCACTCATGCTGCATCGATAAATGCCGGATTGAGACACTTACCGGATGCGAGATTAAAGCAAAGAAGGATAACAACCAGCGCCCTGAATGCGGGTGCATCGAGAGCGTAGACATCGGGCAGTACAATACGTGTCTACATGGCTGTAAATATTGCTATGCAAACTACAACCGAACCAGCGTTGAGGCTGCTTTTGAAGAACACGATCCGCGTTCTCCTCTTTTAGTTGGGGATATAGGCCCAAATGACAAGATTACTGAACGCAAGGTAAAAAGTATAAAAGAAAGCCAGATCTCACTTTTTTGATTTATGCCCTTTGAGATGGAGGGCGGCAGGGAATCTCTGCCGCCCTCTTGAAATTAATAAGCAAAAATCAATTCATTCAAGACTATTTCTTCCGCCCGATTCCGGATGCTGTTCATCCGCCTGACCCATTCCATCTGATTCTCAGCTTTCAGCGGCTCCGTAATGCCATCGTTTTCTGCCAACTGCCGGATCAACAGTTCAAGCTGCTCGTTGGCATGGTTATCAATTGCTTGCAAGTAGTCGTACAGTATTCCGGTGCTCAGAAGATTGGTATAGGTCACGCGCCGGTTTTGTTTCAACCAGCGCAGGTGTCGCTGCCCCCAGATGCCGATGGACGGTATATCGACCTTGTTTTCTCCGGCAATCACATAATAGTCGCCCTGCAATTCATATTGCAGTCCGGTTTTCGGATCGTCTATGTGCTTTTCCATCTTCCTCACCCTCCCGTCGCCATTTTCAGAATCACATCATCAACGATGTCCGTGTAATCTCCCTGCGCAATAAGCTTTCCGCGCATTTTGTTCAGCGAGAGAAGAACTATCCGCCATTCCAAATCGTTCAAATACAGGTATTTCTTCTTTGCTTTCATGATATATCGACCTCCTTCGCCCAAATATTAAAGCGAAAACCGGGAGAAATCGAATGTGCGGATGAAGCAATCCAGGAATATGTGTATTCAGCTCCGGAATGATTTTTTGTCAAATCCGTTATCACAACTCGTACCAGCAAAAAGCCCTGTAGCCTCCCGGTTACAGGGCTTTTGTTTTGTCCAAAGCGGGCGGCACCCTCTCGGCTCCGCAATGCTTCTCTTTTGCCGCGCATATACGGGATTTCCCCCGTTGTTTACGAAAGCCGCGGCACGATGACGCCCCTCGGCTCCGCCGCCGTGAGCGTGAACGCGTCTGTTTCCAGAAAACGCACATCCGCCGCGGCAAAAAGCCCGGTAAAGGCGTCGAGCGTGCCGATCTCATCAAAACCGAAGCCCTCGCCGCGGTAGTGCATCGGCACGATGCAGCGCGGCGCGATCTTCTTCGCGATGGCAAACGCTTCTTCCGCATCCACCGTATAGTATCCGCCGATGGGCAAGAGCAGCGCATCGCACCCATGCAGCGCGGCAAGGGTGTTCTCGTCCGGCAGGCAGCCGGTGTCGCCCATGTGGACAACGCGTAGCGCGCCGAAGCAAAACTGCCGGATCGTATTCATCCCGCGCCGCGTCCCGCCGTGGTGGTCATGCGGAATGGCAAATTCCTGCACGGAGATATCGTTCGGAGCTTTCACTCGAATCTGCTTCACGCACGCCGCAGCGTTATGATCGCCGTGCCCATGCGAGCAGTATATCGCCCCGGCGCTCGTACAAAGCGGCGCAAGGCCGGGAACATAGCCATCCTCATAGGGGTCGATCACGATGGGATACTCCCGATACTCCACGCGAAAGCACGAGTGGCCGAGCCATTGGATTTTTACTTCATTCATGCGTCTGCATCTCCTTTCGCGCCGCGGCAAGCAGCGCTTCCTTTTCGTTCGGCGTCTCCTCGTCCAGCACAAGATCGAGCAGCCGGGAGAGCGTCTCCCCCACCGCCGGGCCCGGCTTCAAGCCGAGCGCCAAAAGATCGTTCCCGCTCACGGCAAGATCTTTGACACGCAGGCAGCCATGCTCGGCCGCGATTTCGTTCAACAGCCGCTCGTCCTCATCGGCCAGCGCGGCGAGCCGCGCAGCGGCGTCGGGCGCGTGC
>ERZ857827.2236-NODE-2236-length-15375-cov-42.783290_pt1 | contig 15375 bp, 11 predicted proteins | sample MGYA00519761_ERZ857827 | MGnify/ENA primary metagenome ERZ857827 (study PRJEB31778, sample SAMEA3449370) | human gut metagenome | biome: human gut; feature: human-associated habitat; material: faeces | place: United Kingdom | collected 2010/2012 ... | reverse complement strand
TGTAGTCTGCCGCGAGCTTTTCGCGCATTTTCCGGATGCCGCGGCTATGGCGGCGGCGGTTTCAAAGGGGTCGCCGCCCTCCGCCAGGCACCGGCCCAGGGCCGACAGCAGCAGGGCGAAGCTGTAAAGCGCCCCCTTGTGGGTGTTGACGCCGCCGGTGGCGTCCAGCATGGCATGCTCTGCCTCCCGGCCCAGGCTTTGCAGCTCCCGGGGCGAGGCCCCGGCCATGCCCAGGGCGGCAAACTGCCGGAAATACGGCGCCAAGGCCCCGGCGCTGCGGTGAAACAGGGGGCGGTCCATGTCATCATGGGCCCCGGTGTTGCGGCGGTCCACCAGGCCGGGCTTGGGGGTCAGGTCCACCTCGTCCTCCAGGGCCTGCCGGGCCAGGGCGGACAGATGCCCGGCGGCAAAGTCCGCCAGGATGTCCCGGGTCCTTGCCCGGATGGCAGGCAGACCGTGGGCCCGGCTGCGGGAGCACACCGTCACCGGCCCGCCGCAGATCAGGCACCGGCGGCTCTGGGGCCGGGACAGCTTCTCCCCCTCCGGGGACAGCACGTCCAGGTCATACAGGCGGCCCACCGCCTCCCGCTCCTCCAGCAGAAGGCAGCGCTCCTTCACCCAGGGGGCCGGGCGGTCATAGACCAGCAGGGCCTCGGGTCCGGTGGGGGCCTGGATGAGCTCCCGGTGCACCGGCTTTCCCAGGTCCCGGTCCAGCGCCGCAAGGCCCGCCTGAAAGGCCAGGCGGACCAGGGGGGCGTCCTTCACGGGACCGGCGATGTTCATGGTAAAGGACAGCAGGGTCCCGCCGTATCGGGCGGCCAGCGCCCGCTGGCGCAGGACCCGGCGGTCACGGGCAAGGAGCACCTGCTCCAAAGTGATCTCGACAGTATGCATAGGTCGTCTCCGGCACCAGGGGCTGGAGCTCCGCCAGGCGGCCCTGGCGCAGCAGCTGACGCACCCGGCTGGCGCTGATGCCCTCCAGCCGGGGGATTTCCTCCACGCGGATGCCCCACTGGGGCAGCAGGGCCTGCATCCGCTGGTTATACCGGGCCGTCACCGGGGAGTAGGGCTCCTGGCCCACGAACCGCCGGGTGATGCCCAGGGCCGGGGCGATGCGCTTTCCGAACAGGGTCAGCTCCAGGTCACACCGGGCCTGCTCCGGGTCCCCCTGGAGGAAATAGGCGGGGAAGGTGGCCCGGGAGATGATATAGTCCCCGCCGGGGACCACGTCCACGTTGGGAAGGTGCGCCGTGCCCCGGCGCACCAACTCCAGCCGGTCCGCCGCCGGGAAATCCCCGGTCTCCTCGCTGAGGACGAACACGTACAGGTGGGGACAGCGGGCGGCGGCATATTCCACCAGGTGCCGGTGGCCCCGGGTGAAGGGGTTGGCGTGGCACACCACGGCCCCGCTTTCGCCGTCATACGCCGGAAGGGAGGCGATGTACCGCTCCACGCCGCCCCGGCGGTGCTCCATCATCAGCATGTCCGCCGTTTCCGCCACCGGGAAGAAGCCCAGGCTGCGGAACAGGCGGGCATTTTTCGGCTTGGTATACAGAAACGGGTGGGCCACGCCCCGCCGGGCGGACTCCTCCAGCAGGGCGGTGACGATCCGGGCGCAGGCCCCGTCGCCCTCGGCCCAGGGGGCCACGGCGATCTGCTTGAGGACCCGGCCGCTGACGGACCCGCAGGCCAGCAGGGCCCCGCTGTCGGACGACAGCAGGGCCGTGCAGTCGGCGTCTCCCTCGTCCCGGAGCCCGGCGGAGGCCAGCAGGGCCTCATACGCCGGGCGCAGGGACTGGGGCAGCGCCGTTACAATACGCAGATCAGGCATCCTCGTCGATCTGGCGGATCACGTCGATGATGGTGTTGTCGCGGTACATGACCACGCCCACGATGCGGTCCTTATAGCGGATGGGATCGGGCACGCCCACGAGCTTCTCGGCCCGCTGCTGGAGCTGCTGGATGGTGAACACGTGCAGGCCGGCCTTTTCCAGCTTTTCCTTCACGTCGGGCCGCCGGGGATTCACGGCGATGCCCTGGTCGGTGACCAACACGTCCACCACGTCGCCGGGGGTGACCACAGTGTTGACGCGCTTGACGATGGTGGGAATGCGGCCCCGGGTCAGGGGAGCCACCACCACGGAGAGGCTGGCCCCCTCCGCCGTGTCGGGATGGCCGCCGATGGCGCCGCGGATGACGCCGTCGGAGCCGGTGAGGACGTTGACGTTGAAGTCGGTGTCGATCTCCAGGGCGGAGAGGATCACAAAGTCCAGCTGGTCCACGGCGGCGGCCACCATGTGGCTGGCGTAGTAGCTGGCGCTGATCTGGTGGTGGAAGTGGTTGTTTTTCAGGCTCTTGGCGGCGGCCAGGTCGAAGCTCTGCACGTCCAGGATGCGGTCGATGAGGCCCTCCTCGTGCATGGCGGCGATCTGGCCGGTGATGCCGCCCAGGGCGAAGCGGCAGTGGATGTTCTGGTCAATCATCTTCTGGCGCAGGAACCGGGCGGTGGCCAGGGACGCGCCGCCGGAGCCCATCTGCATGGAGAAGCCGTCGTACAGATAACCGGCGGCCTCGATGACGTTGGCGGCGGTTTTGGCGATCAGCAGCTCCTTGGGGTCCTTGGTATAGCGGGTGGCCCCGGACATGATGCCCTTGGGGTCGCCGATGTCGTCGGTCATGACCACATAGTCCACCTCAAACTCGGGGATGGCCCAGGGGGCGTTGGGATAGGCCACCAGGTGGTTGGTGATGACGATGACGTTGTCGGCATAGGTGGCGTCGGTGCGGGCATAGCCCAGGGAGCCGCAGGCGATGCCGTCCTCGTCGTCCCGGCTGTAGCCGTTGGCGTTGCCGTAGGGGTCGCAGGAGGGAGCACCCAGGAAGGCCACGTCAATGTGCAGGTCACCGGAGCGGATGGCGCTGGCCCGGCCGCCGTGGGACCGGAACACCACCGGGCAGTCGATGAGGCCCCGGGACACCTGCTCGGCCAGCTCGCCCCGCATGCCGGAGGTCTCGATATGGGTGATGACGCCGTTCTGGATGTGGCGGATCAGGGGGGCGTGGACCGCGGCCAGGGAGCTGGCCGCCAGGGTCAGGTTTTTATAGCCCATTTCCGCCAGCTTATCCACCACGGTGTTGATGATGTGGTCGCCGTTGCGGAAGTGGTGGTGGAAGCTGATGGTCATGCCGTCCTTCAGGCCGGTGCGGCGGATGGCCTCCTCCAGGGAGGGCACCAGCTTGTTCTGACGGGTGGAGCGGGCCTGGAAGGTGGCGGTGTTCTTCTCCCGCGCGCCGTGATACGGCCCGTGGTTGCTGATCTCGTGGATATGCGGGATCTTTTCAAGCTCGATCATGTCAAATCTCCTCCACTTCGTCGATCTTGCTGCCGGCCTCGTACAGGTCCAGCAGGCGCTTGGCCCGGGTGACCACGGGCTTGTCGATCATCTTGCCCTTGAGGCTGGCCACGCCGCTGCCCCGGGCGTTGGCCTCGGCGATGGCGTCCATAATGGCCCGGGCCTTGTTCAGGTCCTTCTCGCTGGGCATGAACACATGGTGCAGAGGCTCGATCTGGCGGGGATTGATAACGGACTTGCCGTCGAAGCCCAGCTTCTTGATGAGGGTGGCCTCGGCGATGAAGCCCTCCTCGTTGTTGACGTCGGAATACACCGTATCCAGGGCGGCGATACCGGCGGAGCGGGCGGCGTTGAGGATCATACAGCGGGCAAACAGCAGCTCGATGCCGTCGGAGCGGGTGGTTTTCAGGTCGGTGACATAGTCCTCGGCTCCCAGGGCGATGCCGATGAGGCGGTCGCTGGCGTGGGCGATTTCGGCGGCGTGGAGGACGCCATTGGCGCTTTCAATGGCGGCCATCATGCCGGTGGTGCCCACGGGGATCCCGGACTCCCGCTCGATGCGCTCGATCTCCCGCTCGCAGTCGATAACGTCCTGGGCGCTGTCGGTTTTGGGCAGGCGCACCACCTGGACCCCGGCCCGGACCACGGCCTCCAGGTCCTTGATGCCCAGGCCGCTGCTCAGGTCGTTGATGCGGACCACGGTCTCCTTGGAGCCGAAGTGCAGGGTTTTCAGGGCGTTATACACCAGGAAGCGGGCGGTGTCCTTTTCGGTATAGGCCACGGAGTCCTCCAGGTCGAACATGATAGAGTCGGCCCCGTAGATATGGGCGTCGCGGATCATGCCGGGGTTGTTGCCGGGCACGAACATCATACTGCGGCGCAGTCTGTCTTTCACATACATGTTATTTGACCTCCCATTCATAGGCGTCGGACTGGGCGGACCGGAAAATGGCGGCGGTGACCCGGGCCCGGACGGTGCAGTCCAGGGCGCCCTTGTCCACGGCGGTAACCTCGGCATTCTCAATGCCGTAGTGGGTCAGGGTGTCCCGGATGACGGCCTCGATCTGGCGGCCGAACTGCTGCAGGACGTTGCTGGTCAGGCTGATCTGGATGCCGCCGGACTGGGCGGGCTCCAGAGTGACCATGATGTCGTTGGACTCCATGGTGCCGGCGGTGGCGGTGATGAGCAGGTTCATTTCTCTGCCTCCCTTTTTTACAGCTTCGCGGCCAGACGGTCGTGGATCGCGCCGATGAATTCGCTGCTGTTGACGGCGGTGACGGGGGTGCCTTCATCCACCAGGCCCACCAGGTCCTTGGTCATGATGCCGGCGCCCAGGGTCTCAAAGCAGGCGGCCTCCAGCTTGTCGGCAAAGGCGGCCAGGTCGGTCAGGCCGTCCAGCTGGCCCCGCTTGCGCAGAGCGCCGGACCAGGCGAAGATGGTGGCCATGGGGTTGGTGGAGGTCTGCTCGCCCTTCAGGTGCTTGTAGTAATGCTTGGTGACGGTGCCGTGGGCGGCCTCATATTCGGTGGTGCCGTCGGGGGACACCAGAACGGAGGTCATCATGGCCAGGCTTCCGAAGGCGGTGGACACCATGTCGCTCATGACGTCGCCGTCATAGTTCTTGCAGGCCCAGATGAACCCGCCCTGGCTGCGGATGACCCGGGCCACGGCATCGTCGATGAGGGTATAGAAATAGGTGATGCCCAGTTCGTCGAACTTGGCCTTGTAGCTTTCAAACTCCTCCTCGAACACCTTCTTGAACTCGCCATCGTAGACCTTGGCGATGGTATCCTTGGTGGAGAACCACAGGTCCTGCCGGGTGTCGATGGCATACTGGAAGCAGGCCCGGGCGAAGGAGCGGATGCTCTTTTCCTTGTTGTGGGCGCCCTGCCACACGGCGGGACCGTCCACCTTCTGCACCAGCAGGGTCTTTTCCTCGCCGCTCTGGCCCTTGAAGGTCATGGTGCACTCGCCGGGCTCGGTGGTGTACATGTCCACGCTCTTATACACGTCGCCGTAGGCGTGACGGGCGATGGTGATGGGCTTTTTCCAGTTCTTCACCACCGGGTGGATGCTGTCGATGAGGATGGGGGCACGGAACACGGTGCCGTCCAGGATGGAGCGGATGGTGCCGTTGGGGCTTTTCCACATCTGGGTCAGCTGGGGATATTCCTCCATGCGCTGCTTGTTGGGGGTGATGGTGGCGCACTTCACGGCCACGCCCAGGCGGCGGGTGGCGTTGGCGGCGTCCACGGTGACCTGATCCTGGGTCTCGTTGCGGTGCAGCAGGCCCAGGTCATAATACTCGGTTTTCAGGTCCACAAAGGGCAGGATCAGCTGGTCCTTGATCATCTGCCACAGGATGCGGGTCATTTCGTCGCCGTCCATCTCCACCAGGGGGGTGACCATCTTGATTTTTTCCATGAGCGATATTTCCTCCTTCAATATTCCGGGGCGGTTTGTATGGTTCGGGGTGCCCGGGAGGCGGGAAGCCTCCCGGGCGGGGGTATATTACATGAGGGTCCCAAAAGCCTCGCAGAGTTTGCCGCCCGCAGGCGGCAAAGCAAGTTTAATCCGTTTTTTGCGGCGGCGTGTACGTCGCAAAAAACACTTCTCAGTCTGCAAGTGTGGAATTTGTTCGCCCATGGCGAACAAATTATGCGCGCGGCAGACTGCAAGCCTTTTGTCAAAAAAGGGCTTCGCCCTTTTTTGACAAGCTGATTACATTCTGGCGGCGTAGTAGTTCATCAGGCAGCCGTCCAGGATGATCTCCTTCTCATCCTGGGTCAGGCCCCGGACGTGGAGCAGCAGGTCATGGGTGCTGCCGTCGCGGCAGATGACCTGGGCGGGGATGTCCTCTGCGCCGTTTTCGATGGCGGCCCGGATGCCGGGGACGAACACGCAGTCGCCGGGCTGATAGTCGAAGGGCGTGCCCTGGTCGATGGTGAAGGGCAGGATGCCCCAGTTGATGCAGTTGCTGCGATAGCGCTTGGTGGCGTATTCATAGCAGATGTTGGCGAAGCCGCCCAGAACCTTCTGGCAGGAGGCGGCCTGCTCCCGGGCGGAGCCGTCGCCGGGCTTGTTGGCGAACACGCAGGAGCCGAACTGGGTGTTCTTAGCCAGCTCCTGGGCATCGCCCACGCGGCCCAGAACCTCAAGCAGGGAGGCGGGGACCTGACCGCTGCGGCGCTGGGCCTCCCGGGCGGCTACATCCTTGGCCCGGGGCACATACTCCGGCACCCGGCGGGACAGAGTGAACTCCGCCAGACGCAGGGGGTTGGAGCGATAGGAGGAGGTCTCGCCGGAGGGGATCAGCTCGTCGGTGGTGGTGACGGGGTCATGGATCACGGCGGCCAGCTCTACCAGCAGGTTCTCGGTGAGATTGTACATCTTGGGCCAGTCGGTGATGTTGGGGCCCATGACCAGCTCCACGCTGGGATCGGCCTTGCCGAAGCCGTAGTACAGGCGGTTGTCATACACTTCCTTGTCGAAGTGATACTCGTGGTGGACGGGGGTGTATTCCACGTCGGTGGCGGCGGTGATGCGTCCGCCGTTGGCGGCGGTGGCGGCGATGGACCGGGCGTCCATCAGGCACACGGCGGCAAACTGCCCCTCGCCGGGCTTGGAGCCCTCGCGGTTGGGGAAGTTGCGGGTGGTGTGCCGCAGGGACAGGCCGTTGTTGGCGGGCACGTCCCCTGCGCCGAAGCAGGGACCGCAGAAGCTGGGCTTGATGATGGCGCCGGAGGCCAGCAGGTCGGCGGTGGAGCCCACCTTCATCAGCTCCAGAGACACGGGCACGGAGGTGGGGTACACGTCGAAGCTGAAAGCGCCGGAGCCGGTATAGTGGCCGCGGACGATGTCCGCCGCCTCGGTGATGTTGTCAAACAGACCGCCGGAGCAGCCGGCGATGACGCCCTGGTCGGCCCAGACGGCGCCGTCGTGGATCTTGCCGGTGAGCTGGGGGTTGGCCTTGGGGAAGCGGCGCTTGGCGTCGGCCTCCACCTTGGCCAGCAGCTCCTGGGCATTTTCCAGGAACTCGTGGATGGTCCAGGCGTTGGAGGGGTGGAAGGGCAGGGCAATCATGGACTCCATCTTGGACAGGTCGATGGTGATCATCTTGTCATAATAGGCGTCCTGGCCCGGGTGCAGGGGCTTGTAGTCCTCCGGGCGCTTGTGGGCCTCGTAGAAGCCCTGGGTGACCTCATCGGTCTCCCAGATGGAGGACAGACACGTGGTCTCCGTGGTCATCACGTCGATGCCGTTGCGGAAGTCGATGGGCAGACTCTTGATGCCGGGACCGGCAAATTCCAGCACGCAGTTGTTCACAAAACCGCTTTCAAAGGTGGCCTTCACCAGGGCGATGGCCACGTCGTGGGGGCCGATGCCCTGCCGGGGCTTGCCGGTGAGATACACCAGCACCACCTTGGGCATGGGGGTGTCCCAGGTGTTCTTCAGCAGCTGCTTGGCCAGCTCCGGGCCGCCCTCGCCCACGGCCATGGTGCCCAGAGCGCCATAGCGGGTGTGGGAGTCGGAGCCCAGGATCATGGAGCCGCACTTGGCCATCTGCTCCCGGGCGTAGGAGTGGATCACGCTCTGGTTGGCGGGGACGTAGATGCCGCCGTACTTCTTGGCGGCGGACAGGCCGAACATATGGTCGTCCTCGTTGATGGTGCCGCCCACGGCGCACAGGCTGTTGTGACAGTTGGTCAGGGCATAGGGAATGGGGAATTCCTTCATGCCGGAGGCCCGGGCCTGCTGGATGATGCCCACATAGGTGATGTCGTGGGATACCATGGCGTCAAAACGGATACGCAGCTGCATGGGATCCGGGGACACGTTGTGGGCCTGCAGGATCTGCCATGCCATGGTCCGGCGGCGGGCTTCCTCCTGGGCCGTGGCCGCAGTTTCCTGGGGAACGCCGTTTACCAGGTACATGCCGTGGTCGGTGAGCTGGATCATAATGGATTTACCTCCTACACATTTCCTCTGCGGCGGGCGCAGAGTCCTTCTTTTTCTGGTCCATGTTAAATGTAGCACACCCGCCCGGGGTTGTGAATCGGTTTTCCGCAAAAATCCCGCCCGGGGCGCATTTTCTCCATTAAGCACATGAAAACACCGAATGGTTTGGTAAAAATGCGTTCCGTGCAGGGCAGACTTGCAAAATGTTTCGTCAAAATAGAATCTGTAGCCCGGTTTACAAAATCACAGGGCGGGTGTCCGGTTTCATACTGCAAAACCGGCAAGGGAAATTGCACAAATTTTCCGTCTCAAGGATAAACTTGCGACACCTGTGCGTATGGGACAAACAAAAAGAGGGGGAATACACGATTCCACGCTTTAACTTGACAAAGGGATTGGCATATGATAAGCTGATAGAGTTTACAGCACGTCAACTATATAAAGGAGGTCATTTGATATGCGTGTTCGCGATATGGAGATCGGTGAGGTGCAGGAGCGGTTTGCCAACCTGGTGTGGGACCATGAGCCCATCCCCTCCGGCCAGCTGGTGAAGCTGTGCGAGCAGGAGCTGAACTGGAAAAAGCCTACCACCTATACGGTGCTGCGGAAGCTGTGCGAAAAGGGGCTGTTCCGGAATGAGGACGGCCTGGTGTCGGCGGTGCTGACCCGGGAGCAGTTTGCCTCCCGCCGCAGCGAGCAGTTTGTGGACAACGCCTTCCACGGCTCCCTGCCGGCCTTTGTGGCGGCCTTTACCGCCCAGAAGGGCCTGTCTGCCCAGGAGGCAGAGGAAATTCAGCAGATGATCGACAAATTCCGGAAGGAGGAGTGACCGTGCTGAGCCGGATCTTCCTGGCGGTGGCGGGTATGAGCGCCAACGCCGGACTTCTGGTGCTGGCCATCCTGGCGGTGCGGCTGGTGACCCGGCGGCGGATGCCCAAGTGGGGCAACTGCCTGCTGTGGGGGCTGGTGGCGGTGTGCCTGATGTGCCCGGTGCTGCCGGAAAGCGTTCTCAGCGTCCGGCCCCAGCCGGGGCAGGCGGCGCTTCCCGCCGCCGCGGCCATGGAGACGGCCTCCCCCGGAGCGGGGATCACCCTGACGGACCTGGCCTGGGTATGGCTGGTGGGCACGGCGGCGGTGCTGGGCTGGGCGGCTGTGAGCTATCTGCGGCTGCGGCGGCAGGTGGCGGCCTCCATCCGGGTGGGGAAGCAGGTTTACCTCTGCGACGACATCTCCTCCCCCTTTATTCTGGGCATTTTCCGGCCCCGGGTGTATCTGCCCTCGGGGCTGGAGGGGGAGACCCTGCAAAGCGTGCTGCGCCACGAGGGGGCCCATCTGCGCCGCCGGGACCACTGGTGGAAGCCGCTGGGCCATCTGCTGGTGGCGGTATACTGGTTCCACCCCCTGATCTGGGCGGCGTATGTCCTGCTGTGCCGGGACATTGAGCTGGCCTGCGACGAGCGGGCGGTGCGGGATATGAACCGGGCCCAGCGGGCCGCCTATTCCCAGGCCCTGCTGGACTGCGCCATGCCCCGGCGGCGCAGGCTGGTGCTGTGTCCCCTGGCCTTCGGCGAGGTGGGGGTCCGGGACCGGGTGAAGTCGGTGCTGCACTATCGCCGCCCCGGGGTGTGGCTGTCGGCGGCGGCGGTGCTGCTGTGCGCCGCGCTGGCCATGACCTTCCTCACGGAGCCAAAGCCCGCCCGGATCGAGGTATCCCCGGAGGCCGCCGCCGGTCAGGCAGACCCCGACCGGCTCCGGGAGACCAGCTCCAAGGCCCTGATCGTCGCCACCACCCTGGACCCCGCCGCCCAGCGGATCAGCTACACGGTGCAGCTGACGGAGGAGCCGGAGGACTGGATCACCCAGAAGCAGTGGTACGGCGTGGCCAGCTACGCCGACGTGGAGATTTTCTACCCCACGGAGGGGTCTTACTATCGGCAGACGGACGTGCCCCATCTGCGGTTTTACGAGTGGGGCCTTGCCAACCAACCCACGAACCTGGAGTCCCAGCGTCCGGACATGGGCACCCGATACAATGACTACATCGTGGATTCCGTAACGGTGCTCAGCGTGGACGGGGTGCTGCGCTCGACCTTCCGCCGGGTGGGCCAGTCCCTGCTGCTGGAGGAGGACCCGCGTTACTCCGGCGGCAGCGTGTCCTTCCAAGCCTGGCTACAATAAGATTTATTACATAACGGAAATCAAAGAAGGAGGGAAGGCCGTATGTTTGCCAGACACGGTATCAGAAACGCCCTGCGGACCCCCAAACGGTCGGTGGCATTTCTGCTGCTGATGACGCTGCTGGTGACACTGCTGGGCACATCCCTGGGGCTGAGCTTCGCCCTGCAGCGCACCCTGCGCCAGTGCCGGGAGAATTACTCCACCATTGGGCTGGTGGAGTATCTGGGCCCGGGCTATCCCAGCAACACCAAGGTGGTGGCGGACGCCGGGGAGGTCCTGGCGGAATTTGAGGAAAAGCTGGACCGGGAGGATCCGGCCCTGGTGGCCTGGGAGCCCACCCGCATGGCCCTGGGCTATACTCCGGACCTGGGCATGCTGACCAACCGTCTCCTGCTGAAGGACCGGTTTGTGGCCATGGTGAAGGTGCGGGAGCTGGCCACACTTCACGTCCCGGCGGAGGATGGCTCCGGCTGGACCATCGATGAAAACGGGAACATAGTGGCGGAAACTCCTCGTCCCGCTTATGACCGGGTGCTTCCGCTCTATGACGCCATCATCAGCCGCATGCTGTATACCGGCCAGCGCATGGTGGACGGCTCGCCGGTACTGCTGGAGATCCCGGGGGAGGCCAACATGTACATTCCCGGCCAGGACTATGTGCCTCCGGCAGACAGCATCTGGGTCCCCGGGCACTACTATCTGCTCCACGGCTCCTATGCCGAGTCCAGCCTGATGGGTGCATCATACATGCAGCTGTCTATGGGGCAGTATGAGCTGGACGGGGTAGACACCGGCGTCACCGATGTGCTGGACGTCACCCAGCCCGACGGCACGCCGCCCAGGCTGGACGGCTCCACGGGCATCGAAAAGGTGGCCCAGACCTATCAGGTCACGACCCACTCCCTGACGGTGCAGGCCACGGACCGGCCGGCGGACCTGCTGCCCTTTCAGCAGGGGGATCTGACCCTGGCAGAGGGCGCATACTATACCGCAGGCGGCAAGGGCTGCCTGATCTCTCAGGCGGTGGCCAAGGATCTGGGCCTGTCCGTGGGGGACAGTCTGCCCCTGTCCCTGGCGGTGCGGAGGAATACTCTGATCCCCTACAGCTATTGGGCCGGGGAGGGCTTCGACGCAGAGGATACCTATACCGTCAACGGTATTTTCTCCGCCAATGAAGAATACGAGACCATGGTCTATATCCCCGTCCGGGACGATATTGATATGCAGCAGAACCACTGCTCCTTCACGCTGGGGCAGCTGCAGCTGAAAAACGACCTGGCCCAGGAGTACATCGAGCGTCTGGAAAAGGATCTGCCGTCCTCCATCCGCGTCACCGTGTATGACCAGGGCTATGCCGCCGTGTCCCAGGCGCTGGAGGACATGCTGCGGCTGGTGCAGATCATCGCGGGCGTATGTCTGGCGGCGGGACTGGGCTTTCTGGTGCTGTTCGGATATCTGCTGGTATACCGTCAGCGGGGCATTGGCCGCACCATGATCCGGGTGGGCGCTGCCCGGCGGAACGTACATACCTATTTCCTGTTCTGTGCCGGAACGGTGGCCCTGCCGGCGGCGGGACTGGGCCTGATCCTCAGCCGCTTCGTGTGCCTGGGGGTGCTGAAGCTGCTGGAGGTGGTGCTGGACGGCGCCACGTCCCTGGACCTGTATTACAGCAACACCGCCCTGGCCATGCATCGCTCCGCCACGGAGTATCTGGCGGCCCCCGGCTGGGGAGCTCTGGCCGTCATCGCCCTGGGGACCCTGGCGATGGCGCTTCTGTCCTGCCTGGTGTTCAGCGTGGTCAGCCTGGAGCGGCGGCACAAAAAGCGCCGCCGGGAGAGCCGCGCCGCCCAGGGTACGCCGTCCCGTCCCCTGCGGGGCGGTCCCCGGACCTATGCGCGGCTGTCGGTGCTGCGGGGCGGCTTCCGCTCCCTGGTGCCGGTACTGGCAGGCGTGTGCGCGGCCGTCCTGTTCTGCCAGCTGTCGGGTATCGTTATCCGCTATGACGGACAGCTGCGGGACCTGCGGGCAAACAGCTCTGTCCGGGGCAATATGACGGACATCAGCGGCAAGTATACCACCGGTCTGGTGCTGGATGAGCAGGTGCTGGACCAGATCGGCCAGCTGCCCGGCGTCAGTGAGCTGACAAGGCTGACGGCCACGCCCTACTATTTCGCGGGAGTGTACCGGGGCAGCGAGCTGGTAGCCGGACCCGGCCTGCCGCCCCAGCCCACCACCACCTTTGAGAGCGAACGGTATATGGCGAATCTGTCCTCCGGGCCGGACCTGGTGTTTATCGACCGGCTGGAGGGTGCGCCGGAGTTTATGTACAGCACGTCCATCGAGACCCAGTGGCTGGAGGGTTACGATTCCAGCTGCTTCCAGATGGATTGGGATGCGTCGTTGGACCCGGAAACGGCAGAGAATCGGTGCGTCATCTCTACGGACATGATGGACCAGTACGGCATCCGGCTGGGCGACTGGATCTGGCTGGAGGTTCGGTGCTCGAGCGCTTACAGCTACAGCAGAAGCCAGATAGGCCTCCGTGTGGTGGGCGCTTATGCCCAGACGGGCCGGGCCAACAATATCTACACGAACCTGAGCATGCTGCGCTACCCCTATGCATACGACGAGGATCTGGGGCTCTGCACCCTGGGCGGCGTCTACCTGGCCAAGTCCATCAGCGGCGCCACGTTTAAAATCGCTGACTGCACAGATCTGACGGCGGTGAAGCAGGCCCTGTACGACATGGAGCTGTCCGCCGTGGGCAAGCTCCGGGCTGTCCGGAACTTCGTCATCATCAACGACGCGGCATACCTGAACACGGAGCGGGCCGCCGCCCAGCGCCTGTGGTACATGCAGCACCTGTTCCCGGTGGTGTACGCCATCGCCCTGGGCCTGGCATACCTGATCGCATTTTTGCAGGTGCAGTCCCGGCGGAAGGAGCTGCGCACCATGCGCAGCGTAGGCGCGGACAGCCGCACCGCCTATTGGAGCCTGTATTGGGAGCAGCTGATGCTGGCGGCCCTGGGGGCCGTGCTGGGGGCGGGCCTGTGCCTGGCTCTGGGCTGGGGCACCGCCCTGGGCCTGGGCCTTACTGCCGCCTTCGCCGTGCTGTGGCTGCTGGGAGCCCATGTGGCTCTGCGCAGGGCCAACAGCCGCCATATTCTGAAAAACCGCAGGGAGGTTGAATGATATGTCCATTCTGGAACTGAAAGATGTCTGCTATAGCTACAGTGCGGAAAAGCCGGTGCTGCGGGGCATGAACTGCACCTTTGAATGCGGCACGCTGTACGCCCTGGTGGGCAAATCCGGCGCAGGCAAGAGCACGCTGCTGAGCCTGATGGCGGGACTGGACCTGCCGGAAAGCGGCCAGGTGCTGTTTGAGGGCACCCCCACCGGAGATATGGACCTGGACGAATACCGCCGCCGGAAGGCCGCGGTGATCTATCAGGACTTCGCCCTGTTCCCCATGCTGACGGCCCTGGAGAACATCGAGTATCCCATGGAGCTGTGCCATGTGGACGCCAAGGAGGCCCGGCAGCAGGCCCTGGAGCTGGCCCGGCGGGTGTCCCTGCCGGAGGAGCTGCTGGACCGCTATCCCACCCACATCAGCGGCGGCGAGCAGCAGCGGGTGGCCATCGCCCGGGGCCTGACCATGGACCGGCGGCTGCTGCTGGCGGACGAGCCCACCGGCAACCTGGACAGCGAGAACAGCGACAACATCATTGACCTGCTGCTGAAGCTGGCCCATGACGAAAACCGCTGCGTCATCGTGGTGACCCACGACCTGTCCGTAATGGACCGGGCTGACGTGGTGTACCGCATCAACGACGGCCTGCTGGAGCGCCGGTAACGGGAAAACGCAGGTAAATCGCAGACGAATCGCAGATAGCAATAGGGAGAGGCTTCGGCCTCTCCCTATTGCTGTCCGCCCGCGATGACCGGAAATCCCCTTGCCATGTCATTGCGAAACCAGTCCGCGGACTGGTTGTGGCAATCCGTATCCCCTGCCCCGGCCCGCTGAGGGCAGCGGGCCCTACGGACTTGGCTCTCCCTCTGGGAGAGCTGTCACCGAAGGTGACTGAGAGGGCCTGTAGGGGCTTCTGAATGGTATGATCGATCTGTTCGCATTTTTCCCTCTCATACCAAAACCTGTTAAAAAGCTTGAAAAGCTTTTTATAGCACCGAAGGTGCGTCAGGTTTTGTATGGGACGTCACAGCGTGCCCTTGCACGCTGTGCGTGCGCGTAGCGCACGGGATTCCTGATTAAATTTTTTAATCAGGAATCAGTATCAGTCGGCTGCGCCGACAGCTCCCCCAAGGGGGGGAGCCAAGAGACGTCGCTTCGGCGATTTCCCGGTTCACCGGATCTCGATGGCCCCTACCGGACAGCTGTCCGCCGCCTCCTGGGCCGCCAGCCGGCACTCCTCCGGCACCGGGCCGCTGATGGCCCGGGCGGGTTCCCCGGGATCCAGGGTGAACACGTCCGGGCACACCGCCGGACACAGCCCGCACTGGATGCACGTTTTCGCATGGACCATAGCCTGCATATTCCGCCCCTCCTTTCCGTTGATCTGCCCATAGTCTGCCCCGTTTCCCGGGGAATTATCGCCTGCTGCCTTGCCCGGGGCAGCAAATCATGCTATACTGGCCTCATGTGTATAAAAAGGAGTGCATTTCCATGTCTGATACCATCGCCGCCATTGCCACGGCCCCGGGGCCGTCGGCCATCGGGGTGGTGCGCCTGTCCGGGCCGGACACCTGCGCCGTGCTGGACCGGGTGTTCCGCCCGAAAAACGGCCGCCCCATGTCCCGGCAGGAGCCCCGCCGCCTGGTGCTGGGGGACGTGCTGGACCGGGACGGCCAGGTCATCGACAGCGCCCT
>ERZ857827.2231-NODE-2231-length-15436-cov-4.080359_pt1 | contig 15436 bp, 29 predicted proteins | sample MGYA00519761_ERZ857827 | MGnify/ENA primary metagenome ERZ857827 (study PRJEB31778, sample SAMEA3449370) | human gut metagenome | biome: human gut; feature: human-associated habitat; material: faeces | place: United Kingdom | collected 2010/2012 ... | reverse complement strand
CAGGTAAAAGCTAAAACTGCTGCTAAGTTTTTAGCTGACGGAGATAAAGTCAAAGTAGGCCTGAGATTCAGAGGAAGAGAGCTTGCACATGTGGAGCAGTCCAAAGTTATCCTCGACAATTTTGCAGAGAAGCTTGCAGAGATAGCTGTGGTTGATAAGCCTGCAAAGTTTGAGGGCAGAAGCATGATAATGTTTTTAACACAAAAGCGTTAAATTATTATAGACATATAATTCAAGGAGGAAGTAGAGTAAAATGGCTAAATTAAAGACAAAAAGAGCAGCAGCTAAGCGTTTCAAGAAAACAGCTAACGGCGGTTTAAAGAGATCTAAAGCTTATAAGAGTCATATCTTAACAAAGAAGACCACTAAGAGAAAGAGAAATCTTAGAAAGGCTACAATGACAGACGCAACAAACGAGAAGGTAATGAAGAAGATATTACCTTATATCTAATAGATCAGGAGGAAGAAAACCAATGGCAAGAGTTAAAGGCGGAATGAACGCAAAGCAGAAGCATAATAAGGTATTAAAGCTTGCAAAGGGCTACAGAGGAGCAAGAAGCAAGCAGTATAGAGTAGCAAAGCAGTCAGTTATGAGAGCACTCACATCTTCATACGCTGGCAGAAAGCAGAGAAAGAGACAGTTCAGACAGCTTTGGATCGCTCGTATCAACGCTGCAGCAAGAATGAACGATATCTCATACAGCAAGCTTATGCATGGTCTTAAGCTGGCAGGTGTTGACATCAACAGAAAGATGCTCTCAGAGATGGCTATCAGCGATGCTGAGGGATTTGCAAAGCTTGTTGAGGTTGCAAAGGCACAGTTATCATAATATAGACGAACATATGCGGCTAGTAAAATGCATGGTGTATTAGCATAGATTATTGATGCAGTATATTAATTAAGAAGGATCAGGAGCAGTTTACCTGATCCTTTTTGTGTGCAGACGATGTATGACGAATGATTTAGGGTTTTATAATCATGGTAGATATGCTATAATAGCACATGTAAAATTAGGCACATTTTACAGAACGAATTACACAGGGGGATTAGATAATTCGTAGGAAAAGGGTAAAGTGTGGGTCAACAGAGAGTAAATGCTTAAATAGGAGGCACATATGTTCGTAGAGAGAATAACAAAGGATCAGATGAAGATGTTCCTTGAGACATTTGCTTGCTGCAGCGAGCAGAAGAACCTTGTAATGAGGCTCAACTATGCGGGTAAGGAACCATATCTTGACGTGACAAGATTTAGTAATGGTCTGGTGTACACGGATTCATACTATGATTTTGACAGTACATATTGCAGCAATCTGTGGAATAAGTTTCTGTATACGCAGTTCACACATGAATATTACACTGCATTCAAAGAACATCTGATGAAGGATGTGGACAGGAAACTCACAAACATGATCAAGATCTGATATTGGAGGCGGTCTTGCCGTATTCAAAAATAAAGTTTCGTGACTTGGACAAGCTAGGTCGTGAAGCTTTATTTTTATTATGGACATAGTTCAGTTTCGCGTGAAGTCAGATATTCTAGAAAATTCAAAAAATAAGGACAAATAATTTGAAAAAAGATGTTGACTTTATAGTTCTGGGATGGTATTATCTTATTCGTTGGTGACAAACGCATTGTCAACATCATATGAAACATGCGGGAGTGCTGGAATTGGCAGACAGGCTAGACTAAGGATCTAGTGCTGGAAACGGCGTGTGGGTTCAAGTCCCATCTCCCGCATCTTTTTATTTTAAAGTCCTGATTGAAGATTTTGGTCAGAGACTTTATTTTTTTGCCTTTTGTGTGAACATTGTTTGAAATCGTGTAGAATAATATTCCCTGAAAAAAATTTATCATTTATATTTATAGTGCATGTGTTGTATTTTAACTAATATAGAATGCTTATATTCATTACCACGACGAAAAACGAGTAAAATAGGCGACTCTTATTGTATATAAAAGTAATAAAAATTGCCTGAAATTGATCAGTTCATACATTATTCATACACCATTTATGTACTTAAAATATTGATAGTTAGTACACTGTTCATACATCGTGATTGTTGCATTCTATTCTATTTTTTCTATTTCTGTTTTTAGCCACGATGGTTCTCGTTTTGTGTATACCTTTTCTGTAACATCATTTATTTTATGCCCAACGATATATTTTATGGCAAACTGGTCGACTTTATATTTTTTTGCCATAGTAACAAATTGCATTCTTGGATCATGTGCCCTATGCTCAGGGTTTAATCCTAGCGTATCACATATGGTTTTGTATATATCATGATAGCGTCTGTATGTTAACGACACGGCATCATATTTCCCATTACCATTCGTGTAGTTGAAAATGTATTTGCTGCCAAGTCGAGTTGCCTCTTGATATCTTTGCTGTACCAGTGGTAGTATTTTTGAATGTATCGGAACTGTGCGATCTATTCCAGCATCAGTCTTTAATCCTCCGATGAAAAAACCACCGCTGAGGTCAACGCGATCTAATTTTATTAGACCTAATTCTTGAGGTCGCCATCCAGAGTATATTTGTATAAGTATTAGATCAACATATGGTAATTTATTAACATTATCCCACAATGTTTGTAACTCTTCATCTGTAAAGATAATATGCCCCTTTTTTATAGATTCTCGTTCCTGTTTTATATCATTTGATAATGAAAAATCTCTGGCATAGTTTTTGTCTGCTATCTCATATTCAACAGCATAATCAAATAATAAGTTAAATAAGCATTTCATTAAAGTTTGCATATTAGCAGACGCTTTTTTCTTCTCTCCCTTTTTTATAATGTAACCGTCTTGTATACACCCTTTTAAATGCCTTGTACGAACGTTTTTCACATTCATGGTATATAATGAGCTACAGTATCGCCAAGTGGCTGACATGGACTTCTGACTGCTTTCAGACGCATTTTCAAAATATACCTTAGACCATCTTTCATATAACTCAGACATTTTAATGTCACTATCCAAGTCATAAGGACTTCTGTTATAATCGACCAAGGCTTCGTACGCATGATTATATGTATCGTAGTATCCGATTATTTTTGTGTTGTATCGTCCCAACTCGTTTCGACCGACAGTAACCATAGCTCGATATGGGTTTCTTAGATTTGGATTATTTAATTTACATATCTGACCAAATCCGTTTGGAAGCTTTGGGCGGGAGTTTCTTCTTTGCTTCCTGGGCTGTCTACTATCTTGTTTCAGTGGGTACCCGCAATGCGGGCAATCAATAGCCTTATCACTGACTTGTAATTCGCATTCTGGACATTTCATTAACATGTATATTCCTCCTATAAATATTTTTGTAAGCATCATCATATACTACCAATGTACGAATTGTTGATTAGTACATCTGACGAATTTTTGGGTTCTATTTTTTAATCTAGGTTAGAAAAATGAGGTGTATATGATTTTAGAGGGAGCAGAGTTTTGCCCAGATTGCGGCGGCGAATTACAATATTACGATAAAATTAAACGCATTGTACGTCTTCGGGAGCATAAAAGTAAATATATTTTTATAAAGAGGTATAAATGCAAAAACTGTGGCAAAGTGCACAGAAGTATTACAGAGGATATTTTCCCGTTCAAACAATATGATGCAGAAATTATAAACGGCGTAGTGGAAGGACTTATCACACAAGATACTTTAGGTTTTGAAGATTATCCGAGTGAGACTACGGTAAAAGAATGGAAACGTGACTTTAAAAAAGATGATTGATTACCATATTTTTCCACTTGAGTCCGTTTAACAAAATACTTGTATATCGATATTATTGGATATGTAAGGAGGTGCTCAATAGTGGAAAACACAGAAGAAAAAATAATTGAATTTACAGCTGGATCAGTCCCGGTAGCTGTGGCAGCCAAAGTATATCATAAAGATGCTACTTGGGTTCGTGCTGGGATTATCAAAGGGTGGCTGCCCATAGGGATAGCGACTCGAGATGGAAAAGTTGTAACTGAATTGGATGATCTAAGGATAAGTCATGGACGTATCAACTTTTATATTTCTCCAAAGAAATTGTATGAGGAGACGGGATATGTTTGGAAGGGGGAACGAAAGATATGAGTACAACAATAAGAGCTGATATTTCACAAAATAGTAAGTATTGGATTGAGAAGCACAGATACTATGAACTCAAGCATTTTTGTTTACAGTATCCCATATGGCATAGTGCATATATCTCACTGAACGGGTTAAGTCAAAGACCAGATGCACTTGCAAGTATAGGCAGAACGTATATGCATGGCGATCCGACAGCGAAGTGTGCTGAGGCAAAAGCGTTTTTCTCAGAACGTATGGACCTTGTAAAAGATGCAGCTGAGCAGGCGGATGACGAACTTGCCGATTATATTTTGCATGGTGTGACAGAGGGGGTGTCGTACAATACGTTGGTTACCCGTATGAGCATCCCTTGTTCAAAAGATACGTATTACGATAGATACAGAAAGTTCTTCTGGATATTAAATAAGACGCGAAAATAACAACTCCTATAATGAAACCATTAGGTTTGATAAAAAAACGAAGGAGGATTAGTTATGAAAGTAAAAACTAACGTGTCAACTATTTTGGTATCAGAGGAGAATAGGTATGTAAGTCTTGGGTTAAATATACCAGACATTGAAGAAATTCAAATTTTTGATGTGAACTTTATAAAGAACACACATAATTGGGGGATAACGGTTGTTGACCCGGATGGGAAAACAACTACAAAGCTCACAAAAATATGTAAAAATTCTTTGGAGGTTGAGATCTTTTTTGACGAGTATGATTTTGACATGCTTGTGTATTATGACAACGATAGTCATACATATGAAATACTTTTTTAGTACTAGGTATTAGTTGGAAAGCGGGAGTTGCTAAGGATTTTTACAGCAACTCCTTTGTTTTTTTCCTGTTGTCAAGTCTTGTCTTTTATCTGTATGATGTTATAATCACGATACACTAGGAGGTGATTATATGATGTGTAATAAAGATGTAACAACTGACGACAAGCTAACTGGCGGACGCATAGAAACCGATACTGAGATAATATTGAGATATGCATATTTTGATGGTGAGAAGCGAGCTATAGCAGAACGTCATTACACAAAAACTAGTAAATAAGATTCGCGTAATTTATAACTCCTTATATGAAACTAATATACATTCATTTAAGGAGGACATATTGGCAAATTGCACTGGTATTTGGTCAGTGGATTAAACGAAAGGAGGATTCCACATGGAGTCCTCTTTTTATTTTCGCGAGAATAACAACTCCTATAATGAAACATCGATTAAGATTTTTTATTTAAGGAGGAATAGTTATGTTTAATAGAAAGAAAAACATTACAATTTTTGCAGATACAATTTTTGCGGTTGATATATGCGATTTCATCGACTCCAGAAAGTTTACGATTTATGGAATGGACGAAACTTTCGTGGGGGCTGATAAGGTTTGCATAACCTGCACCACAATTATTTCAGCAAATAGAATGGCGAAACTTCTAGGAAAAACATTGTATAAAACAAAAATTCAAGGATCAGTTATATTTATAGAGGAGGAGTCCTAAGAGGCTCTTCTTTTTATTTTCCGTACACAGGTGACGGAGAAATAATATATATTTATATAACCCTAGGAAGGAGGGGATAGTATGTGGTGGTTAGATTGTGTAGTGATGGTCATTGGGACTATTGTAGGAACTTGTATTGCGAAGTATATACGCAACAGAAAGACTGTATATGGGCGTTTTTCAATGGAACAGACAGACCCAGAGAATGAGCCAGAGCAATATTCAGTGCATGTTATGATTCCAACAAATAAGCTTTTATTGGACAAGAAACGTATCATTTTACTCAGAAACGATTCGCGCAAATAACAGGTCCTATTATGGTAATGTAGGAAAATTATATTTTTAAGGAGGATTTTACTATGCAGGAAGTTAAGGAGAAGTTGAAAGATGAAATTTTGGAAGAAATTGATGCTTTGAATGACATCAACATGAATTCGGAAGGCTACAATCCAGCAGTTCGAGGAATTGGAGAGCTTACCGACAAATACATTGAGCTTGAGAAGATCGAGGCTGATAGAGCTAAGAGTGAAGCAGAGCTTGCACTTAAAGCGGAATCAGATAAATCTGAAAAGCACAGTAGATGGGTTGGGCATGCTCTGACAGGACTTGGAATACTGGCTAATGCCGGTCTTTTGATCTGGGGGGTCATAACAAATGTCAAGTTTGAAACTGAGGGAAATATCGCTTCAACTGAATCTGGAAAGCAGGCGTGGCGTGAAATTACAAGCTTTAAAAGAAAGTAAGTAGGACAGAACCAACAAACGGAAGGGGGTCTTCAAATGAAGATTCTCTTCTTTTTATTTTTTAGGAGGAGACAATAATGAGCATAAGCAAGGGGTCAAAAGAAGCATTACGCAAGATATCCGGGTATGCGCCAGAAAAGATAAAGCATAAAATGGTATATATTACCACCAGCAATGCTCTGGATATGGTTACGCGATATAAGGACGGTCTCGATTCCAATAAGGAGTTTGAAAAATATGAGATATCACTATGAAAAGCCGAGGCACTATACATCTATGTACGGCGTTATATATGCTTGTGATCATCCGGTATATGATCAATGTACTTTATATTTGATAGAGAATCTGGGATTGGCAGTCATCCAGCAAAGATACGACCCCGATACAAAGCGAACTTGGTGGGGTGAGATAGACCCATGGTTGGTAGATAGCATATATCTTGCAGAAGGATTTAAGCAATTTTTTGATGATCGTGCCGGATTGCGTAGTGGTGGACATTATCCCACAGTGACAGTAAGGCAAATCATGCATGCATTACGGATGAAGCCATTACCAAGAGCAAGATGGGAGACCTGTTTTGATAGGAGGGATATTTAGATGAGTACAGTTGTTGCAGACACAATCACAGAAGAAAAGCTCACAGATGTATTACTTGATTTAAAAAAGACGTTACGACTCACATTTCATCAACTTGCTGATATTTGCCAAGTAAGTTTGGCGTCGGCAAAAGGAAAAATACGTGGGAGATCCAAAGTATCGATACGTGATTTAGCATATTTGGTCAATTATTACGGCAATGGTAGTTATATTTCTATAGAATCTACTTTGGAATCCGATACTGGAGTCATCATATGCATTTACATACATGATGGAAATACAGAATATGAACACTGTTTTATAATGGACTTGGCATAATTCGCGATATTTACAACTCCTATAATGAAGAAATTAACGTTTTTACATTTCAAAGGAGGAAACTATTATGAAGGATTTTTTTAAGGATTATTTGAAAATATGTAAGGATTGCGGCAAATTCTACAAGAGGCATTGGAAGGGTGTGATTATACTCAACATTGTTTGTTTTGTGGTGACGTTTATACCTTATGTAATTGAGGAAAAAATGCTAAGTAAACGGTATGAGGAAAGAGTAAAAGAAATGGATAATGAGAAAGAGGAGGAGTCCTAAGGGGCTCTTCTTTTTTGTTTTCGCGAAAAATACATCCACCTTTATGAACATATATTTTAAGGAGGAATAGCAGATGGGAACTTTAATACAGGAACGAAAACTGACATTGCGTGAGAGGGTTGTTATAAACCTAAAAGAGACATGGCGAAACAAGATATTTGGTTTGGTTATGGTGCTATTGGGTATTGTGGCGGCACTCATAAGTAATGATGGTACCGCAACCATATTTATGGTTCCGTTAGGAATATTCATATTCTTTGAGAAAAAGGATATATGGCGAAATTAGAGAAAAGGTGAGGGGTCTATGGAATCATAGATTTCTCACTTTTATTTTTTGGTCGCGATACTTACAGCCTCTATAATGAAGGAGGTGACGATTATGTTTTTGATATTATTATTGGTTATGATTGCATTAATTTTAATAGCAGTTACAGTGATTGCCGTCAGTGTAGGCGGTAGTATATTTATACTGGTATTCAGCGATGTGATCGTATGTATAGGATTTATTATCTGGTTAATTGTCAAATTGATAAACAGAAGAAGATAATTATAGAGGACTCAGTGTTTAATGCATTGGGTCTTTTATTTTTATAAATACATTTTTAAAGGAGGAATTTATATGAAAGGATTAGTACCATGTGCAAAGATATTTGTACGGAAACACTCACCCACAATACTTACTGTATTAGGCACAGTGGGTGTTATTGCCACAGGTATATTTGCAGCGAAAGAAACACCAAAAGCAATGCGGAAACTGAGAAAAGAAGAACTTCGGAAAGGCGAACCGCTGACGGTCAAGGAGAAAATAGTTATTGCTACGCCAGTATATGTTCCAACAGGCGTTATTGCGGCATCTACTATTGCTTGTATCATTGGCTCAAATGTCATTAACCATCAGAGACAGGCACAGCTTATGGCGGCATACACAATGGTAAGGGAAACCCTAGCGCAATACCGTGGGGAAGTTGTAAAGAGATATGGCGAAGATGTTGATAAAGAGATAATGAGCGATATCTCGAGAAAATATTATGATTATCACCAAATCAATAATACAACACCTGACAAGATATTTCATTTTTGTGAGCCTGTTACCGGACGGTACTTTGACATGTATGAACGAGAACTTATGGATGCTGAATACCATATAAACCGAAACTATGTATTACGAGGGTATGTGGTATTCAACGAATGGCTAGAGTTCCTAGGGCTTCCACCAGTTCCAGATGGAAATGACATCGGATGGAGTATCGACAGTGGCATGTATTGGATTGATATGGCCCATACAAAAACAAAAGAGAAAAAAGACGGTGAGTCTGTATATATGTTGGATTATTTATACGGACCAGATGAAGATGCAATGGAAGAATGGCGAGATACTTCATACGTGTCAGAACCGTATGGAGATATGTTACCATCATTTGCTGAAAAATAAAGGAGGATTTATCGATGAAGAATAATAATTGGTTGAAAGTGTTAGGGATGGCAGTACCAGTACTGAGTTTTGGCATATCCATGTTGTCTGACCATGTGCAGGAAAAGCAAACCGAAGAGATGGTTGAGGTCAAAGTTAACGAGGCTATGAATAGAATCGAGAAGAAGGAGAATTGCGATGAATAGATTCACAAAAGTCATGAATAAAATGGCTAACAAAGCTGGCAAAAACAGTCCAGCGATACTGATAGGATTAGGTATTACATCCGCAGCAGGTGCAGTTATATTTGCTATCAAAGGCACAATAGCTGCGAATAAGAAAGTTGAAGAGGTAAAAGAGGCCAAGATAAACGAGCTCATGGATGAAGAGATCGAAGATATCCCTGTTGAAGTGGAGCTCACAAAGAAAGAAATCGTACAGGCAACGTGGAAGTGCTACATTCCAACAGCTATATCGTTCACCACATCAGTGGTATGTATTATATGTGCCAACAACGTGAATGCTAAGCGGAATGCAGCTATAGCTACAGCATACTCTATGTCTGAAGCAGCATTACATGAGTATAAGAACAAGGTGATCGAAACTATTGGCGAGGAAAAAGAGAAAGAGATAGCAAAGGCAGTTGTTAAAGATAAAATCGAGAAAGCACCAGCGCCAAATACACAGGTTATCGTAGCGGGGGACGGAGAGCAGCTTTGTCTGGATTATATATCTCAAAGATATTTCAAATCTGACAGAGAAACACTTCGCGCAGCGGTAAATGATCTGAACGAGATACTGAATAGTTGTGACTATGTGTCTTTGAACGACTTCTACGATAAGATTGGACTGGAAAGGACATCAATCGGTGATGAGATTGGCTGGAATGTAAGTAGAGATGGGCTCATTCAGCTGGACATCACTGGTGATATTGCAAAGGACGGTCGTCCATGTCTTGGAATAGGCTATCGTGTAGCCCCGAGGTACGAATATTCTATGTATCACTGATGCAAGTTCGCGAAAATTACAAGTCATATTATGAGACTATAAGTCAAATAAATTATATTTTAGGAGGATAAAACTATGGAGAACAACGAGATCATGAATGAAGAGATGGACAATGAGGTAAATGAGGTTGAAAACAACTATGACGACTCAGATTCGACAGATGGTGGATCAACCGCAGCTGGGGTTGTTATCGGATTAGGACTTGCGGGTGTTGCAGGATTGGCAGCATTTGTAATATCTAAGCGAGACAAGATCGAGCAGTGGAAGATTTCACGTCTGGAGAAGAAGGGTTACAAGGTTGAAAAGCTTCCTGAACCAGAAAAGGAAGTCGAGACAGACGAGGTCGTTGAGATCGAGAAGGTTAAGAAAGCTAAGTAATTATATTTGGCAGTTGAAAAAGCAAGGAGGATGCCTTATTACAAGGTGTTCTCCTTTTTGTTTTGTATATTTTTTAGGAGGAAACGACATGAAGATAGAAATAAATGTGGGAAGTTTGATGGGTGTGGTAGTAGGACTTATTGGCACAGGTTTTGCTATTGGTTCTACGCTGAAGATGAGAAAACTTGCAAGAAAACTGGATAGGACTGTTGATCAGGTAATTGATTCATCTGAAATAGAGTTGTCTGAAACTGTTGTAAATAAGGCAGTTGCTAAGGCCGCTGATAAAGCCGCATCCAAGGCGGTAACGTCGGCAACAAAAGAAGCAATAGGTGCGATAAAGGCTGACATCAGCAAACAGGTATCTGATGAGGTGTATAAGTCATATTCGGATGTAAGTGCTGCTGTAAAGACAAGGGTCGCCACAGAGGTAGCAAAGATAGACAGGGTTAGACTTTCCAATGAAATACGCAAGGAAGCCAAAGAGGCTGTGCTGGCTAAGTTCAACAATGATCTGGATGATATTTTGGAGAAGTACAACACAGATTTGAGTAATATATCCAAGATATACCAGTCCATATCATCGTCGATGGCAGCAAACAGTTCACCCGGTATAGCACGTACCACGTTGTTATAAAGGAGGACATGTCTATGGCAAGATATTTATACAGAGGTCCAGTGATGGAGTTTGATAGGTGTATAGTCAACAACTGGACGGGACAGACTGAGGCCCCATCGGAGGCAAAAGCTAAGAGTAATCTTAGTTATCAGTTTAAAAAATATAATAACCGAACAGCAAATGCAAAGATAACATTACCAGGCAAGCTGTTAAAGGTTGGTTAGGAGGAGACTATGGCTGAAGTTAAATTACCAAGTAATTCCCATAGAGCAAGAATCGAGGCAGAGAAAAAAGCTGAAGAATCGGATAAGAAAGAAGTACAGAAAGTTGTTTCTGGAAAAGTCGTACGAAAGGAGAACAAGGGCCGAAAACTCACAGACGCAATCATTAGTGATGACGTGAAGCATGTAAAGTCGTATGTTGTTTTTGAGGTTCTTATCCCGGCATTTAAGAAAGCTATATCAGATATTGTTACCAATGGCATTGACATGATTCTATATGGCGAGACCGGACATACCAAGAAATCGGGTAGTTTGCGATCAGATTATGTGTCATACAGGTCATATAGTGATTCGTCAAGAGAACGAAGATATGTGGATAGTAGGTCTGATAGTGACTACGACGACTTGATATTTGAGCATCGTGGATCAGCAGAAGATGTACTGGCACATATGGAAGATATTCTGGACGAGTATCATCAGGTATCGATAGGTGATATGTACGATCTGGCAGGTGTTACGTGCGATTATACATACAACGATTATGGATGGACAAGTCTCAGAGATGCAGAGGTGGTCCGCATAAGAGAGGGATATTACATAAAGTTGCCTAGAGCAAAGGCACTCAGGAGGTAGAACATGAATAAGAATGATATTTTAGATAAGGCAAAAACCATTATAAATGGTGAACGACAGGGTACGTATGGCAATGCAGAGGATAACTTTGCAAGCATAGCTGCATTTTGGAGCACATATCTTAATACCCCAATCGACAGTACAGATGTTGCCAATATGATGATCCTTATGAAAGTAGCCAGAAACTCAAGTGGCGTATATAAGGACGATAACTATATTGATATTTGCGGTTATGCAGCACTCGGCGGTGAGATTGCTGCTAACAAGGAACTTTTTTCTCGTGAAAAGAGTAAGAAAGTATACGATGACGCCGTTGATGCACTGAGACACGGCGGTATGCTTTGTAGAGATGTATTAAAGGAGGGCAATACAAATGAAGAGTAAATTTTTCTCAAAGATGGCAGTAGCAGCCAATAAAGCTATATTTAAGACCAGGCAGCATAGCCCGGAGATATGCATGATCGTTGGAGTAGTAGGTACGGTAGGCAGTGCAATATGGGCATGCGTGGCTACAAGAAAACTTGACGACGTTATGGAAGATTCTCATAAAAAGCTTGATTCAGTTCACGAAGATATCAAGGCTATCGAAGACGGCGAAGAGACAGAGTACACGATGAAGGACTGTAAGAAGAGCATTACAACCATCTATATGCAGGCTGGTTGGGAGCTTACAAAGCTCTATGGACCATCCATATTACTTGGTGCCTTATCCATCGGTAGTATGATTACGTCCAACCGAATCCTCAGACAGAGAAATGCAGCTCTTGCTACGGCTTACATGACAGTAAATAAGTCATTCAAGGAGTATAGAAACCGGGTTGTTGAGAGGTTTGGAAAAGACGTAGATCAGGAACTCAGATACAATATCCAGCACAATACCATGGAGACTGTGGTGCAGAATGAAGATGGTACTCAGACAGTGGTTACCGAGGAATATGATGTTGTAGATCCAAATACTCTATCAGCATATACAAGAATATTTGACTGTGGCAATACTGGCTGGAATGATGACCCAGAGCAGACGTTATGGTTCCTCAGACAGCAGCAGAACTGGGCGAACGAAAAGCTCAAAGCACAGGGATATTTATATCTGAATGATGTATTCAGCATGCTTGGTTTCCAGGGAACTAAGATCGGCCATGAGGTTGGCTGGATTTATGATGAGAAGAATCCAATCAGTGACAATTTTGTGGATTTTGGCATATTTGATGTCAACAATGCTGCTAAACGTAGATTTGTTAATGGATATGAGAAGGCAGTATTGTTGGATTTCAATGTAGACGGACCAATTACTGAGTATGTTTGCGCTTGAAGGGGACTGGACTCTTATGGGTCAGGTGATTGGTACAGAGATATATTTGATTACCCTCAGTTGTTTATAGGACGCTGAGGGTTATTTTCATATAGGAGGAAAACAAATGAACAATAAAGTATTGATATTTTCATTAGGAGTTGCAGTAGGTGCTGTGGCATCTTGGTTTGTGGCAAGGGAGAAATACAGAAAGATAGCAGATGACGAGATAGCATCTGTGAAGGAAGTATTTCAGCGTAAAAAAAAAGAGGAAGTTGAGTTAGCTGAGGAGAACGTAACATACTGTGGTCTTGTGGATACATACGATACCGAGTCAGCAGATGATGATCTGGCGGAAGATAAAGACGACAGTATGTTTCCATATATCATTGAACCTGAAGAGTATGGTAATAAGGCAGAGAACGAGTGCACAGTACTCATGTGGTATGGCGACGATATTCTGACTGATACATATGGAGTGAATGTAGACGACATTGTCAACACAGTCGGCAGAGAATTCATAGATCATTTCGGTGAGAATCCAGAGGAGCCAGATGTAGTGTATGTAAGAAATGATCGCCTTGAGATGGATTATCAGATACTTCAGTGCAACTCTGGAGAGGAGGACTAATGTATTTAGAGGATAAGTTTCGAGAAGATTATTTCAAATGGCTATGTAATATAGTCTGTGGAAAGCGGTTTGGTAGAGAAGTCTCTTACAATAAGCTGCTTTCTTTTTTATATTCTAAGGAATTCTATGCAGTAATGGCAAGAGACGAAAATAGAGCAAGTGATGGTATAGATCTTCGCAAAGAATTCATGTTTGCTAATGGTTATGATACGTCTATGTCAGACTTGGTATCTGAGCCATGTAATATCTTAGAAATGATGGTTGCACTTTCATTAAGATGTGAGCGGACAATCATGGATAATCCTCAGATAGGAAATCGTACAGGTCAGTGGTTCTGGCAGATGATATCCAGTCTGGGATTACAGGGAATGCATGATGGATGTTTTGACGCTCGACTCGTACATGAGATAACAGATACATTTCTCGACAGAAAATATGACCGAGATGGCAAGGGCGGATTATTCACAATTCCAAATTGCCGAGAAGATCTCAGACGTGAGGAAATATGGATACAGATGTGTTGGTTTCTTGATAGTATATCGTGAATCAAATAATGAAAAGAGAGGGTGGTGAGTATGTTAGATTTTATGACTATCGCAACCAGATCGCCCAAACGTGGCGAGGTTGAGATATATCCTAAATTCATCATCAAGAAGAGTAAGGATCTCATGATTCGCGGTCAGGATTTCTACGCTATATGGGACGAAGAACGTAAACTTTGGTCGACTGATGAAGAAGATGTTGTCCGTCTCATAGATCAGGAAATAAAAACATATTATGAGGAGAATAGAGACAGATTTACAGATTTAGCAAAACCTATGTATATGTGGGATGCCGATACTGGGATGATTGATAAGTTTCATAAATATTGTCAGAAACAGTCCAGAGATTCGTTCCATATGTTGGATGAAAAACTTATATTTTCAAATGATGCCGCCAGAAAAGAGGATTATGCAAGTAAACGACTGCCGTATCCTCTTGAGGCGGGCGACTATTCATCATGGGATAAGCTATTATCTACTTTATATTCTGAGGAGGAGCGTCGCAAGATTGAATGGGCTATTGGTTCTATCATAACCGGTGATAGCAAGACCATTCAGAAATTTGTAGTGTTATATGGTGCCGCCGGAACAGGTAAATCAACAGTTTTGAATATTATTCAGATGTTATTTGATGGATATTATTCAGTATTTGATTCAAAGGCATTGGGTTCTGCTACGAATGTATTTGCTCTGGAGGCGTTCAGATCAAATCCGCTTGTAGCAATAGAGCATGACGGCGATCTATCCAGGATTGAGGATAACACGAAGATAAACAGTTTGGTGTCACATGAGCAGATGACGGTAAACGAGAAGTTCAAAAGTACATATACTAATAGCTTCAAGTGTTTTCTTATCATGGGTACGAATAAGCCGGTAAAGATTACAGATGGTAAGTCAGGTTTGCTAAGGCGTCTGATAGATGTGTCTCCATCTGGGAATAAGCTTAATCCAAAAGAATACAAAGAAGCTATGGCTAAAGTTAAGTTCGAACTTGGTGCTATAGCTTGGCATTGTAGAGAAGTATATTTGGCAGATCCAGGGAGATATGACGACTATGTACCGGTTGCCATGTTAGGTGCCTCGAATGATTTCTATAACTTTATATTGAGCGCATATCACGTGTTCAAGAAAGTTTTGGTGGCGAATCGCGGTGAGATTGCGGTTCGAATTATCCGCGCCTGTAGAGAGATGGGGGTTGAAACG
>ERZ857827.2226-NODE-2226-length-15460-cov-4.034015_pt1 | contig 15460 bp, 12 predicted proteins | sample MGYA00519761_ERZ857827 | MGnify/ENA primary metagenome ERZ857827 (study PRJEB31778, sample SAMEA3449370) | human gut metagenome | biome: human gut; feature: human-associated habitat; material: faeces | place: United Kingdom | collected 2010/2012 ... | reverse complement strand
AGAAATGGCTGAAAGCCATGAAGCGCGTAGCCAAGCACAAGCGTAGCGTAGGGCTTGGCCGCAGACACGCGGGGCGGGCCGCAAAGCGCTGTTTGCGGGCATTGGCGGCCAACTCGTTTTTTTTCGACAGACTGCAAAGCCCCGTCTTTCCCATTGCGCGGGAAAGACGGGGCTTTTCAATCAACCGGGAAAATCTCAGAGCTGAATGAAGCTCTCCTTCTGCAGCTGCCACAGGCGGCAGTCACCCTGCCCTTTCAGCAGAATCGTGCGCTGATCGTCCTTGGGGAACCAGCGGGAGGTAAAGACGATCTCGCCGTCGTTTACGTAGATTTCCAGAATGGAAGTGTCCGCCAGCACCCGGATATTGCGCACGTCGGCGGTTTCCGCCCGGCGGCAACGGCGGTCGGAGCCCAGCTCATCCTCGAAACACAGGCTGACCAGCCTGCCGTCAAAGCTCAGAACGCAGCTTTCGTTCAGCCGCAGCTCAAAGGGGCCGTTCATGCCGCCGATCTCCAGATCGAACACCGTATCGGGCACGACGGCCTGTTCCCCGGCGGTGCAGGGAAGCGGCTTCAGGCGCATTGCGTCCAGCTCCCGAACGGGATTCTGGCACAGCCGTCCCTGCTTCAGTGTGACCTCCCGGGGCACGGTCAGCAGATGCTGCCAGCCGGCGGCTTTGGTAGGCACGGTGTACTCTGCGTCCGCGTCGGCCATACCGGCCCAGCCGAACAGGATCCGCCGTCCGTCCCGGGTCTGGAAGGTCTGGGGCGCATAGAAGTCAAAGCCGTAATCCCAATCCACAAAGTCGCCGTCCAGCACGGCCGTGCGGGGGTCATCCGTGCCCTTCATGGGGATATAGCCGGACAGATAAATGTTCTGCCGCCGGTTTTCTTCCCGGGCAACGCCCTGAGGCGAGAAGGACAGGAACCATTGGCCGTCCAGCCGGAACAGATCCGGGCATTCCCACATGTAGCCGAAGGGCTTTTCGGAGGTGATGACCGACTGGAAATGCCATGCTTCGCCATCCTCAGAACGCCACAGAAGCACCATGCCCTGATCGTCCTGCCGCCGCGCGCCGGTAACCATGAACCATTCGTGGCCCTGCCGCCACACCTTGGGGTCGCGGACGTGGCGGGTGCAGAAGGTGGGATAATCCTGCCAGGAAAGCAGCAGGCGCTTGGGCGACCAGGAGCCGTCCGGATAGCGGTCGATGCGGATGATGCGCGCTTCGCGGCCGCTGTGGATAAAGTCATGGTCGCCGTCCACCTTGACATTGCCGGTGTAGATCACCGCCAGCCGGTCGTCCTCTACGACGGTCGAACCCGTGTACACGCCATGGCAGTCCCACGACGTATCCGGTACCAGCGGTACGCCGTCAAAATGCCAGTGGACAAGGTCGTCGCTGTGGTATTCCCCCCAGCATTTCAGGGCTCCGGCAGCGTCGAAGGGCGCAAACTGGAACCACGCCCGATAGACGCCATGGTCGTCGCAAAGGCCGCAGGGGTCGTTCAGCCAGCCGATGGGCGGCATCATATGGAAGCGGGGTTCCCACGGACGCGCCGCTTCTCCGCGCTGCTTCTGCAGGCAGACGTTCACCTGCGCCTGTACGACTTTTTCAAGGGCATTCATGATTCTCATTTCGAAAGCACCTCGCTGCATCCAATTTCCAGCACCAGGAACTGATAGCCCGCCAGCAGAATGCCGCCGTCTTTCTCTTCCAGAGAAGGCAGATTGTTCACCAGCACCTTGCGGATGGGGGCAGGCAGCTTCATCCACTGGGGCCGGGTCTGATAGTTGCCCGCGACCAGCAGGGTCTTATCCCCTTTGCGGTAATAGGCCATCAGGTTGTGCTGCTCCTCCAGATAGGCCTCGAATTCGCCGTATACAACGGTTTCGTGGTATTCCGGATCCTTGCGCAGCCGGATCAGCCTGCGGTAGAAATGCCAGACAGAGTTTTCATCCTGCTTTTCCGCCGCCAGATTCAGGACGGGATAGGCGGGATTGACCATCAGCCACGGAGTGCCGGTAGTGAAGCCGCCCTGAGGCGCGTCGCTCCACGGATAGGGAAGACGGGCATGGTCGCGTGAGTAGCGGTTGATGGCTTTCAGCGCTTCTTCCTTGGTGCAGCCCGCGTTCAGCGCCACCTGATACTCGTCTTTGGTGCTGATATCGTCCACCTGAGCAATATCGGTAAACTGCACGTTTTCCAGCCCCAGCTCCTGTCCCTGATAAAGGAAGGGAAGGCCGCGCAGCATGAAGCTCAGGCCGCCCAGCATTTTCTTGGCTTCCGGAGAGCACTCGCCTTCAGGCAGATAGCGGCTGACGCCCCGGGGCTCGTCGTGGTTCTCGATGACGTTGGCCATGTAGCCAATATCCGCCACGTCTTTCTGCACCCCGAAGACCGTCTGCTTGTACTGCTCGGGCGTTACGGGCTTCTGGTCGTACCAGCCCTTCTGGGAGCCGTTCAGGACGGTCTCGGCAAAGTCGAAGATGGAATCGAAACAGCCGTGATCGCCGATATACCGCTCCAGATCCTCCCGCCGCCAGTCGAACAGCTCGGCGATGGTGAAGGCGTTGTGAGGACGGAAGGTGCGGTCGGCCAGCTCGTTGAGCAGGTCTGTCAGGCCCACCGCGTCCCGCAGCATCCGATGGGCGGAGCACAGGCCATCGGGCCGGTCGGCGGGATAGTCCACCGTCAGCGGAACCGGCTTTTTGATATTGATGATGGCGTCGATGCGGAAGCCGGCCAAGCCCTTGTCCAGCCACCAGTTGACCATCCGGTAGATTTCCTCGCGCAGAGCGGGATTTTCCCAGTTCAGGTCGGGCTGTTTTTTGTGGAACAGGTGCAGATAAATGCGGTCGTCGTGTCCGGGAAGCTTTTCCCACACGCTGCCGCCGAAATAACTGCGCCAGTTGTTGGGCAGCTTTTCGCCCTCGTGCCACGGGCGGATGTAGAAATATTGTCCGTAAGGGCCGTCGGGATCCTTGCAGGCCTTGCGGAACCACTCGTGCTCGTCGGAGCAGTGGTTCACCACCAGATCCATCACGATGGACATGCCGCGCTTTTTGCCCTCGGCGATCAGGCGTTCCATGTCCTCCATGGTGCCGAAGCGGGGGTCGATATTGTAATAGTCGGAAATATCATACCCCTGATCCGCCATGGGCGAGCAATACACCGGGGAAAGCCAGAGAATTTCCACCCCAAGCTCCTGCAATTCATCCAGCTTGCTGATAATGCCGGGAATATCGCCGATTCCGTCGCCGTTGGAATCGCAAAAGCTTTTCGGATAGATCTGATAAGCCGTTTTGCCCTGCCACCACTGCCTCTGCATGGGTCGTTCCTTCCTTTTTTTGCGACAACACCGCACAGAAGAGGCGGCAGTTACGCCGTCTTTTCCGTGCGGTATGGTTCTATGTTTCCGTTTGGATTTACCATTCGGTCAGTACGCCGAAGTGATCGGAGATCACCGGGTAGAAGGTTCCATTGAAAATGACCCGGCTGCTGCGGGGCGCGGGCATCTCCCGGCTGAAAACAAAGTCGATCCGCATGGCTTCGACCTTGCCTTCCCGCCAGCCATCGATGTTGCCGCCTACGGTAATGCCTTCGTCCTTGGTTTCCGCCAGCACATAGGCGTCCTGCCAGCCGCTGGCGGTAATCAGGCTGTAGCCCTCGCCGGTCAGGTGAGCGGGGCTGTTGAAATCTCCCACCAGACAGCCGCGGCCCGTGCCTTCGCAGTGGGCGTTCAGCTTGTTCCACTGCCCGGCAAAGGGATCCTGCTCATCCTTCCACCAGCCCATGTGAACGCTGCGGAACCAGGCGGGTCCGTCGGCCAGCTGCACCTGCAGGCCGGGGATCACCCGGCGGCAGCGGCCCTCGGGCGTGGAAACGCAGATGTTATCCGCCGCCAGCACGGGCAGGCGGCTGAGCACCGCCTCGCCCTCTTCCAGATGACGGTAGGCGGGATGGGCGAAGCCCCACGTCCAGGAGAAGGAGCAGCCCTTCTGCTTCAGCAGCCGCGCCGCTGCCAGCGCGTAGTTGTCCGACCGGATCTGAGCATCGGTGGGGCAGGGGACATAACCGGCGGTTTTCAGCACGTCCATGGGCACATGGGCGGCCTCCACGCTCTGGTTGACCTCCTGCAGCACCACCACGTCCACGTTCTCCCGGATGATGGCGTCCGTCAGGCTGTCCAGACAGAAAGCCGCGTCCCATTCCAGAAGGCTGTGCGCGTTCAGCGTTAGTACCTTCAGCTTATCCTTTAACGGCGCCACTGGTAAGACCTCCCATAATCTGCTTTTGCATGATGATGTAGAAGATAACGATGGGCAGACAGGTCAGCATCAGGCAGGCAAAGGACAGGTTGTAATCGACGCTGAGCTCGGACTGGAAGTTGTTCAGATAGATGGTCAGCGTCCACAGCTTGCTGGAGCGGTTCAGGGTGATCAACGGCATCTGGAAGTCGTTCCAGATGGCCAGACCCTCGCGGATCAGCACGGTGGAAAGAATGGGCGTCATCAAGGGAAGAATGACGCGGGTGTAGATCTGGAAGGTGGAAGCGCCGTCAATGTAGGCGGCTTCTTCAATGCTGTCGCTGACGGTGGCCAGATAGCCCACGTACAGGAACATGCTCTCGCAGGTGGCGTGAGCGATATACAGAAGCGTAATGCCCAGCGGGCTCAGCAGGCCCAGCCAGCCCATCAGCTTGACCACGGGCATCATACGCACCTGCCAGGGAAGGAAGATGCCCAGCAGGAAGAAAAAGTACAGGCCCTTGAAAAAGCGGTTCTGTTTCATGCCGCGGGACAGCGCAAAGCCCATCGGCGGCAGGATCAGCATTTCGCCTAGCAGGGAGACCACGGTGATGAGAATGGTGTTGCCGTAGGCATAGTACAGCTTTTCATCCTGCAAAACGGTGGCGTAGTTGCCCAGATACAGCGATTTGGGCAGCGTGAAGAAGCTTACGGCGCTCTCCGCGGGGGTCTTGAACGTGGTGGTGATGGTGATATACATCGGGAACAGGATCAGCAACGCACCCAGCGTCAGGATCAAATAGAGGAAAAACTTGCCTTTTTTGGTCGTGCGCACTTAATCCACCTTCTTCCTGTTGGATGCCTGAATCTGGATCGCGGAGATCAGGGCGATGATCACACCCGTGGCAATGGCCTGAGCAATCGAATAGCTGTAGCGGTTGCGCTCGAAGCCGTTGTTATAGATCAAAAGGGCGATGGTCTGGGTCGCGGTGCCCGGGCCGCCGGCAGTCATGGACTTGACGTAGTCGAACACCATCAGGCCCTGTTTGACCAGCAGCACCAGCACCACGCTCAGGGTGGGGATCAGGTAGGCCACGGTGATGTGCTTGAACTGCTGCCAGCCGTTGGCGCCGTCGATAGCGGCCGCCTCATACAGCTCCGTGGGGATGGTCTGCAGACCGGCCAGGAACAGAAGGGTGGGAAGGGCGACGCCCTGCCACAGATGGACGAACAAAACGCCGTAGATCGCGTTCTGCTTGCTTGCCAGAATGTTGGTGGACAGCGCCTCGATGCCCAGCGCCTTGCCGATGGCGGGCAGCACATAGAAGAACACCTGTTTGAACACCAGGCTGACGGTGATCATGCTCAGCACGGCGGGCAGGAAGTACAGCGTGCGGAAGAAGGAGCGGCCCTTGAACTCCTTGTTCAGGAGCAGCGCCAGAACCACGCTGATGACGACGACGCCGACGATCAGCATGATGGTATAGCGGAAGTTGAACAGAAGCGCCGCGCCGAATTTTTTATCGGTGAGCAGCTTGGCATAGTTGGCAAAACCGATGAAGTTATAGCCCTTGCTGATGCCGTTCCAGTCCATGAAGCTGTAATAAATGCCCATCAGGATGGGAAAAATCAAGAAAACGCAGTACGCGATAAAACCCGGCAGGCAGAAAAGGCCATAGGTTGTGATGCGCTCGCGGGTCATGGCGGAATGCGTCTTTTTCTTTGACTTTTGCGCTGACATGCGGTTTCCACCTCACTCTTTCAAGTATGAAAAGGGGACAGGGCTGATGGCCCTTGCGGCGCAGCCCTGCCCCCGAAAAATCATTTCAGGCTTAGTTGTTGTAATACTCGTCGATCACTTCAGCCGCGCCCTCGTAGAAAGCGTCCACATCCTGGTCGATCTCCAGCTCGGTGGCTACGTTGCCCAGAGCCTTGCGGAATCCGCTGGGCCAGATGGCGTTCTGGCTCAGGCAGATCTTGCCCTCGGCCATCGCTTCGCTGATGACGGACAGTTCGGGAGTGCTCACGGTCACGCCGTTGATGACGCAGGGGCTGCCTTCCTTATTGGCATAGACCTGAGCCACTTCGGGCTGAGCCAGGTACTCGAAGAACTTCAGGCATTCTTCGGGATGCTTGGTGGAAGAAGAGATGCAGAAGTTGGTATCGATGGACACGACCACTTTGCTTTCCTCACCGGTGGGGTTGGGCATGGGGATCAGAGCGACCTTGATGTCAGGATCATAATCCTTCAGGGTGGCCAGAGACCAGCCGCCGTTGATGGTCATCGCGGCCTGGCCGGCGATCAGCTGCTGATAGCTTTCGGTGTACTCGGCGCCCAGAGATTCGGGGGTCATGTAGTTGACGATCTGCAGAGAAGCGTTGGCGTAGTTCTGCAGCAGCTTGGAGTCCTTGGCATCCAGTTCGCCGGCGGCGATCTGCTTGAACTCGGTGTCGTCTTCGGACATGAAGCTCATCATACGTTCCATGCGCTGATAGACCATGGTCTTGTCAGGCAGAGCGAAGGGGGTGATGCCGGCGGCAGTCAGCTTCTCGCAGACGTCCATCAGTTCGTCCCAAGTGGTGGGCAGAGCCAGGCCCTGTTCTTCGAAGATATCGGTGCGGACATACAGGCCGTAGCAGCTCAGGGAGTAGGGCAGACGCCAGTTCTTGCCGTTGTAGGTGGACATTTCCAGGCTGGAGGGCTCCACGCTGCTCAGGAACTCCTGGCCGGTCAGATCCATGATGATGCCGTCTTCGAACATCAGCTCGAACATGTTGCCGGTGGTGCAGCCGAACATATCGGGCATTTCGTTCAGCTGAGCGCGGCTCTGCAGCACGGTGGCGGTGTCGGGCACCTGCACAAAGTTGACCTTGATGCCGGGGTTGGCGGCGTTAAAGTTGTTGATGACGGTCTCCATCGCGTCGATGGCGTTGGACTCGGTCTTGTGGTAAACGAACTCCAGCTCCACCACGTCTTCGGCGGAAGCGAAGGAGCAAAGGGACAACAGCAGCATCGCTGCCAGAACCATGGAAAGAACCTTCTTCATTGAAGGGCACCTCCTGTGTTTTTTGTATGATCCTATTATAATCTGGTAAAAAACATATAGAAATAGCACAAACTCATATTTCTATGCAAAACTTCAGATTGTGAAAATTTGTTTTCCCTGGCGTTTTTTCTCCATGCGTTGACATCCTCCTGAGAAAAATGATAGAATTTTTCGGGTTTCGGGAAGCGCCCGGAGAAGGCTCCGAAAGCGCGTCCCAAGCTCCTTTGATGATGACCCGACTATCTTTTTTAAGGAAGGAAAAGCCCTTGCAGCGAATCGTATCCCGCCTGCGAACCACCTCCATCAAGCGAAGACTGTGGTCGCTGACGCTGTTGCTTTCCCTGATGATGGCGCTGCTGGGCGCGTTCATCATCTATAATTCGATCAGCGCGGTCTTCGGCCAGCTGCGCCAGAACGGCCAGCAGCTGCTGTACTCCGCCGCCATCCAAATGAAAGAGGGGGTGGACGAGGCCGTCAGCCTGACTCAGTACCCGGTGATCGCCAGCGCCTACAGCTCCACAGCGGTGTACGATTATCTGGCGGCCTCCCCCAAGGGGATCTATTCGCCGCTGTATGCGTCCCTGCAGAAGGAGCTGCTCAGCGAAATGCTGCTTCATTCCCGCTTCGACCTGCTGGGGGTCTCCGACCTGAACGGGCTGATGCTTTACTGCGACACCACCGGCATGGCCTACAAAAGAACCAACTGCAGCTTTATCAGCGAGGTTTTTCAGGATGCGCTGGCAAGAAAGGGCGCGGCACGAATCTTTACTGCGGAGGAGGCCCGGGGCCTGTTTCCCGGCCTGTCCCTTCCGGAGTCCTCGCTGTACTGCGCCCGGGCCATCATGCAATTATATCCCCTTTCCGCCGTAGGCGTAGTCGTTTGCCGGGAGTCGCTGGACAACATTACCGAGGTGTTTGACGCCAACCGGCTGTTCGATACCCAGCAGCTTTCCATTCTGACCGACGGCGGAATGCTGCTTTACGGCATGGAGCAGGGCCTGCCTGCCGAGGCGCTGGCGGCCCTGCCGGTCAACCAACTGGACAGCCGGGTGGACTGGGCCTCACGCACCGTCCGGCAGAGCTTCCGGCTGTCCGGCGGCTATGTGGCCTGCCTGCGCACCCCGCTGGACAGCCTGTATCCGCTTCTGAAGATCCCGATGGTGCTGGCGGTGCTGCTGCCGCTGGTGATCGCTTCGGTGCTGTTCATCGTGCGGATGGTCACGCGCAGCATCCAGCAGCCGGTGGACAAGCTGGTGGACGTGTGCGGACGCATCTTCTATGAGGACTTTTCGCCCGTGGAGGACGCGGGCGCCTGTGACGAAATACACCGGCTGATCGAGGCTTTCAACGTGATGGCCGCTCACATTCAGAACCTGATCGAGGAGGTCTACAAGCGCAACCTGACGCTGGCCCAGACGGAGATGCATCTGGTGCGCTCCCAGATCAATCCTCATTTCGTGTACAACACGCTGGAGACCATCCGCGCTGAAGCCTACCTGCATGGGCAATACGCCATCGCCGATATGACGACGCTGCTGGGCAAGACCCTGCGGTACGGCATCTCCCGTCAGGGAGACTGCGTGACTGTGGAAACAGAGCTGGCTCATTTGCAGGATTATATTGCCCTGCAGCAGATGCGGCTGGGCCAAAAGCTGAACGTGCTGGTCAGCGTGCCAGAGGAACTGCGCGGCTGCTATATGATCCGTCTGGCCCTGCAGCCGCTGGTGGAAAACGCCATCCATCATGGCCTGCCCTCCGGCGGCGAAACGGGGCTGATCCGCATTTTGGGTTATCAGGAAAACGGCGACCTGTTCTTCTCCGTCAGCGACAACGGCGGCGGCATCGCCCCGGAGGAGCTGTCCCGATTGCAGGCATACATCGCGGGCGACAACAACGACTATACGTCCATCGGCCTGCGCAATACCCACTGTCGGCTGGAACTCTTCTTCGGCAAGCCCTATGGCCTTTCCATACGCTCTGTGCCCGGAAGGGGCACCAGTGTGACCCTGCGCATGCCGCTGATGTACAAACCCTTCGCCTGAGAAAAGGAAGAAAAAGCCATGATACCTTTGCTGATCGTTGACGACGAATCCATCATCCGGGAAACCATTGCCGCCATGGTGCGCCGGAAATACCCCGAGCAGTTTCACATTTTTCTTGCTTCCAACGGTCGGGAGGCGCTGTCCCTCGTCACTTCCGAAAGCGTGGAGCTGGTGCTGGCGGACATCAAAATGCCCGTGATGGACGGCCTGCAGCTTCTGCACTGCCTGCACGAGCAGCAGCTGCAATGCGACGTGATCTTTATCAGCGGCTTTGACGATTATTCCTTCGTCCGGGAAGCCATGAAGTCCGGCGCGGTGGATTATCTGCTCAAGCCCATTGCCGAGGACGAGCTGTACGCCCAGATCGACGGCTTTCTCAAGCGCGCCGCCCTTCGGGTGCCTATTCACACCGCCCGCATCCGGCCGGAGGAAAACGTGTATTTGCAGCAGTACGTACTGGACAAGCTGTTTGACGGTACGGACGCGATTCCCGACAGCGTTCTGGCGGAGCTGCACCTGCCGCCTGCCGCCCTGGCGGCACTGCTGGCCGCGCCGGTGATTTCCAGCGAGGCCGATCTGCAGTGGTTCGAACAGGTGCATCAGACCCTTCAGCCCCTTCTGGAGGCGGGCTGCACCCTGTTTCAGGGCCGCAAAAGGCAGATGTGCCTGAGCCTGTGCCTTTTTTCCAACCGGGAGCAGTATGACGTTTGGAGCCGCCTGCTGCCGGGCAGTTCTGCACAGGCGCTTTCCCCGGCGACGCAGCTGCCCCATGTGCCGGAGTTGCTTCCACTGTGTCAAAAGCTGCTGGAACGCCGGTTTTTCGACCTGCCCGGGGAAGACGGCCCGGAAAGCTATCCCTACTCTACGCTGATTTCCGAGATGACGGACGAAATCTGCCATTTGCAGGCGGAGGCCTATCATCAAACGCTGCTGCTGCTTCTGCGCCGGGCCTGCGCCCAGTATCCCCCGGTGGACTCCTTGCGGCAGCTTCTCTGCGCCATGATCTACGCCATCCTGCAGGGAAACGCCTCCTTTGTGGCCGTATTCAGCCAGATGGAGCTGACGGCGGACGACATTATCTGCACGATTCAGCAGACCAACTCCGCCGACGCGCTTTATCGGGGCATGACCCGCATCATCGACCTGCAGATCAGCCGGATTCAGGGGCAGATCACCCCCAGCGACGAAACCCACGTGAAGCGCGCCTGCGACTACATTCAGGCCCATTTTGCCGAGGATTTTACGCTGGCCGATCTGGCGGAGCATCTGGAGCTTCATCCCAACTATGTCAGCACGATTTTCCGCAAGGTCTGCGGCACGTCCTTCAGCCGCTACCGCAAACGCCTGCGCATGGAAGAGGCCTGCCGCCTGATCCGGGAGACCAACGACAAGTTCTATCTCATCGGCAGCAAGGTGGGCTATCCCGACGCGGTGAGCTTCGCCCGTGTCTTCAAAGAAGAAATCGGCTGCACCCCCAGCGAGTACCGCTCCATGCACGCGCCCGGGGAGGAAGGGTGAGAAGCTGCGAAAGGCTGCAAAGGGCTGCAATGCCGTCTGTTATTCCTGCTGCAGCATCCATTCGATAAACAGCCCGTAACCCATGGCGGGGTCGTTGACGAAGACGTGCGTCACCGCTCCGATCAGACGGCCATCCTGAAGAATGGGACTGCCGGACATGCCCTGCACGATGCCGCCGGTTTTCTCAAGCAGCTGTTCGTCTGTGACCCGCAGCACCATGCTGCGCTGGGCCGGGGCGGATTGGCGGGCCACTTCGACGATCTCAATGGCGTATTCCTTCATAGAGGTGCCGTTGACGGTGCAGAGGATGGACGCAGGGCCGGTGTGGACAGCGTCCTTGCGGCCGATGGGAAGGCCGTCCGGATAGAGCGGGTGGGCGGGCGCACTGTCCAGCTGGCCGTAGATGCCGAACTGGTTGTTCAGGCGGATGTTGCCGAGCACCCGATGCTCCCGGAGAAAGCTGCCCTTCAGCTCACCCGGAACGCCGGACTGCCCCTTGCGCACGTCAACTACGTCGGCTTCCATCAGCTCGCCCCGGGAAAGGGTCAGCACCTGCTGGGTGTCCGCGTCGGTGATGGCGTGGCCCAGTGCGCCGTAGCGCAGGAAGCCGCCTTCTTCCATCTGTCCGTAAAAAGAAAGCGTCCCCACCCCGGCGGTGGAATCCCGTACCCATGCACCGATCCGATAGCTGCCGGTGGCCCCGTCCTGACGGGGCTCCAGCGTCAGGCGAAGCTCGCCCTCGCCGCGGCGGACGGTCAGGGGCATGGCCCGGCTGCCGCCTTCGTTGACCAGCGCCGTCAGTTCCTCGATGCTGTGAAGGGGCTTGCCGTTGACCTGGGTAATCACGTCCCCGGCCTTCAGACCCGCCAGCCGCGCCGGGCTGAAAGCGCCGGTCAGGTCGCTGGTGCCGACGACCAGCACGCCCTCGGTTTGCAGCGCCACGCCGACCGCCTGACCGCCCGGGTACAGGCGCAGATCGTCCCGAATTTCTACCGTGACCTGCCGGAGGGGAATCAGCCCCAGCAGACTGACGGTGGCTTTGGCTTCCGAAACGTCCGCCAGCGTGTCGCCGGTGGCGGAAAGCGCCTGCACGTCCGGCTCCTCTGCCGTCAGCCGCAGGGGAAAGGGAAGCTCCGCCGCCGTCTCCTGCCCCGAGGCGATGACCAGCCGCTCCGGCAGCTGCCGCAGTGCTTCCGCCTGAGGCGAATAAAAGCCCAGCACCCAAAAGGCGCTCAGCAGCCAGCCGATCAGCCTTTTTTTTCGTCCCGTCTGTTTGGGTCTCCCATGCTCCTTCATGCTTCCAAACGCCTCTTTCCGCTTTGCATTGCACGAAAGCATTGTTTGCAGAAAGAGACGTTTTGAATGATGGGAATGGCTGTCAGATGGGCGGTCTGACAAAACAAAGAAAAGTTTGAAAACGCGCCCCGAAAGGTTCCAAACTTTGGCTTGACAGGAAAATGCCGCTGCTTTATAGTGTTTTTGCTTTTGCAAGACAGAGAGGCAGAGACAAAGAAACAGGCCCGTAATATTTTGGCTGCTTTGAACAGAAAGGACGATGAACGATGCTGACCACGGAACAGCGTTTGCACATGCTGGAAACGCCCCAGAGCCTTGTCGATCTGGTGATCGACACCGACGCCTATAATGAAATTGACGATCAGTTTGCGATTTCCTATGCCCTGTGCGCGTCCGACCGGGTGCGTCTGCTGGCGCTGTGCGCCGCGCCCTTCAAGAACGAGCGCTCCACCGGCCCGGCGGACGGCATGGAGAAAAGCTATCAGGAGATCCTGCGCCTGCTGAAGCTGGCGGAGAAAAACGTGCCGGTATACCGCGGCTCCACCGCCTATCTGCCGGATGAAAAAACGCCCGTCGTTTCCGATGCGGCGGAGGCGCTGGTTCGTCTGGCGATGGAGCATACCACCGAGGAACCGCTGTATGTGGCGGCCATCGGCGCGATCACCAACGTGGCGTCCGCCCTGCTGCTGAAGCCGGAGATCGCCGACCGCATGGTGGTGGTCTGGCTGGGCGGAAACGCTATCGACTGGCCCGACAATCTGGAATTCAACGTGCTGCAGGATGTGGCCTCCGCCCGGGTGGTCTTCGGCTCCGGCGTTCCGCTGGTGATCCTGCCCTGTCAGGGCGTGGTGACGCATTTTACCACCACCGGGCCGGAACTGGAATACTGGCTCAAGGGCCGCAATCCGCTGTGCGATTATCTGGTTCAGCAGACGGTGGACGAGGTGAACACCTACGCTAAGGGCAAGGTGTGGAGCCGGGTGATCTGGGATGTGACGACCATTGGCTGGCTTCTCAATCGGGACGGCAGCTTCATGCAGGATAAGCTGATCCCCACGCCCATTCCGCAGTACGATCATCACTACAGTCAGGATTCCCGCCGTCCGCTGTGCCGCTATGTGTATATGGTTCGCCGCGACGCGCTCTTTGCCGATCTGTTTGGCCGGCTGGCAAAATAAAAACGCAGAAATATGGGATTGAAAACGCCCCGTCTGCCTTTCTTTGGCAGACGGGGCGCTCTATTGCTTCCGTTTATTGGGCCGCGATGGTATCGCGGATCTTGGCGAAAATGTTCAGGTAGTCATCCCGGTAATCCCGGGGATAGACCATCTCGACGCCGTAGAGCTTGTTGTTCGCACTGGCGTAAAGAATGCGGCCTGCCACTTCGATGCCGTTGGCCAGCGTGCCTGTGTAATTGGCATAAACACCCTTGGAATCCATCAGCGTGCGCGAAGCCGTCAGGCTGGGATTCCAGACGGTGAAGTTTACGGAACCAATTTCCTTCAGCCGCTGGGTGACCTGCTTTTTCAGATCCTTCTCGCTGTAGTTGGCGGTGACAGGCTCTGCGGAAATGGTGATAATGCACTGCTGACCGTCGTGCATCTGCGTCTCCGGCTCGGTCAGGACGAAAACATCCGTCTGAGACTCGTCCACCAGCCAGCCGCTGGGGCAGTCAAAGCTGAGTCCCAGAGAGCCCGCCGTGTAGGTGGCGTAATTAAAGGTCAGCTCGGGGTGGGGCGTAGGGGTCGGCAGATCCACCGGCGTAAGGGGGATTGGCGTTGCGCCCGCGTAGGGATAGGCCGTCCCCGCCCCGCCGGAAACGTTGCCCGCCACCAGCAGGGAACCCGTGTCCGCGCCGGTATCGTAGGGGTCGATATAGTTTTCCTCGCTCAGCGCATCCTCGGGCGAGATGCTTTCCTCATCCAGATAGGGATTGTCGAAAATGCTCACGCCGCCGCTGTTATTGCCGCCGTCAGACGGAGCCGCCGTCTCCTGCGGTGCTTCGGTGGGCGTTTCCGTGGCGGCGACCGGGCCCAGATATTGGGTGGCCTCGGCGTAAATCTGGGAACCGCTGTTTGACTGTTCGCCGCCGCTGCAGGCCGTCAGGGCGATCAGAGCCAGCGCCAGACAAAGGGCGATTTTCCATAAACGTTTCATGCTGCAAGCCTCCTTGATGCAAAGGTGAAGCAAAGAATCAAACTTGTCACGTTATTGTAACACTTTTGTGATGAAACGTCAACCGTCGGCCTCCGGCAGCATTTCCGGCTCCTCCTGCCCCAGCGCGTCGTAGTCCGCCCGGTACAGCCGACGGTCCAGCGACCAGATCTTTTCGCTGAATACACCGGGCTTCAGCTTTTGAACGGCAGTCTGCATTTCGTTCATCCGGGCGTCCAGCAGATCCACCCAGTGCAGGGCCTCCGCTTCGGGGAACATGGGCTTGCGGGGGCTGCCGAATTCGGCCTCGCCGTGATGGCTGAGCATCATATGCTGCAGAAGCAGCACCGGCTCGCCGGAAATGCCCAGCTTGTTGGCCGCCTCCTGAATGCGGTTCACGCCCAGCACCAGATGGCCCAGCAGCAGGCCCTCCCGGCTGTAGTCCCGAACCACGCCCATTTCGTTGGAGTCCATTTCCTCCGTTTTGCACAGGTCATGCAGGATCACGCCCGCCAGCAAAAGATCGGCGTTCAGCCAGGTATACTGGGTCAGGATCGCCTTGGCCAGCCGCAGCATGCCCGTGGTATGGTGCAGAAGTCCGCCCCGCTCCGCGTGATGGATCCGCTGGGCGGCGGGGTAGTACAGCAGCTTTTCCCGAAAACGATCCAGCATTTCCCGGGTGATGAGCCGGAGCGGCTCGCTGGCAAAGCCGTCGGCAGCGTCGTAGAGCTCCTGCAGCATGGCTTCCGGCGCTTCCGGGGCGCAGGGGGCCAGCAGGGACAGATCGACGGGGTCGCCCTCTGCCAGCCCGCGGATGCGCTCCACCCGCAGCTGCAGACGGCCGTTGTATTCCAGCGTAGTGCCCCGCACCTTGATGACGGTGCCGGGCGCCGGGCAGGGGGTATTGCCGTCCCATACCTTGGCGTTGACCTCGCCGGTGCGGTCGGTCAGGTTCATATCCAGATATTTGGCGCCGTTGCCGCCGGTGCGCTGATCCGCCGAGCGAACCAGCAGAAAGCCTTCGAATTTTTGATCCTTGCCAAGCTCGACGATGGGTAACTGTGCCATGTTCTCCCCCGATTTCTGACAGATTTAGTCCGCGTATACGGCTACGCGGGTGCCGGGCAGGTTGGTGTAGCGGGCGAATTCCGC
>ERZ857827.2225-NODE-2225-length-15460-cov-43.717364_pt1 | contig 15460 bp, 9 predicted proteins | sample MGYA00519761_ERZ857827 | MGnify/ENA primary metagenome ERZ857827 (study PRJEB31778, sample SAMEA3449370) | human gut metagenome | biome: human gut; feature: human-associated habitat; material: faeces | place: United Kingdom | collected 2010/2012 ... | reverse complement strand
GCCGATGGGCGGAGGCGGAGCCCCAGACCCGGGTGGGCCTGGGCGGCGGCTGGCAGGTGCAGGTGTGGGAAAATCCCACGGCCGCGGCGGCCCGGGAACGGGAGGACGCGCCGCAGGAGGCCCCGCCGGAGAGCGCCGTGGAGGTCCAGGAGCTGGACTATCCCCATCAGGCGGCCTGCCGCATCCCCACCAAGGTCACGGCCACCCAGCTGAAGGGCCGGGAGCTGGACGAGGAGATCGCCCAGGGCACGGTCCGGCGGGTGCGGCAGGTGCAGGTGGACACCCCCCGGTTCCTGCTGGGGGAGCGGCCCCTGTCCGCCGCCCAGCGGGGCACAGCCATGCACCTGCTGATGCAGTACCTGGACCTGAACGGCCCGGACCCGGAGGAGCAGGCGGCGTCCCTGACGGCGCGGCATCTGCTGACCCCGGAGCAGGCGGCGTCCCTGGACCTGGAGCAGGTGCGGCGGTTCCTGGCCTCGCCTCTGGCCCAGCGCATCCGCCGGGCGGAGCAGGTGTACCGGGAGTACCGCTTTTCCCTGCTGCTGCCGGCGGCGCTGTATGACCCGGCGGCGGAGCCGGAGGACGAGCTGATGCTCCAGGGCGTGGTGGACTGCGCCTTCCGGACGGAGGAGGGCCTGGTCATCGTGGACTTCAAAACCGACCGCATCAGGCCGGAGGAGGCCCCCGCCCGGGCGGAGCTGTACCGCCCCCAGCTGACGGCGTACAGCCAGGCCCTGAGCCGGGTGCTGGAAACGCCGGTGGCGGAAATGGTGCTGTACTTCTTCGCCCCCGGCTGCGAGGTCAGACTGTAATGGCTTCGCCTCCGCTATTTCCGCCGGTGTGTTCGTGGTGGGCCTGATCCTGGAGCTGTGCCTGCCCAAGGACCCCAAGCGCTACGAGACCCGGTAAAAATTGGAAATTTCTTCCGCCTTTGCGCCGCAGACAGCCGTCTGCGGCGCTTTTTTCGCGTCCGGCGGAAAAGCATCCTTTATTTAGCGGACATGAAACGCCGTCCGGCGGCGCAAAGTAACTCTGTCGCCGGCGACAAAATCCAAAAACAGGGGTGATCGCATGTATGAAACGCAAAAAACGCGACGCATACGCAGACCGGCCGCATGGCTGCTGGCCGTGCTGCTCACCGGGGTCCTGTGCTGCCAGGCGGTATGGGCCGATCAGCGCACCTTGATCCCCGTGGGGAAGGCGGTGGGCATCAAGCTCTTTGCCGACGGCGTGCTGGTGGTGTCCACCTCGGAAACGGACCCCTGCCCGGCCCGGGACTGCGGCATCCGGGAGGGGGACCTGATCGTCAGCTGCAACGGCGAAAAGGTCACCTCCACGGAGGATCTGCAGGCCCTGCTGCAGGCCACCGGGGGACAGCCCGCCGCCATCGGCCTGCGGCGTGAGGGCAAGACCCTGAACGTCACCGCCGCGCCGGTGCAGGGGGAGGACGGCTCCTGGCGGCTGGGCGCCTGGACCCGGGACAGCATGGCCGGCGTGGGGACCCTGACCTTTTATGACCCGGACACCGGGGCCTACGGCGCTCTGGGCCACGGCATCACCGACACGGACACGGCCCAGCTGATGCCTCTGGCCAGCGGCTCCATTATGGAGACCTCCGTGAAGGCCGTGAAAAAGGGCGAAAAAGGCGAGCCGGGCCAGCTGAAGGGGGACTTCACGGCCCAGCACGACGTGGGCACCGTGTCCGCCAACACCACCGGCGGCATTTTCGGCACCGTGGCGGAGGGGGACTTCGTCTCCGGCACGGCCCTGCCGGTGGCCCAGCGCAGCCAGGTGACCACCGGTCCCGCCACCATCCTCTCCACCGTCTCCGGGGATGATACCCGGGCCTATCAGGTGGAGATCGTGCGGCTGTGCCCCATGAACCGGGACGGCCGGGACCTGCTGCTGAAGGTCACGGACCCCCAGCTGCTGGAGACCACCGGCGGCATCGTCCAGGGGATGAGCGGCAGCCCCATCATCCAGAACGGGCGCTTTGTGGGAGCGGTGACCCATGTGCTGGTGAATGACCCCTCCCAGGGCTACGGCATCCTGCTGGAGCATATGCTGGAAGCCGCGGGATAAAAAATTTTCCCCGGGCATATTCTGTCCGGGGAAATTTTGAGACTGCCAAAAGGGCAATGCCTTTTTTGGCAAAAGGCTTAAGCAGTCTGCCGCGCGCATAATTTGTTCGCCGAAAGCGAACAAATTCCACACTTGCAGACTGAAAAGTATTTTTTGCCAGGTACACGCCCCGGCAAAAAATGATTCCATTTTATTTGCCGCCTGCGGGCGGCAAGCTCTACGAGGCTTTTTGACAGGTATAAAGATTCCCCGGACATATTTTGTCCGGGGAATTTCATTTTGTTCAAAAAATACACGCCGCAATCTTCTCAGACTGCGGCGTGTCAGCGTGCGTATAAGCACAGACCTGCGGGGCCGTGGGGGCCGAGTTATAACCTGCACCGATTCAGCAGGTGGGTTGTCTCCAGCGTGCTTCGTAGCTTCCAACTTCCAGCCGCAGACGGCAACCGGGAGGCCTGCTGTTCACATACTGATCCGACATCCCCTATAACAAAATGTGAGGATAAAAAAGACCCGTCACACCTCGCAGGGAGCCGTCTTTCGACGACACCCATAGTATACCAGACCCGGCGGGAAAATAAAAGGGGAAACTTGCGGATTTCCCCTGGAATTTTCCGGAAGCGAACCCCGCCCTTCGGCATTTTCACGAAGGGGGTTCCGGTTTGCTAAAATCGTTTCCGGCGCACAAAAGACGCCCCATTGGAGCGTCTTTTGTGTGCGGTTTGCCGGATGCAGGGTCCATAGACCGGCCATCCGGTCAGGAATTTTCGTCATCCTCTTCCATCAGCTGCTCCATGAACAGGTCATACACCCGCTGCAGCTCCTCATCGCTGTCCAGGGTGGTCAGCATCTCCTCGCCGTTTTCCACCACGGACTTCAGGATCACCAGGCCGAAATCCTCGGCCGCCTCCTCGTCGGTCTCGTCGTCCACCGTGGGGAAGAAGGCCATATACGTCTGGCCGTTGTCCTCCAGGGCGTCCACATATTCCAGCTCGATGTCATTGCCGTCCTCATCGGTGAGGGTGATGAAATTGGGGCCGAATTCTTCGCTCATTTCCGTTTACCTCCTGTTGCAGTTGCCTGTATCATACCCGATTCCGCCGGAAAATGCAAGAGCCGCGGCCCATTCTGCTCCTGGTGTGCATTTATGGCAGAATCGTGATGATTTTCTCTCCATCGCCCCAATTTTCCCCGTTTATCTCGCAGTCAGTTACATATTTTTGTCAAAATAACACTTTTCAGCAGTTGACAGGTATGGTACAATAGTTTTTATTATGGAATAGAATGTTTTCTCATCCATGCCGCGATCGGTGCGGCGCATACACCAGTAACAGAGAAAGGAAGGTGCCCTGTCTATGAACAAAGACAACCAGCCGAAAAAGACAGAGCAGAGCGCCAAAACAGGGAAAAAGTCCGGAAAGGGCCGCCGTGTGGGGCGGACCATCGGCATCGTCCTTGGTACCATCCTCCTGGTCACCGTGCTGACCTCCGCCATCTTCGTGGGGATCTTCATGACCTACGTCAACACGTCCCTGAAGGGGCATGTGGAGGTGGACATGTCCGAGTACGACCAGAAGGTGTCCACGGAGCTGTACTATCAGGATCCGGATACCAAGGAGCTGGTCATGTACCAGACCCTGTTCGGCGACGAAAACCGCATCTGGGTGGATTTTGATTCCATCCCCAAGAACCTCCGCGAGGCCACCATCGCCATCGAGGACAAGCGCTTCGAGAGCCACCACGGTGTGGACTGGCATGGCACTGTCCGGGCCGTGTTCCGGACCCTTACCAAGGGCAACACCCAGGGCGGCTCCACCATCACCCAGCAGCTCATCAAGAACGTCACCGGCAACAACGAGAACACCGTCAAGCGCAAGGTGACGGAGGTGTACCGGGCTCTGGCCCTGGAAAAGGACTATTCCAAAGACGAAATTCTGGAGATGTACCTGAACACCATCTTCCTGGGCAATCAGTGCTACGGCGTGCAGACCGCCTCCCGGATGTACTTCCACAAGGACGTATCCGAGCTGACCCTGGCGGAGTGCGCGTGTCTCATCAGCATCACCAACAACCCCTCCCAGTATGACCCCCTGCGCAGCGACTGGACCCGGGAGCAGAACCGCAACCGCCAGCTGGACGTGCTGGACGCCATGCTGGCCCAGGAAAAGATCGACCAGGCCACCTATGACGCCGCCAAAGCCCAGGAGGTGGTATTCACCAACGGCTACACCAACCTGGGCAGCTATGTGGGGCCCCAGGAGGAGGACGAAAAGCCCGCCGTGGTCAGCACCGCCAACAACTCCTACTTCACCGACGAGGTCATCACCGATGTGGCCGAGAAGTTTGTGGAGGTCTTTGGCCTGACCGACGACCCCGCAGACGCCGACGGCTATGTCCGCACAGCCTTTGAAAAGGCCGTCAGCAAGGTCTATAACGGCGGGTACAAGATCTACACCACCCAGAACCCCAAGATCCAGGACATCGCCGAGTCCGTGTTTGAAAACACCAACTACGCCAAGTATACCGACTCCAAGGGCGAGCCGCTCCAGGCGGCCATCACCATTGTGGACCCCTACACCGGGGACGTGGTGGCCATGGTGGGCGGCACCGGCGCCAAGGAGGTGGACCGGGGCTGGAACTGGGCCACGTCGGCCCGTCAGCCGGGTTCTGCCACCAAGCCCGTGTCCGTGTACGCCCCGGCTCTGGACAACGGCACCATCACCGCCGCCTCCGCCATCGACGACTATCCCGTCCGGGACCTGCCCGGCTACGGCGCATGGCCCTCCAACTCCGGCAGCGGCTTCCGGGGCCTGACCTCCTTCTATACCGCCCTGGTCCGCTCTCTGAACACCTGCGCCGTGCGCACGGTGGAGGAGCTGGGCACCTATCAGTCCTACACCTTCATGGTGGAGAAGCTGGGCTTCACCACCCTGACCCAGGCCGACAGCCAGCAATCCGGCAACATGGGCCTGGGCGGCTACGAATACGGCGTCACCACCGAGGAGATGGCCGCGGCCTATGGGGCCTTCGTCAACGATGGCGTGTACACCCCGCCCCGGACCTTCTATCGGGTGGAGGACTCCCAGGGCAACCTGGTCTGCGAGAACAACAAGGAGTCCAACGTGGCCATGAAAGCCACCACCGCCTATATCATCCGCCAGACCCTCAAGAGCGTCATCACCAGCGGCACCGGCGGCGAGGCCCGCTTCTCCGGCATGACCATCGCCGGCAAGACCGGTACCACCGATGAAAACCGCGACCGTTACTTCGCGGGCTTCTCCCCGTATTACAGCGCCGCCGTCTGGACGGGCTACAAGTCCAACGAGCGGTTCTCCGAGTCCCTGGGCAACCCCTCCGCCGTGCTGTGGCGTGAGGTCATGCGCCGCATCCACGACGGCCTGGAGAACAAGGACTTCAACAGCTGCTCCGGCCTGGTCCAGGTCACCGTATGCCAGGACAGCGGCCTGCTGGCCACCGACGCCTGCACCCACGATCTGCGGGGCAATCGCGTCACCAAAGTCACCGTGGCGGCGGACACCGCCCCCACCCAGACCTGTAATGTTCACAAGATGGTGCGCTACTGCAAGGACGGCAAGCACCTGGCCACGGAGTACTGCCCGGCCAGCAGCGTGGTGGAGATCGCCGCCCTGGATTGGCCCCGTGAGATCATCAAGGACATCAAGGCCCAGGACGACGAGTACCTGCTCCAGACCCTCACCGGCAAGGAGGAGGGCGAGCTGTGCCCGGTGCACAACAAGAAGCCCTCAATCTTCCCCATCATCCCCGGCGATGACGACGATGACGACGACGACTCCAACTTCTGGGGAGACCTGTGGGACAAGTTCCGCCCCTGATAAATACCTGATATGTAAGCCCCCGGCGCAGGATTTCCTGCGCCGGGGGCAGCTTATCCGCAAAGCCTCGCAGAGTTTGCCGCCCGCAGACTGCAAGCCTTTTGTCAAAAAGGGCTTTGCCCTTTTTGACAGGATCACAGCCTGTACTTCTGCTCATAGGTCCGGACCCGGCTGTCGAAGGCCGGGTCCCGCTGCCGGACCGCCAGCTGGGCGGCATGGAGATTCCGGTTCCCGGCGGACAGGTCCGCCACGCACTCCATGATGTTGCAGCAGTGGTCCGCCGCCCGCTCCAGGTCCGTCAGCACGTCCGACCACACGAAGCTCAGCTCCATGGCCCCCTCCCCCGGCTGCGTTTCCCGGATGCGCCTGGCCCGCAGCCGCTGCCGCAGGCCATCGATGACCTGCTCCAGGGCCTCCACCTGCCCCAGGGCGGCGGCGTCCTCCCGGCGGAAGGCCGCCAACGCCAGGTCCGCGATCTCCTCCACCGCCTCCGTCAGCACCCGAAGCTGCCGCCGGTCCTCCGGCGGCAGCTCTATTTTCCGGTCCCGCAGCTCCTCCCCGCTTTCCAGCAGGTTCATGGCGTGATCCCCCAGCCGCTCCAGGTCGCCCATGAGCATCAGCAGCTCCGCCGCCCGGGCGCTGTCCCGGCGGGTCAGGGTCCGTCCGCCCAGCCGCACCAGAAACGTGCCCAGGGCGTCCTCCAGGCCGTCGATGCGCTCCTCCTGCCGCCGCAGCTCCCGGGCCGAGTCGGGGTGCACCTCCGTCAGGGCCTGAATCCCCCGGCGCAGGTTGTCCCGGGCCAGGTCCGCCATTTCCAGGGTCAGCTCCCGGCACCTTTCCAGGGCCGCCGCCGGAGCCGCCAGCAGACGGGGATCCGGTTCTGCGGAGGGCGTCTCCTCTCCGGGCAGCAGCCGCAGCACCGCCCGCTCCAGCAGGCCCGCCGCCGGAAACAGCGCCGCCGTACACAGCAGGTTGAAGGCTGTGTGGATAACGGCCACCCCCGGCAGGGTCACGGCCCGGTCCAGAATGGCCGGAGCCGCCAGCGTCTTCACCAGCCAGAACACCCCCAGCCAGATGCCCGCCCCGGCCAGGTTGAACAGCAGATGCACCAGCGCCGCCCGCCGGGCGCTGCGGCTGGCCCCCACGGAGGACAGCATCGCCGTGACGCAGGTGCCGATGTTCTGGCCCATGACGATGGGAATGGCGGCCCCCACCGTCACCTGTCCGCTGGCGGCCAGGGCCTGCAATATCCCCACCGAGGCGGAGCTGGACTGGATCACCGCCGTCAGCACCGCCCCGGCCAGCACCCCCAGCAGGGGGCTGCCGAAGGCCGTGAACAGCTGCCGGAACCCCTCCGCCCGGGCCAGGCCCGATACGGCGGCGGTCATGATCTCCATGCCCTGCATCAGAACGGCAAAGCCCAGCAGGGCCTGGCCGGTGTCCCGGCGGCTGCCCTTTCCGGCCAGATACGCCGCAATGCCCCACAGACTCAGCAGGGGCACAAAGCCCGCCGGGCGCAGCAGCCGCCCCAGGACGCCGCCGCCCTCCAGACCTCCCAGGCTCAGCAGCCAGGGCGTCACCGTGGTGCCCACGTTGGTGCCCATGATGACCCCCACCGCCTGGCGGAGGGTCAGCATACCGGAGTTCACGAAGCCCACCACCATCACCATGGCCGCCGATGAGCTCTGCACCGCCGCCGTCACCGCCAGGCCCGTGAAAAATCCCGCCCAGCGGCTGCGGGTCATCCGCCGCAGCAGGCCCTCCAGCCGTCCCCCGGCCCGGCGCTGCAGCGCCTCCGCCATGATCTGCATACCGAACAGAAACAGGCACAGTCCGCCCAGGGCGGTCAATCCGTCAAAAATGTCCATGCGCGCCTCCTCTCCCCTTTAGCATACCCCGCATATGCCCCCTCAATCCCCGCTCCCGCCAACCACCGCTCCTCTTTTGGGGCAAACTTGGCTCTCCCTCCGGGAGAGCTGTCACCGAAGGTGACTGATACCAAAACCTGTTAAAAAGCTTGAAAAGCTTTTTATAGCACCGAAGGTGCGTCAGGTTTTGTATGAGACGTCACAGCGTGTTTTCACACGCTGTGCGTGCGCACAGCGCACGGGATTCTTGATTAAATTTTTTAATCAAGAATCAGTATGAGAGGGCCTGTAGGGCGGGGCCCATGTGCCCCGCCGTCGGTTACCGGCAATCTTCCAGAAGATTTCCGGGTTTCTCGACAGTTTCAGCCCCCGCAGGCAAATGCCTGCGGGGGCTGAGCTTCATCGCGCGTATTTAATTCTCAGCCAGCTTCTTCACCAGCTGGCCGTCCGGAACGGCCAGCATGGTCTGATAGGTGGTGTACACCACCATGCCCGGCCTGGCCCCGGCGGGCTTTTTCACATACCGCACCGGGGTATAGTCCACCGGCACCTTCCCGGCCTCCCGGCCCTGGGAATAGTACGCCGCCAGGCAGGCCGCCTCATACAGGCTGGTCTCATCCGGCTCCTGGCCTCCGGTGCACAGGATCACATGGGAGCCGTGAATTTTCTGGGTGTGGAGCCAGATATCCCTCCGGTCTGCCTCCTTGGCGGTGAGCCGGTCGTTCTGCCGGTTGCTGCGGCCCACCAGGATCCGCAGCCCGGCGGAGGACACAAACTGCCTGGGCCTGGAGGCCCGCTGAAAGCCCGGCTGCTTTTTCCCCCGGTTTTTCAGGTACCCCCCGCTTTCCAGCTCCGCCCGGATGTCGTTGAAATCCTGCTCCGCCTCCGCCTGGGACAGCTCCTGCACCACGCTTTCCAGATAGGTCAGCTCCTCCCGGCCCTTTTCCAGCTGCTCCGTCAGAATTTTCTCGGCGGTCTTGGCCTTGGCATACTGCTTGAAATACCGGGCGGCATTCTCCTGGGGCCCCAGCCGCACATCCAGTGGGATGTCCATTGGTGGGCATCCGTCCTCATAGTAATTTTCTGCCGTCAGGCGGTTCATGCCCCGCTCCATGCGATAGAGATTGGCGGTGATCAGCTCGCCGCAGATGCGCAGCCGCTCCCGGTCCCGGGTGGCGGCCAGCTCCTTCTCCTGGGCCGCCAGCTTCCGGCGCACCCGGTCCCGGGCGGCGGTGGCAGACTTCATCAGGTCCTGGCCCTTCTGCCGGACCCGGTCCGCCTGGTCCCGGCCCTCATAAAATTCATCCAGCAGCCGGCCGAAGGAATCGAAGGTTTCCTGCTCCATGGCCGGGCCGTATTGGGTGATGGGGCAATAGGTGAAATCCGCCGGCCGGCCGGCCCGGCGCAGCAGGGTGGGCACAAAGCCGCCGCCGGCAATTCTGTCCCGCCATGCTGCAAGGCTGTCCCACAATTTTTCGCCCCTGTCCCGGGACAAACGGGCGTCTGTCTCACCGTATGCGGCGCAGACCAGCTCCCGGGCCATCAGCGGCGGCAGGGCCGTGAAGGTATCCAGCAGCCACCCGTCCAGGGGCGCATCCTCCGGCAGGGCGGAAAGCAGTTCCAGAAATTCCTCCCGGCCGATCTCCAGCGGAGAGCGCTTTTCCTGCCGGGGCGGCAGATGATAGAACAGGCCCGGCAGCACCTGCCGCTGCTGGGACATCTCAAAGTCCACCCGCCGCAGGCAGTCGGTGATCCGGCCCTGGTGGTCCACCAGGATGAGATTGGCGTGCCGGGGCATGGCCTCCAGGATCAGACGCCACTGGCGCTGCTCCCCCAGCTCGTCGGCAGCCTGGATGGTCAGGGTCACCACCCGCTCCAGGGGCTCCTGGACAACGGACAAAATGCGCCCTCCCGCCAGGTGCTTGCGCAGCAGCATACAGAACATCGGCGGCTGGGAGGGATTGTCCCGCAGCTGCTCCGTCAGGTGCAGCCGGGGCTGGGTGGCTCCGGCGCACAGCAGCAGCCGCCGCCCGCCCCGCAGCAGCAGCACCACCTGGTCCCGGGCGGGCTGCTGGATCTTCTCTATGCGGGTGTTTTCCGCCTGGGCGGCGGTCTCCCGGACCACGGCGCTCAGGCAAATGGCGTCCAGCGGCATATTACTCCCCCTCCATCATCCGGCAGAACAGCTCGTTGACCCGGTCCCGCCGCCCCTGGAGATACAGATAGCCCAGCAGAGCCTCCAGGGCCGTGGCCTGCTGATACTGGGCCCGGCTGGCATGGGCCGGGATGGAATGGACGTTGGCGTTGCGGCCCCGGCGGAACACGTCCTGCTCCTCCTGGGTCAGCAGGGGGAGAATTTTCTCCGCCAGCTCCGCCTGCCGGGGGGCGCACACCAGGGCCACCGCGGCCCGGTGCAGGCCCCTTCCCGTGGCCTTGCCCCCGGCGCACAGCCAGGTGCGCACCAGCAGCTCATACACCGCGTCGCCTATATGGGCCAGGCCGATGGAGCTGATGCTGCGGATCTGTTCCGGCGGCAGCTGCACGGCAAAATAATCAGTCATGGTATTTGCTCCTTAATGGTTTCGTTACGCAATATCAGCCCTTGGCGGCCAGCCAGTTGCGGCCGGTGTGGGCCTCCGCCAGCAGGGGGACGGACAGCTCCGCCACGCCCTGCATCTCCTGCTGCAAAAGGGCCTCCACCCGGGGGGCCTCCTCCTCCGGACACTCCACGATCAGCTCATCGTGGACCTGCATAATCAGCCGGGCGGCCAGGCCCTCCCGGGCCAAGCGGCTGTGAACCCGGACCATGGCCAGCTTGATGATGTCCGCCGCCGTGCCCTGGATGGGCATATTCAGGGCCACCCGCTCGCCGAAGGACCGCATATTGAAGTTGGAGCTTTTCAGCTCCGGCAAAGCCCGGCGGCGGTGCCACAGGGTCTCCACATAGCCCTGTTCCCGGGCCTTGTCCACCACGTCCGTCATATACTGCTTCACCCCGGTATAGGTGGCGAAATACCGGTCCATATACTCCTTGGCCTCCTGCACCGTGACGCCGATGTCCTGGGACAGGGAGAAGGCGGAAATGCCATAGACAATGCCGAAGTTCACGGCCTTGGCCCGGGAGCGCATCTGGTGGGTCACCTGGTCCTGGGGCACATGGAACACCCGGGCGGCGGTGACGGTGTGGAAGTCCGCGCCGGACAGGAAGGCCTGCTGCATGGCGGTGTCGCCGGAGATGTGGGCCAGCAGCCGCAGCTCGATCTGGGAATAGTCGGCGTCCACCAGCACATGGCCCGGGGCCGCCACAAACATCTCCCGCATTTTGCTGCCCAGCTCCGTGCGGGTGGGGATATTCTGAAGATTCGGCTCCGTGGAGGACAGGCGGCCAGTGGCCGTTACCGTCATCTGGAAGCTGGTGCGGATGCGGCCGTCGGGGTCGATGACCTTCAGCAGGCCGTCGGCATAGGTGCTTTTCAGCTTGGCATACTGCCGGTAGGTCAGCACGTCCGCCACCAGGGGGTGGTCCTTCAGCTTCTCCAGCACGTCGGCGTTGGTGGACCAGCCGGTTTTGGTCTTTTTCCCGTGGGGCAGGCCCAGGTCCTCAAACAGGACCTTTCCCAGCTGCTTGGGGGAATTGATGTTGAACTGCTGCCCGGCGGCGGCGTAAATCCGCTGCTCCAGCCGGTCGATGGTGTCGGACAGGTCCGCGCCGAACCGGGCCAGGGCCCCGCCGTCCACCAGGAAGCCGCTGCGCTCCATATCCGCCAGCACCCGGCACAGAGGAAGCTCCACATCGAAGTACAACTTTTCCATGCCCTGCTCCCGGAGCCGGGGCAGCAGCACACCATACAGGGCCTCTATCGCCGCGCCATAGCTGCGCAGCGACGCCCAGGCGGCAGCCTGGTCCCCCAGAGGAGAGAAGGCGTCCGGCTCCAGATGGGCGGGCTTTGGCAGCTCCTGGTTGAAATAGGTCACAAACAGCCGGGGCAGGTCGTATTTTCCGGCGGTGGCGTCCAGCAGGTAGGCCGCCAGGGCGGTGTCGAACACGAAGCCCTCCGCCGGAAGGCCCGCCTCCAGCAGGTCGCGCATCAGGTCCTTGACGTTGTGGGACACCTTGGGGATATCGGCGGCGAACAGCGCCGCCAGCAGGGCCTGCCAGTCCCCCTGATAGTCCCCGGTCCACAGCTCCGCCGCCCAGGAGGCGTTCTCCCCGGCGTCCCACTGGACGGAAAGGGCGGACAGGTCCGGCATCACAACATATACGGTGACAGCCTCCGCCTGCCGCCACTGGGCCAGCAGGTCCCGGGCCTGGTCCTCCGTCCGGACGGGGACCACCGTGGCGGTGCTCTCCGGCTTCTCCGCCGTCTCCTGGTGGGGGCGCAGGTGGTATTTGTCGATGAGCTTCTGGAATTCCAGCCGCAGGAACAGGTCGTAAATCTCCGGTCGGAAGGGCCGGCGGAGATTTTCCGCCGGGTCAAAGTCCAGGGGGGCGTCGGTGACGATGGTGGCCAGCCAATAGCTGTGGCGGGCGGACTCCTCCCCCTCCGTCAGCTTGCGGATGGCGGCGGGCCTGGCGTGCAGGTCCGGCAGCAGGCGGTAGATCTCGTCAATGGCGCCGTATTCCTGCACCAGGGCCATGGCGGTCTTTTCCCCTACCCCCGGCACGCCGGGAATGTTGTCCGAAGTGTCGCCCATCAGGGCCTTCAGGTCGATCATATGGATGGGGTCGAAGCCGTACTGCTCCCGGAAGGTCTCCGGGGTCATATCCTTGGTGGTGGTCTGGCCCATGCGGGTGGACACCAGCTTCACCTTGGTGCGGTCGGTGATCAGCTGGAGGCTGTCCTTGTCGCCGGTGACGATGACGCAGTCCCACCCCGCCGCCTGGCATTTACGGCTGATGGTGCCGATGAGGTCGTCGGCCTCGTACCCCGCCAGCTCATAGCAGGGCACGGACATGGCCGCCAGCACCTGCTTCATCACCGGCAGCTGCATGGCCAGCTCCGGGGGCATGGGCTTGCGCTGGGCCTTGTAGTCCGCGTCCGCCTGATGGCGGAAGGTGGGCTCCCGGCGGTCGAAGGTGACGCACAGGGCCTCCGGGTTTTCCTCGTCCAGCAGGCGCTGGAGGGTGGTGATGAAGCCGTATACCGCGTGGGTATACAGCCCCTCCCGGGTGGACAGGGGGCGGATGCCGTAATAGGCGCGGTTCAATATACTGTTGCCGTCCAGGACCATGAGCTTCATGGAAGGGACCTCCTAATTCGTTTGATCCGTTTTATTATACCTCTTTTTATTCTTTTGTACAAGGAGCAGAAAGAGGCTGTCGAAAAAGTGGAAATCTCCGGCATCGAAAAGGAAGATCGTTACGAAAGAAACCCATCAGGGGTGTCTTTCGTTTGCAATCATAGGTTTTTCAGAACTTTTCAAGTTCTGAAAAACCGCACGCAGCTTGTCAAAAAAGAATTTTTTGACAAGCTGGAAATTCGCCGGGCCCCGTGATACAATAAAAGAAAAAATTTTGGGAAATTTTTTTTGGGGGACGCAATAAAACCGCCTTGCCGTGCATTATCCAGATGACAGGAGACAAAAGAGATGCTGCACAGGATTGACAACACAACTTCATCCCTCCCTGCGGAGGAGGTCCAGGAGCTTCGGCGGCTGCTTTCGGGAGTGGCCGCAGGAAGCCAAGACGATCTGGCCGAGCTATATCGCCGCACCCGAACGGCGGTGTACGGTCTGGCCCTGTCCTATCTCCGCAACGCCCACGACGCTCAGGACCTGACCCAGGATGTGTTCGTTCACATCTGGGACACGGCGGGACAGTACCGGCCCACAGGCTCGCCTGTTGGGTGGATCCTGGCGGTGTGCCGGAATCTGTGCCTGATGCACCTGCGGCGGGAGAGCCGCCAGGTGACCATGGAGGACCAGGAGTGGCACGCCATCCCCGACAACTGCCCGGGGCTGGACAGCCAGGAGCGGCTGCTTCTGCAGGACGCCCTGGCGGTGCTGGGAGAGGAGGAGCGGCGGATCGTCCTGCTGCACACGGCGGGCCTGAAGCACCGGGAAATCGGTCAGGCGCTGGGCCTGCCCCTGGCGACCGTCCTGTCAAAATATCACAGAGCATTGAAAAAGATGCGAGCTTACATGGAAGGAGATGACGCCCGATGACCAACGATCAGATGGAACGCAGGCTTTCCGCCGCACTGGACAAGACCGCACCGGACGACGTGGACGGCGTGCTCTCCCGCTGTACAGAGCGGAAAGGAACGGTAGTCCCTATGAAAAAGAAGAATAACCGAATGAAGAAATGGATGCAGACGGTGGCGGCCTGCCTGGCGGTGCTGCTGCTGGGCGGCGGCGGTCTGCTGGTGCAGCAGGCCCACGCCGTGACCTCGGTGGTGTCCCTGGACGTGAATCCCAGCGTCGAGCTGCGGGTGAACAGCCGGGAAAAGGTGGTGTCCTGCCAGGCCCTGAACCAGGAGGCCCAGGCCGTGCTGGAGGATATGGACGGCGGCAGGGACCTGAAGGGCGTCAAGGCGGACGTGGCGGTGAACGCCATCGTGGGCAGCCTGGTGCGGTGCGGATATCTGGACAGTCTGTCCTCCGCCATCCTCATCTCCGTGGAGGATAAGGACCAGGCCCGGGCCCAGCGGCTGCAGCAGGAGCTGACCGGCGCCGTGGACGGCGCTCTGGCGGCCGGTGATTCCCAGGCCGCCGTGCTGAGCCAGACGGTGCAGCAGGACAAGGAGCTGGAAAAGCAGGCCAAGGCCAACAACATCTCCACCGGCAAGGCGGCCCTGATCCGCCAGGCCATGGCCCTGAACGGCAGCCTGACCTTCGAGGGGCTGGCCCAGCTGTCTGTGGAGGAGTTGCGGGACCTGATCGAGGCCGGTGCGCCGGGGATGCCCATCGGCATGCAGGCGGCTCTGGAGGCGGCAGCCCGGTATGCGGGCCTGACCACGGCGGACATCACCGACGCGGACGTGGACCCGGAACTGGACGAGAATCCCGCCCACTATGAGGTGGAGTTCCAGGTGCCCGGCAAGGGCGAGCTGGAGTATAAGGTGGAGGCGTATACCGGCCAGGTGCTCAGCGGCCCGGCCAATGTGCAGCCCTCCACTCCCGTGAACCCCTCCGGTGACATTGGCATGGAGGCCGCCAAGAGCGCCGCTTTGAAGCACGCGGGTCTGTCCACCGCCGTCTTTACCAAGGCAGAGCGGGACTATGATGATGGCCGCTGGGAATACGAGCTGGAGTTCCACACCGACAGCGCCGCTTATGAGGTCACCGTGGACGCCGCCACCGGCCGCGTGCTGGACTATGAGAAGGAGAACCTTCGCGGCGGCACCGGCAGCACCGATATCGGCGCCCAGGCCGCCAAGGCCGCGGCCCTGAAGCACGCGGGCCTGTCCGAGAGCCAGGTCCGGGAGCTGCAGGCGGAATGGGACAACGAAAACGGCCGGGCCGTGTATGAGGTGGAGTTCAAGTCCGGCGGCATGGAGTATGACTACGTCATCGACGCCGCCACCGGAGCCGTGCTGGACCACGAGGTGGAGCGGGACGACTGAGCGCAGTAAAAAGCGGGAGCGGACTTTTGTCCGCCGTGCACTTGTCAAGAAAAAGTAGACACTAAAAAAGGCAAAATTACAGGAAGCCCAG
>ERZ857827.2197-NODE-2197-length-15713-cov-6.374697_pt1 | contig 15713 bp, 9 predicted proteins | sample MGYA00519761_ERZ857827 | MGnify/ENA primary metagenome ERZ857827 (study PRJEB31778, sample SAMEA3449370) | human gut metagenome | biome: human gut; feature: human-associated habitat; material: faeces | place: United Kingdom | collected 2010/2012 ... | reverse complement strand
GAGCAAGACCTGGCCCGCCGAGGCATTTTCTATAAATTCCCGGACGTTAAGACGATCACCAATAATAAGGATTCGCTGCTTGATATGATGGCCGCATTCGCCGAGAAGTATGGCGATGAGCGCGGCTATCTGGTCGTTGTCGATGAGCTACTCGACTATTTGCGCACCCGCAAGGATAACGAGCTCATGGCCGACCTCAATTTCATGCGCGAAGTCGGCGAGATCATCAAATCCTCCCGCCTGCGTTTCATTTCCGGCGTCCAGGAGGCTCTATTCGATAATTCCGCCTTCCGGCAGGTATCCAGTTCGCTATTGAAGATGAAGGATCGCTTCGAGCAGGTATTGATCCGCTCGGAGGATATTGCCTATGTCGCGCAGAACCGCGTATTGCGCAAGACCCCGGCCCAGCGCGCCATGATCCGCGACCATTTGCAGAAATTCTGCCCGTACTATCAGAACATGGCGGATCGCCTGGAAGACTACGTGGATATGTTCCCGATCCACCCCGCCTACATCGATACCTTCCAGCACATCATTACCGTCGAAAAGCGCGAGGTATTGAAGACGATCTCCGAGACCATCGCCGCCATCATCAATAATGATGTAGACCCGAACCGGCCCGGCATTATCTCCTATGATACCTATTGGAAACGGATCAAGGAGAATCCGAGCCTGCGTACCGATCCCGCCGTTCATGAGGTATTGCAGAAATCCACGGTATTGGAGGACATTATCACCCGATCCTTCCCGAAGGCGGCCTATAAGCCCCTGGCCCTGCAGATCATCTATGCCCTGAGCGTCCATCGCCTGACCACCGGCACCCTGGATGCCAAGCTGGGCCTCACCGCGCAGAATTTGAAGGATGATCTATGCCTCCACATCGCCGGTATGCCTACGCTGCCGGGCGAGGAAGAATCCTTCCTTCTGAATACCGTCCAGAACATCCTCCGCGATACCATGAACACGGTATCCGGGCAATTCATCGAATACAACAAGGAAAACGGCCAGTATTATTTGGATTTGAAGAAGGACATCGACTACGACAAGAAAATCCAGGAAAAGGCGGATTTCCTTGGCAACGAGGCCCTCAATCGCTATTTCTTCCAGATTCTGGTATCCGCCCTTGAATATCAGGACGTGGATTCCTATGTAACCGGACATAGGATTTACCAGTATCATTTGAATTGGCACGCCAAGAACATATTCCGGCGCGGATATTTGTTCTTTGGCAATTCCGCCGACAGGCCCACCGCACAGCCTGCCGAGGATTTCTATGTCTACATCATGCCGCCGTATGGGGATGAAAAGCCCCTGACGCCCACGCAGCGGGACGAGGTATATTTCACCCTCAAGCCGGATGCGACCCTGACGGCCAAATTGCGTCAGTATTGCGGCGCGAAGGAAATGGAGGCTTTGAGCGCCGCAGGCGAAACCAAGACCACCTATGTGCAGCGCGGCAATCAGTATCTAAAGCAGATTCGCCAATGGCTGGATGAGCATAAAATGACACTGTTCACCATTACCTACAACGGGCAATCCCAGCCCATATTGGAATATCTGAAAGGCGTCCGATCCAGCGAATTGACGATCAAGACATCCGTAGACATCGCCGCCTCCCGCGCATTGAGCCCGTATTTCGAGGCCAAGTATCCGGATCATCCGCGATTCGCCAGCCGGATCACACAGGACAATTTGGCCGCGAACCGCATGGAGGCCCTGAACGCCCTCGTTGGCCGTCCCACCCAGCTCGGCAATTCCATCCTGGAATCCTTCGGCCTTTTGCTCAACGGCAAAATCCGCCCGGAGAACAGCCGCTATGCCAGCTATTATATCCAGAAATTGAAGGCGCTGCCCGAGGGGAACGTTTTGAATTTCGACGACATCATGGAAACGGAGAACGGCGAGGATTATTTGGATAAGCATTTCCATTTGGATCAGGTATGGATGTCCGTAATCCTCACGGCCCTGGTCTATGGCGGATATGCCGTCCTGATCGGCGCGGATGGTAAGCGCTATGATGCCGGAAACATGGAGGCGCTTTGCAAGATCAGCCCCAGCGACATCTACAATTTCAAACGTCTCGAAAAGCCCAAGACCATGAACGTCCAGATGCTCATGCGCCTATTCGAGGCCTATGATGTATCCACCGGGCTATTGGCCAGCGAGAGCACCTATCCCCAGGCCTTGGAGCAGCTGCAAAAGCGCGCGAAGGAATTGGGCGACCGAGCCTTGCAGCTAAAGAATTACCTGCAAAAGCATTATAGTCTTTGGGGAGAATTCATTATCCCCATGAACATCGCCGATGGCCTGCAGGAGAAGATTACCGCCGTGCATAAGGCGGGCGACGATATTCGCAGCCGCTTTACCACCACGGCCAAATTGAAGAACATCGACTATGATGATGCCTGGATGGCCGCCCTGGAAACCGGTATTGCCGCCATGAAGCAGGCGGAGGCCGCCGTGACCTTCCGCAATGATACCAAGGACATCATCGACTACATTGCGCAGGCCGAAACCAAGCTGCCCGAGGACATTGCCCTTCGGGATGCCTTCGCGCAGAAAAAGGCCGTGTACATGGATATTCGTACCCGGATTCTGGACGGGGACTACGGCATCGACGAAACCGACGATTTGATTGCCAGCCTGGTAGATTTGAAGGCCGCCTATGCCGCTTGGTACATGGAGCAGCATAAAACCTTCCGCCTGGACATCAACGGCGATAAGAAGCGGGCGAAGATCCTGCAATCCACCACCATCAAGGCCCTGCAGACGCTGCGCGGCATCAATGGCATTTTGCCGATAGGCCAATTCAACGACGCTATGAACAAGATGGCGCAGATTAAGGTTTGCTTTGAATGCACCACGCCTGAATTGGATCAGCACCCGGATTGCCCGCATTGCCATTTCAATCCTGCGGAAAACGACCAGCCTGCCGTCGCCGGACGCCTGGAGTATTTCGAGGATCGATTCGACGCTATGTTGGGTGAATGGACAAAGCATTTGCTTTCCGCCCTGGACGATCCCATGCTGGACGATCAGCGAGCCCTGCTAACCGATGCCCAGCGCAATTCGATTGACCGCTTCACGGCATCCCGAAAGCTGCCCTCGCCATTGGATCAGCAATTCATTGATTCCGTCAATACGATGCTCAGCGGCCTGGAATCCGTAGAATTGCATCTGTCCGAATTGCAGCGCGCCATGACATCCTGGGGCCCATGCGCGCCGGATGATTTCAAGGCCCGCCTGGCCCAGTATATTGACCAGTTATCCAAGGGCAAGGATAAGAGCAAGGTGCGCATTGTAATAAAGTAATACGAACACGCGAATGGAGGATAATACCATGAAGCTCACTAAAGCCGACATCGATAAGGTGCGCCACATTGAAGGCTTTCCCATCGCCCGCGATGAGGATATTATTGCCCTTTCGCGCCCGCCGTATTATACCGCCTGCCCGAATCCCTTCATTGAGGATTTTATTCGGGAACATGGGACGCCGTATGATGAGGCGACAGACGATTATCATAGGGAACCGTTTGCCGCTGATGTGAGCGAGGGGAAAAACGATCCGGTATATATGGCGCATAGCTATCATACCAAGGTTCCGCACAAGGCTATTATGCGGTATATCTTGCACTATACAAAACCCGGTGACATTGTATTCGATGGATTTTGTGGAACGGGCATGACCGGTGTAGCAGCACAACTATGTGGCAGCCCCGACCCCTCCTTTCAAGCTCAAGTTGAACAGGAGGTTGGAAAATCTAATATTATGTGGGGTGCCAGAAAGCCAATATTGAGCGATTTGTCTCCCGCCGCGACCTTTATAGCATATAATTATAACCAATCGGTTTCCCCTCAAGAGTTTGAAGGAGAAACCTCTCGGATAATGGCTGCCTTGGAAAAAGAATGCGGATGGATGTTTGAAACCGAACATGTTGATGAAACGGGAATGCCTATACAGGGCATTGATGGAAAACCTATAAAGGGAAGAATCAATTATACCGTTCTTTCTGATGTTTTCATTTGCCCAAGTTGCGCCCATGAGTTCATTTTCTGGGATGTGGCTGTTGATACAAAACGCGGCAAAGTCATGGATTCTTTTTCTTGTCCATACTGCGAAAGCAAACTCAATAAGCGCGACTGCGAGCATTCTATCGAAACCTATTTTGATGCCTCGCTTGGCAAATCGGTGTCGATGATAAAACAGGTTCCTGTTTTGATTAACTATTCTGTTGGTAAATCACGATACGAAAAAAAACCAGATGCTTTTGATATGGAGTTGCAGAGGCGGATTGATGCTCTGCAAATGCCAAATGCTGTTCCAACCAATCGGATGCGTGAAGGGAGCGAAAGTAGGCGCAATGATAGGTATGGTATAACTCATGTGCATCAGTTTTACACAAAGCGTAATGCCTATACCCTGGGAAGATTCTATGAGCTGGCAAAAGACGGGCCAGCACTTGTTCTTGTGCAATCTGTATCTATGCTTAATACAAAAATGTATCGGTATAGGTGGGCAGGTGGTTTTGCCGGAGCAGGGGGTGGCCCTCTCGCCGGGACTTTCTACATTCCTTCGCTGATAAAGGACATTTCAATCCTGAAATCTTTATCCGAATTTGCGAGCAAAACGAAAAAAGCAAAATATCTACTACCCCAAATGCCGGGCATAAGCTGTATCTCGACACAATCGTTAGTCAATATGCTTTTGCCTGAAAATAGTATTGACTATATTTTTACAGATCCACCGTTCGGTAGCAATCTCAACTACTCAGAATTGAGTTCCATATGGGAATCGTGGATCAAGGTTCAGACAAATAATGAAACTGAAGCCATTGTCGATAAGGTCTTTAGCAAGGGGTTAGTTGAGTATCAGACACTCATGGAATCATGCTTTGCCGCCTATTATAGGGCACTAAAGCCAGGCAGGTGGATTACCGTTGAGTTTCATAATTCGCAGAATTCTGTATGGAATGCGATTCAAGAGGCGATGCTGCGAGCCGGTTTTGTGGTTGCAGATGTGCGGATATTAGACAAAAAGCAGGTGAGTTTCAAACAAGCAACGAATACCGGAGCAGTCAAACAGGACTTAGTCATTTCGGCTTACAAACCGAGGCAATCCTTTTTGCGACGTTTTCTCGAACATGCAGGTGAACCGGAGATGGCGTGGGAATTTGTTCGTCAACACCTAAAGAACGTGCCAATAACCGCCGATGGTAATCGTGACGGCAAACTCGACATCATTGCTGAGAGGCAAGACTACCTGCTCTTTGACCGTATGGTCGCTTGGCACATCATGAACGGCATACCAGTACCCATGGATGCGCACACATTCTATGATGGCCTCCGCCAGCGATTCCTGGAGCGCGATGGTATGTTCTTCCTTCCGGATCAGGTTACGGAATACGATGATAAGCGCGCCCACATGGAATTGGATGTTCAGCAGCTGTCCTTCCTCGTAACCGATGAAAAGAACGCCATCGCCTGGCTGAATTATATCCTGGCCCAAGGCCCCAAGACATACCAGGAAATCCAGCCGCTGTATTTGCAGGAGCTGCATCAATCCAAGCAGGAGAAGATGCCCGAATTGCTGGATATGCTTCGGGAGAATTTCGTCCAGGACGAAAAGGGAGCCTGGTATATTCCGGATTTGAATAACGCGGCTGATTTGGCGAAGGTGCGCCGCAAGGCCCTATTGAAGGAATTCTACGATTCCTGCGTCCCCGGCAAGGGCAAATTGAAGGTATTCCGTATGGAGGCCATCCGGGCCGGATTCGATGAATGCTGGAAGCAGCGCGATTTCGCCACCATCGTATCCGTAGGCGAACGCCTGCCCGAGGCCGCATTGCAAGAGGATCAGACACTATTGATGTACTACGATAACGCCTGCAGCAGGGTGTAAGGATAGAAGGAGGCAAGGCATTGGCGAATCATATCTATTTTAGCGACTTCTTTCAAATCGATTCGGATATATTGGATAGTTATGGCGCTATGGATATATCTCTGCTCAATGACCTGCCTCTATTTATCGATCCCTTTTTGATCTTCTGCAGCGAAGATCCGGAATGCCAGCGGATGCACGATGAGATTGTCAAATACATCGTGTATCTGCGGGATTTCGCCCTCGATAACGAAGCCCCGGAGAGGAAATATCTAAAGTACTATTATTGCTTTCCCGAAGTGCGTCAAACCTACCTCGGCTTCTGCCAGCGCGGAAACCGTGGCAGCGGCCTGGGCCTCGATTTTGCCCGCGCACTCCATAGCGGATTGCGGACGTGCTTTAGCGATTTCGGCAAGGAAACAATTACCAAGGGCCGTCATTTGGAAAAGGTTTGCCTATTGAAGGACGGCGTGGGCCGGGATAATATCAGCGATTTCATCACCAATCTAATCAAGCCGTATCTATGCGCCTATACGGAGGAATTTGCCAAAGGTTACCTAAAGCCCGATCAATGTTCGGTCTTCGCCGTCGATAATTGCGAATTCGATTATACCCTCGGCATATGGAAACCTCGCCATTATTACCTTCCGCAAACCATCGACGACCGTGGCGTTAAAGATTATGTTTTGCTCACTCCCACATCATTGCTCGTCCGCGATGATACCTGGATCAACCGTAATGATATGATCCGGAATTTTGAGAAATTCGCCACATCGATTTCGGACGATATGCTGCGCGACAGGGTAAATGCCTATTTCTATTCCATGCTGCAGAAGAACCCCAAGAGGGGTGACAAAGAACGCGCGGCCAACGCAGCGATACAGCGCTTCCCCGAATTGATTGACTATTATATCCGATACCAGGAGGATCGGGATAAAGAGGCATTGGCGCGGAGTTTCGCAGAGGTTACCGGCGTCCGGCAGGTGTTTATTGAACAGCTTTTGGAATTGGTTGGCCTCCTGCGAGACACTGATTTCTATAATACCAAAGCCCCAGCCAATTCCTATGATGAGGCTATGGAGCGGGTGCTATATCTAAAGCATGTCGTGGAGGATTGCGATGGATACCGATATTTCTACGATGGGGATAAGCCCATACATCGGGAATCCGATCTTCACATCATGTACCGCCTGGCCTGCTATAATACCATTTCCGATGCAAACGCGGAGGTCAATAATGGGCGCGGCCCCGTGGATTTCAAGCTATCCCGAGGCAGGAAAGACCAGACATTGGTCGAATTCAAATTAGCGAAAACGCTCAAGCGCAATCTGGAAAAGCAGGTTGACGTATATACCAAGGCAAACGACAATCCCAAGGCAATCAAGGTCATTATGTTCTTCTCCGATGATGAACATAGTAAGGTTCTCAAAATTCTAAACGACCTCGGCCTTACCGGAAACAAGAGCATCGTTTTGATTGATGCGCGAAAAGAGGACAAAGTACAGGCGTCTAAAGCATAGAGGTGTTTGAATGTATTCCATAGGCACATACGCCACCGATATTCATACCGGCAAAACGATTCAGATTGTCGGCGTGCAGCAGGTATTCGGCGTCACCACCTATCGCTGCTATGAACCGGATACCGGGAGCATTTATAGTACATCGGAGAAGGCCTTGAATGCCGACAGCGCATTATCGCAACCCTCCGAGGCCCTTGTGCGCTTCGCCGCCGCATTCAGCCGTGTACGGAACGAATTGGCCAGCGGTATCGTATTCGATGTATCAGAATCCGTCATCCCATTGCCACACCAGCGCTATGCCCTGGAACGCGCCATGGCGACTAATGAGGTGCGCTATATGCTCGCCGATGAAGTCGGCCTCGGTAAAACCATCGAGGCGGGCCTCATCATCAAGGAATTGGAGACGCGCGGCCTAATCGAGCGTGTTTTGGTGGTATGCCCCAAAGGCCTCATGACCCAATGGGAGGCGGAAATGCAGGAGAAATTCGGGGAGCGCTTTGCCATCGTCCTCCCCGAGGAATACGCCACCCTGAAAAAGGTGGCCCCGGATCAGAACCCATTCTCCGGACTATCCCATGTCATCAGCCCCATGGATGCCATTAAACCCCTGGAAGAACGGGTAGGATGGAGCCAGGAAAAGGTAGATCAGTATAACCAGGATCGCATTGAATCCGTAATAGCGGGCGCATGGGATTTAATCATCATCGACGAGGCCCACCGCGTCGCAGGACAATCCAGCGAGGTCGCCCGGCACAAATTGGGCGAAATGCTAAGCAAGGCCAGCCCGCACATATTGCTATTGACCGCCACGCCCCATTCCGGCAAGACGGAGCCTTTCCTGCGCCTTATGCGCCTTTTAGATGAATCCGCCTTCCCGAATACCAAGGCCATCGTCCGCGAGCAGGTCGCCCCGTATTTGATCCGCACCGAAAAGCGGCAGGCTGTGGATAACGATGGTAATTTGCTATTCAAGCAGCGGCACACCCAGGTATTGGAGATTGAATGGCAGGCCCGGCACGAATTGCAGCGGGAATTGTACGAGGAAGTCACCGAATACGTCCGCAATGGCTATAACCGCGCCATGAGCGAGCGGAAGAATTATATCGGATTCCTGATGATCCTTTTCCAGCGCCTCGTTTCGTCCTCGACCACCGCCATCATCGACGCGATGGATCGCCGCCTCCATGCCCTGCAGCACCAGGCGGATCAATTACATTCCGGCAATTTCGCCGAATTGCTTGAGGCCGACGCCGAGGAATCCCTGGGCGAGGCTATCACCATGCTATCCACGAATATCAAGCGGGAAATCAGCGATTTGGAGCGCCTTTTGGCATTGGCCCGGCAGGCCCACATCCAGGGGATGGATGCCAAGGAAGAAGCCCTTATTAATCTATTGGATAAATTGCGCCGCCGCGATCCCGACGCCAAGATCATCCTATTCACGGAATTTGTAGCCACCCAAGAGGCTATCCGGAATCTGGCCGAGTATAACGGCATTTCCACCACGCTAATCAACGGCAGCATGGATTTGGAGCAGCGCAACACCTCCCTGGCCGCATTCCGCCGCGAGAAACAGATGCTTATTTCCACCGATGCGGGCGGCGAGGGCTTGAACCTCCAATGCGCGCACATCGTAATCAACTACGATTTGCCCTGGAACCCCATGAAGATCGAGCAGCGCATTGGCCGCGCGGATCGTATTGGGCAGGCCGAGGATGTGCAGGTCTATAATTTCATCCTGGCGGATACCATCGAAAACCGCGTCCGCAGCGTATTGGAAGAAAAACTGGCCGTAATCCTCCAGGAACTGGGTATTGATAAACTACAGGACGTTTTGGACGAAGGCAGCGCGGATATGGATTTCACAAAGGTCTACATTTCCACGATTGTCCAGCCCAAATATCAAAACTCGAACGTCAACGAGCTATCGAAGGAAATGCAGCGCCAGGTGGATCGCTTTACTGCCATCCAGGACGTTATCCACGAGGATAAGACCCTCCAAACGGATATAGATGCCGAGCGCCAGCAGCATTCCTTCCATATGCTATTGAAGGAAATGCTATTCCAGTATCAAACATGGAAGGGCTATCATCCCGATTGGCGCTTTGATTTGGAATTGTCCGTATCCGACCCGACCATCCGGAATATATTGGACATCCGGCAATTCTGGCACCCCAGCCAGGGGATGCAGACAATCCATTTCCCGAACCTGCGCACCGAGGAAGGCATATTCAGCCTTTGGGAAATCGCCCTGGGCGAGGAACCCGCAGACCGGCAGATCATTCCCATATTCCTAAACGCGGAGGGAATCTATCGTCCCGCCGCCTCAAAGCGCATATGGGAAGAACTGCTCAAGCCCGAATGCGTGATTGAAACCGGCTCGACATGGCCGATGGGAAACAGCGAGTATGAGGCATTGGAGCAGCGCGCGCAGGAATTGGCCACGGACGCATTCATGCAAATGCGGGCCAGCTATGAACAGCGGCACGAAACGGAATTCCGGAAACGCCAGCGCGCATTGACATTGAGAATCGAGGCTGCCAGGCGCATTGGAATAGACAACATCCGGAAGGCGCGCATTGCCCGCCTGGAATCTGAATTGCAGGAGGCAACGGCGGCGTATGAGCGGCACCAGGAGATTTGTCCGAGATTCACGCCCATCATCGCCGTCAAAACGCAGTAGGCATGAAAAACAGGATTATCGAAAAAACCGGCATCCTGGCCCGCCCGCGCACCATACTATTTGACGCCGACCACCTATGGGCGCGTTTCGTTGGCGATGATGCCGCGAGCCGGACAGGATATGAAATACAGCATTTCACCGACGACATGGAATTGCGCCGGTGCTATGAGTATGCCGATCCGGGCACAAAGGCCCTATGGATCATTGACACCCCGGATATGTATATTCCCCAGGACATCGCCCGCCAGTACTATATCTGCCGCCTTTCCTTCCAAACCATTTTCCCGACCTTGGATGCGGATGCCTTGCGGGCTTTGCCGAATATCGACTATGATCTTCTCAGCACCTGCGCCGACATCGCCGCCCTGCGTCCCATGACCAAGGAGGCCACGGAGCGCCTATGCAGGCAGGGGATGCTATCCGCCGAATATGCCCGGCCCTATGGCCAGGGCCTTTTAAGCGATGCCGTGGCCATGGCGGCGAATGCGGAAAGCCACAGGGATTGGAATGCGATTGCCCAGCTATTTGGCCGGGCCGCCATGATCCAGCATACCATCTGCGCATTGGATGATTACGAGCAGAAACGGACGGCGATTGAAACCGCCTTCGTCCAATGGATCAGCACCCATTATAGAATGCTATCCGGCACCATTGACCGCGCCAGGCCCATTCTATTGAGCAAGGCAGCAGATTTCATCCGGAAGGGAAATAGCAAGATAGCCCTGATCGTCATGGATGGTATGTCCTTCGAGAACCTCTATACCATCCAGCAGAGCCTGGCCGCCGCCAGATTGACGTTGGATATTCAATCCTCATTTTCCTTCTTTCCGACCGTAACATCCGTTGCCCGCCAGAGCATTTTCTCCGGCAAATTGCCGCGAGAGCATGACAAGCCCTTTTCCCTCGATAATGAAGAAAAGCAATGGCGGGCGTATTGGCAGGCATCCGGATATAAGCCCGCCGAGATCTATTTCGGCAAGACCGAAACGCCCGACGTACCGCCGCAGGCCAAGATTGCCGGAATTGTAATCAACATCTGCGACGATCTCATGCACGCCGAATTGCAAGGCCTGCGCGGAATGGCCCAGGGGATTACGGAATGGATGGCCAGCGGGATTTTACCCAACCTGATCCGCGACCTATTGGCGCGGAATTTCGCGGTATACATGACAAGCGACCACGGCAATACCTCCGCCATCGCCCAAGGCAGATTTACGAAGCCGGGCCTATTAGCGGAGCCCGCCAGCCGCCGTGCCGTAATTTATAAAGACTACGCCGACGCCATAGAGCTTGCGAAATTTACCACCATGCGGTATGATAACACATATCTACCGGATGGAATCAACACATACCTATTCGGCCAGGACGCCTGCTATGGGGATACTGGCCGGGAATACATCACGCACGGCGGTATGACCCTGGAAGAAGCCATTGTACCGTTTGTGAGAATTGGAGCATACGATGGCTGAACGAGTAGGATTCATAAGCAATATAACGCCCGAATGGCTTGATACCGCCTTCGCCTGCGCGGAATCCGGAAAAACCGAAACCGAGGCATCCGCCGTATTGGACGAAATGATCAGCCAGGTGTTTACCGCCAAGGATAACATCGGCAAATCCCGCCGCGTCCTTACAACATTATTCTATGCCCCGGATTCATGGCTCCTGCAAAACTCATTGTCCTATGGAAAGAATCTGCCGGGCAAGGAGCGCATTCCGATATACTGGGGCCTTCTCGTGGCAGAATATCCGATCTTCTACGATACCTGCGTTTCAATCGGCACGGCGCTATCGTATCGGGATACGATTTCCCTAATACAGGTTCGCCAGCGCGTTTATGATAAATGGGGCGCGCGCTCGATCATTCATCAGGCGGTTAAAAAGGTATTCCATACCCTCAAGGATTTCGGAATCCTAACGCCCATTGACAAACAGGGGACTTTCGTCGTAACCCAATACACGGTAAATAATCCCCACATCGTCTATCTGCTCACGGATGCTATATTGCATTCCAGCGGCAAGGAATACATGACGTGGGAAAGCATCATCGGCCATCCGGCGTTATTCCCATTCCACATTGAGCATGTGACGCAGGCTGACATTGCCGCCTGCGACCATTTGGCCCTTGAACGCATGGGCGACGATATTGTAATCCGAGCAAAATAGCATCACGGCCCTCGGCAGCTCCGCCAAACTGCCGAGGGCAATCTTTGTCTCTTTTTCTGACTTGAAGTTATGTTTGAAATCCGTACACTCACACTCACATCAAACATAACTTTCAAGGAGGAACCCACAATGCTGAATATTTCCGAAATCGTAGCCAAGGCCGAGACCATGTTCGACCTCTTTAACGACCATTTCTACGGCGGCGAAATGATCCGCCCGGCCATCACGGTATCCCCGGATGGGGGACGTGGAGCCTATGGCTGGTGCACCGTATACGAAATCTGGCAGGCCAACGGCGAGGCGTACCGGGAAATCAACATCTGCGCCGAGTACATCAACCGCCCGATCAGCGATGTGGCCGCCACCATGCTGCATGAGATGGCCCACCTCTACAACCTCACCCACGGGATCAAGGACGTATCCAACAACGGATACTACCACAACAAGAAATTCAAGGAGACCGCCGAGGCCCATGGCCTGGCCATCAGCCACCACCACATCTACGGATGGACGGTGACGGATTTGACGCCGGAAACCGCCGCCTGGATCGCCCAGCAGCCGGAATTGAGCGATATTACCGCAAACCGGCAGGCCACCATCCGGATCAAGAGCAATGGCGACGATGACGAGGGCGGCGAAACGACTACGACTATCAAAGGCGGGCGCAGCACCAGCAAGAATCGCAGCATCAAGTACGTCTGCCCACATTGCGGAGCCATCATTCGAGCCACGCGGCAAGTCAACGTGGTATGCGGCGACTGCGACGTACCATTCGAACAGGCATAATTTCGACCCGGCCATAGCGCCGGGTTTATTCGTCCTGAGATGCTTTCCCGATCTGCTCCGGCGACTGGCCGTCCGGGAGTAAAACCGCCATCATGATCTGCGCACCCATTCGAAAGCCTGTGATGAAGTCCTCCATCATGGACACATTCGCCAGATGCGCGCTGGCCAGCGCATAATCTCGCAGCAGGGCGTGATCCTTCTCCGGAAGTCTTTCGTATATCGCTTCCTCAATTTTCGCCACTTCAGCCAGCGCGCGGGCATATTTGCTCCCGGCCCGGATGGTGCGCTCATCCACCGACAGGTTACCATGATAGAGTTCCTCTAAAATCCTTCGCATAACTGCCACCTCCGCCCAGACAGTAGCATAGCTTCATTCTGAAAGGAAGGATCGCAAAAAATCTTTTGAGAAAAGACCGGTATAAGCTTGCTTTTTGACCACCCATGTATAAGCTGTGACTCAGCCGCGAGGCACATCAAACAAACGGAGGTATTCATCATGGAATGTGGAAAACTTACAGCGAAACTTCGGGATGCAGTACCGGTTTGCTTCATTGAGGACGGCAAGGAGGTCAAGCGCTTCAAGAACATCGAAATTCCCGACGAGATCAAGAAGCTGCCCTTTCAGGACTTCGAATTCAGCGTACCGGTAACTGGGGCCATCACTTTCAAGATCATGTTCGAGGAAGGCGTTTTGCCGAAAGTCTGGCCGGAAGCGCGGACACGCAAAACGCGGAAAGCAAGATCAGAAGAAGTGCCCATCCCGGAGAAAATCACATCGGGGCTTCAGTCGGCCTTGGAGCAGGCGCAGGCCGAGGGCCAGCCCGTGGCAGAGATCGCCGAAGCCGTTGCGCAGGGAGCAGAGATCACCACCGAACTGAACGGGCAGGAATTGACCATCACGGCCCACGAGCCGGAGAAAATGGAGGCAGCCTTCAACGTAACCGGTGAACGCCGCAAGATGCTGGTAGAAGCCATTAAGGCTTTCGTAGACGCGCCTGCCGTATACCAGAACGCGCCCAGCTTCGCATATGTCATCGGCGACTACACCATCAGCAAGATCGGCACGTTATCCGGCCCGGCAAATGAGGCGCTCATGGCTGCACTCAATGCGAAGGGCTTCATTGCAGAATAATAAGCACATTTTCCCGCTTCGGCGGGTTTTTTCGTCTTGCGGGCGACGGCCTTATTCAAATGTACCACACGGGAATCTGCAGCACGTTTTCACGCAGCTGGCCGGGCTGCGGGCAGGCGCAGATCACCGCGCCCATGCCGCGCTTCTTTTCGGGAATTTTGTCCAGCACCTGAAACGCGCTGGTCATGTCCGCGTGCACGCTGGACGCCTTCTTGATCTCGATGGGATATAGCACGCCGTTTTGCTCAATGATGAAGTCGATTTCGTTTTCCGTCTCAACGGTTTCGCCGTTTTTCTGCGTTCGGGTCTTGTCCTTGCCGCGATAGTAGGAGACGAAATAGCGGTAATCCAGCCCGGCGTTGGAGAAGGATTTCAGAATTTCCGAAATGATGAAGGTCTCGAACATGGGGCCGTTCATCGCGCCGTAGGCCAGCGCGTCGGCGGTCAGCCAGCGGGTCAGATAGCAGGCCAGACCGGTATCACGGAAGTAGAGCTTGGGCGTTTTGACGGCACGCTTCAGCACCGCGGACGTGTAGGGCTCCAGCAGGTAGATGATGCCCGAGGCCTCGAGAATGGAAATCCAGTTCCTGATGGTCGCAACGTCCTTCCCCACCTCGTCGGCGATATTGGAATAGTTGAGCATTTCGCCGGTGCGCGCGGCCGTGGCGATCATGAAGCGTCGGAACGCGTCCAAATCCTGCACCGCGGAGAGCTCGCGTACGTCGCGCTCAATGTAAGTGCGGACGTAATCGGCATAGAAGGTTGCCCATTCCAGATTTTCGTCCTGAAGCGCGGGATAGGAGCCTCTGTGGATGATCTCCCAGATGTTCTCGGGCGCTTTGGCTGTCTTTTGCCGTTCCAGAATGTACTCCATGGTGGGCAGGAAGGGTTTGTTGAAGGAATCGTCCTGAATCTCCCGCAGCGACAGACCCGCCAATTCGAGGATGCTGATGCGCCCGGACAGCGTTTCGGATACGTTCTGCATCAGCCTGAACTGCTGCGAGCCGGACAGGCAAAACAGGCCCTTCTCCTCCGTCTCATCACACTTCATCTTGATATAGCGAAACAGCACGGGCGCTCGCTGCACCTCGTCGAAGGTGATGGGCGGCGGATTGAGCATCATGAACATGGAGCCGTTCTGATTCGCCTGCTCCTCGAGGAATGGATCATCCAGCGAGACGTACTTCCGCTCCGGAAAGACCTTTTTGAGCATGGTGGACTTCCCCACCTGACGCGGCCCGGTGACCAGCACCGCCTTGTAGGTTTCCGCCGCCCTGGTCAGGCGCTCTTCGATGCTTCTATGAATGTATGCCATCGTCTCATCTCCGACTAATTTAGAATTCAATTCAATATTCGTCGTTATTATAGCACGTTTCCAAGCGGATATGCAAGCCCGGCCAACGAAAAAAGCCGGCATTTCTGCCGGTATGACGCGGTTTTCCCCGCTTATTTTCGGAAATAAACCCCGTGGCTTTCGATGACGCTCGTGAAGATGCCGAAAATCGCGGGAACGTCCATTTTGTTCCCGGTTGTCAGTAGCGGGTCGCC
>ERZ857827.2194-NODE-2194-length-15742-cov-5.035953_pt1 | contig 15742 bp, 12 predicted proteins | sample MGYA00519761_ERZ857827 | MGnify/ENA primary metagenome ERZ857827 (study PRJEB31778, sample SAMEA3449370) | human gut metagenome | biome: human gut; feature: human-associated habitat; material: faeces | place: United Kingdom | collected 2010/2012 ... | reverse complement strand
GTGCTACGGCCGCAATCTGGCGACCGGCCGCATGGTGCAGAAGGGCGAGGTGGTCGGCGTGATCGCTGCCCAGTCGATCGGCGAGCCGGGTACTCAGCTGACGCTGCGTACTTTCCACGTCGGCGGTGTAGCCGGCGGCGTGGCGACCGACAACAGCATTGTGTCGCGCTACGAGGGCCGTATCGAGATCGACGAGCTGCGCGTCGTCAAGAGCAAAAGCGACGACGGCAAGGAGATCAACATGGTCATCAGCCGTCTGGCTGAGTTGCGCATCGTCGACGAGCATACCGGCATCGTGCTTTATACGCATAATCTGCCTTACGGCTCGATGCTCTACATGAACGACGGCGACACGGTCAAGAAAGGCGATCTGATCTGCGAGTGGGATCCGTACAATGCCGTGATCATTTCGGAGTACGACGGTAAGGTGGCTTTCGAGAACGTGATCGAAGGCGTGACCTACCGTGACGAGTTCGACGAGCAGACCGGTTTCCGCGAAATCGTGATCACCGAGTCGAGGGACAAGACCAAGAACCCGGTCATCAAGATTCTGAACAAACAGGGCGAGGAGCAGAAGCAATACAATCTGCCTGTAGGAGCGCACATCGTCGTGAAGGAGAACGCATCGGTCAAGGCCGGAGAAATTCTGATCAAGATTCCTCGGGCCGTCGGCAAAGCCGGCGACATCACGGGCGGTCTGCCGCGCGTGACGGAGCTGTTCGAGGCGCGTAACCCGTCGAATCCGGCCGTCGTATCGGAAATCGACGGAGAGGTTTCCTTCGGCAAGATCAAGCGCGGTAACCGCGAAATCGTCATCACCTCCAAGCTGGGCGACGTGAAGCGTTATCTGGTTCCGCTGTCGCGCCAGATTCTGGTGCAGGAGAACGACTATGTCCGTGCGGGCATGCCGCTGTCGGACGGCGCCGTGACTCCGAGCGATATTCTGGCTATTCAGGGTCCGACGAAGGTGCAGGAGTACATCGTCAACGAGGTTCAGGAAGTGTACCGCATGCAGGGCGTGAAGATCAACGACAAGCACTTCGAGGTGATCGTCCGTCAGATGATGAACAAGGTGCAGATCGAGGATCCGGGCGACACCCGTTTCTTGGAGGAGCAGATCGTCGACAAATGGGACTTCATGGCCGTCAACGACGAGCTGTACGACAAGGTGGTCGTGACTGACGCCGGCGATTCGGAGACGATGAAGCCGGGTATGATGATCACGCTGCGCAAGCTGCGCGACGAGAACTCGATGCTCAAGCGCAAGGACCTGAAGCCCGTCGAGGTACGCGATGTGATTCCGGCTACGTCGAATCAGGTGCTGCAAGGTATTACGCGCGCCGCATTGCAGACGAGCAGCTTCATGTCGGCCGCTTCGTTCCAAGAGACGACCAAGGTACTCAACGAGGCCGCCATTCTGGGCAAGGTCGATCCGTTGGAGAAGCTGAAGGAGAACGTGATCTGCGGCCATCTGATTCCGGCCGGTACGGGATTGCGCGACTACGACAACATCGTCGTCGGTTCTCAGGCGGAATACGATAACTTGGTGGCAGGAGCCGAAAAATAGCGATAGCTGACAATAAGATTTTTGAGCGAGAAAAGCGGGAATCTGATTCCCGCTTTTCTCGTATTGTTTTTCGTCGTATATCGGCCTAGCGGCGACGAGCAGAAGAATCGGCAGAACAACCCGGTATGTATGGGCGGAGTATCATGCCGGCAATTCGGCCAACAAAACTGTTGTTTCCGTACATGTTGACTTGCGAGGCAAGCGAGAGACTCCGTATCGGTGATATAGCGCTCCGGCAGAATGGATTCTTTCGATACTTTTCCTCGGTAGGAGACAATTCTATGATCCAGACAAGAAAGCCCGAATATTTGTGAGAGCGTTCATATGAGAGGCGTTCGTATCGGTGCGGATTTTTGGAATCGCGAGGGACAGGCTGATATTCAGTCTCTGTGGATAAAGCGAGAAGCACATATATTGTATTTTAGTAAAATATAAATATTTATATTGTTAAAATAATATGATATTCCATACATTCCTCTTTGTTGTCGCCGTTCTTCTGTCTTATGTCCGGAACGGTTTCGGCATCATTCCGGTTATGCTCGATTGCTGTGCCGTTTTCAAAATACGGTTTGCGATAGTTTTTGTCCGAACCGGCTGAAGGCTGTCTCGGTTGCCGTACGGAATTCGCTTTCCCGGCTCTCGGGCGTGAGGCCGTTCTTCGTTTCGGATACCGGTCGTTCCGGATATGCGATGCCTCCGGGTTTCGCGCCGCTTTCGCCGGCTTTCCCGGAGATGCCCGAGTACGAGGGTCGCGATTGACCGTCATGCTGCCTCGTTTCCCGATTCTTTGTTGCGGTCGCTTCCATCCGTGTGGAAGATGTCGTGCCGGCCTTATCCCCAAAGGTCTTTTCCCCAGATGAACAACAAGGCCCAGCATACGAAGCGGGCGCCTTTCCCGACCAGCATCAAGACGGCCGACTTCCTGAAATTCACCCGATAGAATCCGAGCGCGACGGCGAACACGTCGCCGACAAAGGGCAACCATGTAAATAGGGCGAGCCATGCGCCGAAGCGATCGACTTTGCTTTTATGGCGTTCCAGCGTCTCGTGTTTGACGCGCAGGTATTTCTCGATCCATTCCCACCGGCCGATCCAGCCGATCCAGTACGAAGTCAGTCCGCCCGCCCAGTTGCCGACCGTGGCGACCAGCACGCTGAGCCAGACGTTTCCTCCGGCGGCCAGTATGCCTACGAGCAGCACGTCGGAACTGAACGGGACAATCGTCGCCGCGACGAACGAGCCGATGAAAAGTCCGATGTATCCCCAGTCGAGCAATGCTTCCATGATGTTCTTACGTTTGTCAGCCGTTGCTTATACGCGCGGGAGCGTTTCGTTTCCGGGAACCGTACGAATCCGTGTTCCCGCCGTTTTTTCGCGACGAACGATTCGCCCGAACCCGGAGCGCGGCTTTCGCTCCCGGCCGAAGATTCGGCATGCGCCTGCGACTCTTTTCGTCTCGATTGCCCGTCGGGACCCGGGTTTCCCGTTTGTCCGGCGCTCGTGGATAGGGTTTCCGTTCTCCTTACGTCCCGGGTGTTTGGACCGGTTCCGTGGAGCTTCTCGCGCAGACTCGAGGCTCGTTCGTGCCGGAGGACGTTTCTTTGTCGATCGCCGCGGGCGACCGGTTGCGTGGCGTGAGGCTCGTAAATTTTGTCTGAGGCGTTCCGATGCTTTGGCAGCAGTGCCGGAGTCCTTGTCCGTCAGGTGTCAGGGATATCGTTCCGTAATTTCCCGGGGGAACGGAACGGCGAGCCGTGCGGACCGCAGCGTCAGAACAGATAGCCGCCTGCTTCGACCCGGCGGATCAGTCGGTCGATTTCGGTCCATGTCTCGTCCGCGAGCGTCGTGCCGGTCACTTCGATTACGCGGCCTGCCGCGATCGCGCCGATCGTGCCGCACTGGACCATCGACAAGCCTCGGGTCAGTCCGACGAGAAAACCTGCCGCGTAAAAATCGCCGGCTCCGGTCGTATCGACCCGCTTGGCCTCGGCCATGATGCCCACATGGTCGACCTTGCCGCGGTGCTTGATATAAGCGCCTTGCGTGCCGACCTTAACGACGGCGAGCGGACACTTGCGGGAAATCTTGTCGAGCGCCTCGAGCGGATTCCGCTCGCCGGTGAACGAGAATGCCTCCTGCTCGTTGGCGAACAGCACGTCGACGTAGCCGTCGGTCAGCTCGTTCAGAAAACCGAGGTTCTCGTCTACGATGTTGAAGCTGGCCAGATCGAGGGCCACTGTCAGGCCGCAGGCCTTGGCGAGCCGGACGGCCCGCCCGATCAGTTCGTGGTCCTGGACCAGATAGCCTTCGATATAGAGGCAGTCGTAGCCGTCGAACAGCGATTCGTTCAGTTCGTCGCCCCGCATCTCGAGCGCGGCGCCGAGAAAAGTGCACATCGTCCGCTCGCCGTCGGCCGAGACGAGCGAGACGCAGCGGCCCGACCGCTCGTTTCCGCGCAGGATATGGGGTTCGATGCCGAGGTTGACGAGGGCCTGCTCGAAGAAGTCTCCCGTCGTGTCCCGTCCCACCTTGCCGACATAGCCGGTACGGACGCCCATGCGGGCCATGGCCCGGATCGTATTCGATGCCGATCCGCCGAGCGACAGCGTGCGCGGCATGCCGGCTACGTATTCTCCGATTCGGCGTTGCCGGTCGCTGTCGACCAGATTCATGCTGCCTCGGGGCAGCGAGAACCGCTCGAGGACTTCGTCGGTTTTCAGGTTGATCAGAATATCCGTCAGGGCATTGCCCATTCCGATGACGCTTTTCATCTTCTGTCGGTTTAGGTCGTGTTTTCGGTTCGTCTCGCGGGTATAGGCTGTGGCGCGAGTAGTGCAAAGGTGCCTTTTTTTCGTCGGAATCGCAAATTCCCGGCGATCTGTGAAGCCGTTTCCCGATCGCTCGTGCGTATAATGCGTACCTGTCCGGAGACGGATTATCCGTCTGTGCCCGTTCGGTATCCGGGCCGTTCTTTGTTCGGCTTTGCATAGCGGCATGTTTCATGGGTCGTGTCTATTAGTCCGGCGGAAACCGTCGAGCCTAAATCGCCGAATGGAGCCGTATCGGTGCGGTTTACCCCCGTTGTTTTGGCGCGAAGCCGTCGCCTTCCGTATCGAACGGTGCGGGATTGTCCTTTCCGGCTGTCGTGAGAGGGATAGTGTGGCCGTTGGACGGAGCGCTTCCGTCATGTCTCAGCGACGATCCGTCCGTCCCTTGGGGAGCGGAAAGCTCTCCGGCTTTGCGGTAATACCGGATCACCTCGGCTGCGCGCTGCCGCCCGATCAGTCCGGACAGCTCCTCCTCGCTCGCGCGACGGATGTTGGAAACGGTCCGATAATGGCGCAGCAGCTTGTCGACCGAGCGCGGACCGAGCGTCGGGATGCTCTCCAACTCGCTGCGAATAAAGGCCAGCGAGCGTTTTTTGCGGTGAAACGTGATGCCGAAACGGTGCGCCTCGTCGCGGATGTGCATCAGCACTTTGAGCGCCTCGCTGTTGCGGTCGATGTAGTAGGGCAGCGGGTCGTGCGGGAAATAGACCTCCTCGATGCGCTTGGCCAGACCGACGATCGCTATTTTGTGTTCCAGTCCGAGCCGTTGCAGCGTCTCGTAGGCGAATCGGAGCTGTCCCTTGCCGCCGTCGACGACGATCAACTCGGGAAGCTCGGCGCCCTCGGCGAGCAGCCGGCTGTAGCGGCGGCCGATCACCTCTTCCATCGAGGCGAAGTCGTTCGCTCCGACGACCGTCTTGATGTTGAAATGCCGGTATTCCTTTCGCGACGGTTTGCCGTCGCGAAACACGACGCAGGAGGCCACCGGGTTGGTTCCTTGCAGGTTCGAGTTGTCGAAACATTCGATATGGCGGGGCGGCACGCTCAGGCGGAGCTCCCGTTGCAGCGTCGAGAGAATACGGTTCGTGTGGCGGGCGGGGTCTTTGATCTCGATCTGCTTGAGCTTCTCGAGTCGGTACAGCCGGGCGTTGCGCTCCGACAGTTCCAGAAGACGCAGCTTGTCGCCCCGTTGAGGCACGGTGAACGCGACGTTTTCCCACAGGCTTCCCGATGGGGGGAACGGGACGATTACCTCGCGCGAGAGCTTGCCCGACAGCCGCTCGGCGATCGTCCCGATCGCATAGGTCAGCACGTCGCGCGGCGTGTCTTCGAGTCCCGGTTTCAGTTCGACCGTGAACGAGTTGACGACCGCCCCGTCGGCTATGCGCATGAAGTTGCAGAAGGCGGCGTCCTCGTCCGTGACCAGCGAGAACACGTCCATGTTCGTCAGCGTGTTGCTCACTACGACCGACTTGCTTTGGTAGGAGGTCAGGATCTCGATCCGTTTCTTGTACTGCGCGGCCTCCTCGAAGCGCATCGCCTCGGAGGCCTCGCTCATTTTCTCTTTCAGGTAGCGCATCGTGTCGCGGGTATCGCCGCGCAGCAGCGAAGCGACCATGCCGACGCTGCGGCGGTAGTCCTCCTCGCCCTGCAATCCGACGCACGGGCCCTTGCAGTTGCCGATATGGTACTGGAGGCAGACGCTGTAACGGTTCTTGGCAATCGCCTCGGGGGACAGGTTCAGCGAGCAGGTGCGCAGGCTGTGGATACTGTGTGCCATGTCCAGAACGGCCTTTTGGACGTAGACCGACGCGTAAGGCCCGAAATACTGCGATCCGTCGCGCACGAGCCGCCGGGTCGACTGCACGCGCGGGAACGGCTCGTTGCGGATCACGATCCACGGGTAGGTCTTGTCGTCCTTGAGCAGGATGTTGTAGCGCGGCTGGAGGCTCTTGATCATGTTGTTCTCGAGCAGGAACGCCTCGCTCTCGCTGGAGACGACCGTGTGGCGCAGGTCGGCGATCCGGGAGACCATGACCCGCACTTTCGGGCTCTCGTTCGCTTTCGACGTGAAGTAGGAGTAGACCCGCCGGTGCAGGTTTTTCGCCTTGCCCACGTAGATCACCTGTCCGTCGGAGCCCAGAAACTGGTAGACGCCGGGCGACTGGGGCAGCAGGGCGACCTTCTCTTTGAGCTCCTCGATGCGCTTGGATGGTTTCATGGAGTTTAAATGGATATTAACCGGCTTAAAAGTATCAAAAATTATTCTACATTTGTGTCGGAGCCTCCGGCAATCTTTTTGCAAAGGTAAGGTCCGAACGCAGAAAAGCGGCCTCGCATGCGGAAAGCCGTCACTCCGAAAACTATGGAACTGATCAAGTCGAGCGACTTATATTTCGGCCGGAAGGGCTTGTGGGCCCGGTGGCGGGCCCGGGCCATCATGAAGCTGGCGGCTCTGGACCGAATCAACAGGCTGTACAGCGACGCGCTCGCTTATGAGGGTCCCTATCCGGAAGGGCTGTTGCACGCTATGGACGTGCGCACCGAAGTCGATCCGCGGGAGGCGGACCGGATTCCGCCCGAAGGACCGGCCATCGTGATCGCGAATCATCCCACCGGCGCTCTCGACGGCATCGTGCTGATCGACTGGCTGTCGAAACGGCGTCCCGACGCGCGTTTCATGGGCAATTACCTGCTTTCGAGGATCGGTCCGCTGAAGCGCTATTTCATCAGCGTGGACCCGTTCGACGCGAAAGCCGCAGGGAACGTCTCCGGCATGCGCGAGGCGATGCGGCATCTGTCGCGGGGCGGACTGCTCGTGATCTTCCCTGCGGGCGAAGTAGCGACCTGGCGCAAAGGATTCCGCGACATAGGCGACCGCGAGTGGCCCCGGGGGGTGATGCGGTTTATCCGTCGGGCGGAGGTTCCGGTGATTCCCCTTTACATCGACGCGCGCAACAGCCCTCTGTTCCGTCTGGCCGGCAAGCTGCATCCGATGCTTCGGACGGCCCTGCTGCCGCGCGAGCTGCTCAACAAGAAGGGAGTCGGAGTGGAGCTGAGAATCGGATCGGCCGTTCTGCCGCGAAAGACCGCTTCGCTGACGGAAACCGACTATAACGGCTATCTGAGGGCTTCCGTCGAGTATTTCAAGCCGTTGGACGGCCGCCGTCGGCCGCCCCGAGCGGCCCGCCGGGCCGCTCGGAAGGTGCCCGACGAGGTGCTGGGCGCCGTGGACGTGCCGCTGCTCGAAGCCGAGTTGGACTTGCTGCGCGGCGGTCACCGGCTTTTCGAGTATGGAAGTTACGAGGTGTACCTGGCTCCTCCCGATAGAATTCCGCATATGATGATCGAAATCGGCAGTCTCCGCGAGCGGACGTTCCGGGAGATCGGGGAGGGAACCAAGAACGCGATCGATACGGATCGTTTCGACTCGTACTACTATCAGCTGTTCGTCTGGGACCGGGAGGCCCGGCGTCTGGTGGGCGCTTACCGGCTCGGCATGGGCGACCGGATCATGGAACGCTACGGTCTGAAGGGCTTTTATACGAATACGTTGTTCCGGATGAAGCCTGCGATGGGAGAGGTGATGGGCAAGACGATCGAGCTGGGGCGCTCGTTCATCGTCAGGGACTATCAGCGCAAGCCCGTTTCGCTGATGCTGTTGTGGAAAGGCATTCTGTACGTGCTGCTGCGCAACGGGCAGTTCCGCTATCTGCTCGGGCCGGTAACGATATCGGGCGGGTTCCAAAGCGCCTCCAAGCTGATCATCGCCTCCCATATCCGCGATTTCTATCTCGACCGCGAGAAGGCGGGGTGGATTCGTCCGCGCACCGGAATCGATATTCGGGTCCGGATCGACGAGAACCTGATCGCGGGTATCCGTTCGATCGATCTGATCAACAGGCTTGTCTGCGACATCGAGAAAAACGCCTATTCGATCCCGGTGCTCATTCGCAAGTATCTGCAACTCAACAGCAGCGTGTTGGGATTCAATACCGATCACGAATTTTGCGACTCGCTCGACGCGCTGATGCTGCTCGACCTGAAGAAGGTTCCCGAGGAGACGATTCTGATGCTGTCCAAGGAACTGGCCGACATCGACGTACTGGGTCGATTCAAGCATATCGTCGACTGAACCTTCCGCTCAAGCGAAGACGATCGTGCCTCGGTATGCCGAACGTTCGAGGCCGAAACTTTTGCATTCGTTTGTTACGACTCGCGTTCGCAGGCCGCGCGTCCCGGTTTGATTTTGTTCCGAATCTCTCCGTCGGAGAAAATTTCGAGACGGAAATCCGAATGCATTGAAAATGCGATGACTGCTATATGGTAAAATTGGTGGGGCTGGTCGTGCTGCACCTGATCGCCTCCAGCGGCGGAACGGTCACGGCCAACAACCTTCGCGAAAAACTTCGGATTGAGGCGATCGGCATGGTCGGGCACATGGCGGGAGAAGCGGACGGTAGGAAAAGCGGTGTACCGTCGTACTGCGGGCGTACCGAGAATCCGGGCGATTCGTTCCGATATGCCGGCGGGAGGCTTTTCGCATGCGGTCGGGGTTTTCGTCGGGGCGACCGGGGAATGCGGTTTTACTTGACGGTTCGGCGCGGAAATCGGACCTGGCGCTTTTCAGGAGGGCTCGCTTCTCAGACTGTCTCGCTGAGAAAGGCGTCGGCGTCGGTGACCTCGATTTCGAGCCCGTCGCGCAGAATGCGTTCCGATCCGGTCTCCGTTACGATCGTTCCCTTACGCAGGCCCGTCGCGCGCAGTGCGAACAGCAAACCGTCGATCTTGTCCTGCATCCGGTCGGAATCGTCTTCCCGACAGGCTTGGACGCAACGGATCGCACCCTCGGAGTCCGTTGCGACGAAATCGCATCCTCCCTGTTCGGTCGTATAGCGAATCGACGAACAGCTTCTTCGCAAATGATTGAAGATCATAGTTTCGAACAATCGGTCGCGGTCGGGCTGCGGCTCCGGCGAGAGCGCCGCGATCATGGCCGTATCGGCCGCATAGACTTTTCTCGGATTGATGGCTTGCCGGGCCGGGTTGTCGGTGAGGATCGGGACGAAAGCGACGAGTCCCGCCCGTTCGGCCAACGCCATGTGCTCGGCGGCCGTGCTGACCGCCTTGATCCGGAGTTTTTCGCGAAGGTTGTTGGCCGTGACCGTTCCGCCGCTGGAGGCGATCAGGTGCAGTACGACCCGCTGGAGCGTTTGCCTGTCGCGGATACCCCCGGCGACGATCAGGTCGCGGCAGACGATCCGGTCGTACAGCCGCAGCATCGTCCCGGGCCGGCTTGCCTGAACGGCTTCGGGCAGCGCGCCGCGCGCCATGTAGTCGGCGACGGCCTGAGAACTTCCTTTTTTGTGCGTGAATCCGAGAAACTCGTTGTAGGAGAGAGGTTCGAGCCGTCGCGTGACGAAGAGGCCGGATATCCTGTTCGACCGCATGTCTTGCTCGACGCCGAGCAGGGAGGGCAGCGAGACGGTGGCGATGACCTTGATGCCCTGCGCGGGCTTTTCGCTCAGGAAAGGCAGCCAGCCGGCCGCGCAGTCCACTTTGTTCAACAGCAGGATGCCTTTGCCCGAGTCGCGGATCAGGCGGTCGAGCTTGGCGAAATCCGATTCGTCGAATCCGGCCAGTCTCGGATCGTCGAAATCGGTGTACCATGCTTCCGGGTACTCGTCTTTCAGCATTCGGCCGAGGAGCGTCGCGCGACCGCTTCCCCGCATGCCGCCGATCAGCAGGGGACGGTCGGAGAGATAGGGGAGCGAGCCGGATATTTCCCGGGGGTGGCCCGCCGGCATGTCGTAGAGCGCCTTGCGCTGTTTCGCTACGATGTGTTCGATGGAGGCTTTCGGAAGCATCGGCTTTTCTTTTCGGCGAAGGTACGAATTTATATTTTAATAACAAAAATTAGTTTTTTTTACTAAAATATATGACTAAAAACGTATTTGAGGAGTGCGGGTTAAGCGATAATTTTGCTCCGATGAACGGCGGAACGGAGCGTTTCGCCCGGTCGTAAACGAGCGAAAAACTTAGAAATATGAAGAAGACAATCGGAGGTTTGTTGCTGCTGCTGGCGGCGGGAGCGGCGTCGGCCCAGCCGGAAGAGGAGCGGTCCCGAACGGCGCAGACGGAGACGCCGGTCTCGTACGTGCCGAAGATCGACGGGGCGATCAAGGCGAAGATGGAAATCGACCTGAACAGGGGCGAGTATCGGTTCAACGTGCGCAATTCGCGTTTCGGAGTGAGGGGAAACGTGAGCCGGAACATGTCCTATCGTCTGCAGGTCGATTTCAGTAACGAGGGGAAAGTGTCGATCCTCGATTCTTACGTAGCTTATAAAACTCACGGATTCGAGGCGATCATCGGTCAGCAGCAGTACCATTTCAGCACCGATCTGGACCGGGGGCCGTCGACCAACATGTTTGCGAACCGCTCCTTTTTGGCCAAATATCTGACCAGCTACTACGGCAGCGAGGTATCGGACGGGAAGGCGGTCGATTTCGTCCGGACGCTCGGGTCCCGCGATCTGGGCGCGATGTTCACTTACTCGTTCCGGGCGGGCGTTCCGATGAAGGTTTATGCCGGGTTGTTCAACGGCGCCGGGTCGAACAATCCGGAATGGGGCAAGAAGGTGAATGTCATCGGGCGTTTGGAGGCCGGCGGCGAGGAAGGCTTGCGCGCGGCCGTTGCCTACTACGACGGTTTTGCCCCCTTGCATACGAAAGTCAAGGAAGAGAACGGCGAGCTGAAAAGCGAGGAGTTCGAGCAGAAGATGCGCATGGTGGGGGCCGAGCTGCGCTATGTCAAAGGCGGTTTTTTCGTCGAAGGCGAGTATGCGCGCCGGTATCTCGGCGTGGGCGCGGCCCGCGAAGTGATGACGACCGCGCTGGTTCACGGCTATTATAAGATCGATCTGCCGGAGAATTCGTTCGCCGATCATCTGGCGCCGATCCTTCGTTGGGACGTGGGCAACGATGTCGATTATCTGAATACGGACGCCCGACGGCGCGAGGTTTTCGATGCGAACCGCATCACGGTCGGGCTCAACGTCGGCTTCGGCGAGAAGCTGATTCGATCCGAGATACGCTTCAACTACGAAAAGTACCTGCCGAGCCGGAAACCGTCGGACTTTGCTCGTAACAAGCTGTTGCACGACAAGTTTACGATCGAGGTTGTTGCGGCGTTTTAGCTGTGGCGAACGAATTTGGGGCGATCGGTTTCCGCGCGATTCCCGTCGTATGCGCTTCCGGCTCCGGAAATCGGTCGGACGGGATGCGTTCGGCCGGAGGATTTCAGTGCGGCTGCGGTCCGGTGCGGGCGAAAGGTGGGACCGAAAAGCTGGCCGGCGTCCGTGTTTCTGTCTTGGCGGAGCCGTCCCGGTGCGGCTCCGCGCATCTGCTTCATGCGTGGGTGTCGTCGTAGGGCTCGAGTCTTCGGGAAACGGCGGCGGTCGGTCTACTCGTATCTCAGTCCGATCATCTGCGTGCCGCCCCACCGGTTTACGCGGAAAGTGCGACGGTCGATCAGCGTGTCGTTTTTCCAGACCGAAAGCTCGAGCTTGAAGGCCGGCCACTCCGATACGAGGTCCGAAGCCGGGCCGTCGGCAGGAACGGCATAGAACGAGACGGAGGCAGCGGCGGCCGGTTCGGTCGCCGCTGCTTTGTATACCGTGCCGGCGACCGCGGGGACGGCGTCGGAGTGCGCCATTGCGGTTTGCCTGCCTTCCGCGTCGAAGGTAGCGACGCTCAGATGCAGGTTCATTTTTTCGACGGCCGCGTCGCGGCAGGTCAGCTCTGCTCGGAAAATATCGGTTTCTTTCACGCCCGCTCGTGTTTCTTGCGACAAAAATACGACAAAATAGCGGATCGCAAAAAGTTTGCCGGCCGCTTTGATATGCTTGTTGTTTTAAATGTTAATAATATAATAATCAGCAACATATGTTTATGTAAAATAAATATGTTTATATTATTTCTATAATTATAAAAATTACTGATTATTCGTATGTTCTGAAAATGACCCGAACAGCATGAAAAACGCGGATTATCAGCTGAAAAAGATGCCGAAATGTTGCGGTTTCAAATTTTATTGGTATCTTTGCAGTCCGTTTTGTGATAAATGGAACAAGTTTAACCAAAAAAGTAAAGGAAAAAAGTAACCGAAATGCCAACCATTCAACAGTTAGTACGTAAGGGAAGGCTGAAGCCGAGCTTCAACAGCAAGGCGCCCGCTCTGGACGCATGTCCTCAGCGTCGCGGCGTGTGCGTGCGCGTGTACACGACCACTCCCAAGAAGCCGAATTCGGCTATGCGAAAAGTAGCCCGTGTGAGATTGACCAACGGGAAAGAAGTGAACGCCTACATTCCGGGCGAAGGCCACAACCTGCAGGAGCACTCGATCGTCCTCGTTCGCGGAGGCCGTGTGAAGGACCTGCCGGGCGTCCGCTATCACTTGGTTCGCGGCGCGATGGATGCCGCAGGGGTGGACGGTCGCAAGCAGCGCCGCTCGAAGTACGGAGCCAAGAGGCCGAAGGCCGGCGCGCCCGCCAAGAAGTAAACGCAACGACAACCAAAACACAACAAAGACTTTTTGAACAATGAGAAAAGCGAAGCCTAAAAAGCGAATTCTACTTCCAGATCCCAAGTTCGGTGACGTGCTTGTGACCAGGTTCGTCAACAACCTCATGCTGGATGGTAAGAAGAGTATTGCCTATTCCATCTTCTACGATGCGATGGAAATTCTGGGCGAGAAGATGAAGGATGCGGACAAGGCTCCTCTTGATATCTGGAAGAAAGCCCTCGAGAACATTACGCCTCAGGTGGAGGTGAAGTCGCGTCGAGTGGGCGGAGCCACTTTCCAGGTACCGACCGAGGTGAGACCTGAGCGTAAAGTTTCATTAGCAATGCGGAACCTGATCCTTTACTCTAAAAAACGCGCGGGTCGATCGATGGCGGAAAAAATGGCTGCCGAAATTCAAGCTGCGTACAACGAGGAAGGCGCCGCCTTCAAGCGCAAGGAAGAGATGCACCGCATGGCCGATGCGAACAAGGCCTTTGCGCACTTCAGATTCTAATTTAGTGGAGAGAGGACAGACGTATGGCAAGAGATTTAAGATTTACGAGAAATATCGGCATCATGGCGCACATTGATGCCGGTAAGACGACGACCTCGGAACGTATTCTTTTCTACACTGGCAAGACTCACAAGATCGGCGAGGTGCACGAAGGCGCCGCGACGATGGACTGGATGGTTCAGGAGCAGGAGCGCGGTATCACGATCACCTCGGCCGCGACGACCGCATTCTGGAACTACAAGGGCAACCAGTATCAGATCAACCTGATCGACACTCCGGGACACGTGGACTTCACCGTTGAGGTGGAGCGTTCGCTGCGCGTGCTGGACGGCGCCGTTGCGACGTTCTGCGCCGTGGGCGGCGTCGAGCCTCAGTCGGAGACCGTATGGCGTCAGGCCGACAAGTACAACGTCCCCCGTCTGGGTTATGTCAACAAGATGGACCGCACGGGCGCCGACTTCTTGGCCGTGTGCGCGCAGATCAAGGAGCACTTCGGTGCGACGGCCCTGCCGGTCGTTCTTCCCATCGGCGCCGAGGACAAGTTCGAAGGTCTGGTAGACCTTATATATAATAATGCGATCTACTACTACGACGACAAGACCGTGCGCGACAACTTCGAGCTGAAGGAGATTCCCGAATCGATGAAGGCCGAGGCTGCCGAATGGCGCGCCAAGCTCATCGAAGAGGTTGCGGCGACCGACGACGCCCTGATGGAGAAATTCTTCGAGGATCCGGATTCGATCACGGCCGAGGAGCTGCTCGCAGCTATCCGCAAGGCCACGATCTCGATGCAGGTCGTGCCGATGCTCTGCGGTTCGTCGTTCCACAACAAGGGCGTTCAGAAACTGCTCGACTACGTGATGGCTTTCCTGCCTTCGCCGCTCGACGTGCCCGCAGTGACGGGTATCAACCCCAAAACCGAGAAGGAAGAGACGCGTAACGCCTCCGAGGACGATCCGTTCTGCGGTCTGGCGTTCAAGATCGCTACCGACCCGTTCGTAGGCCGTCTGGCTTTCGTGCGCGTTTACTCCGGTAAACTGGACGCAGGTTCCTATGTGCTGGATACCCGCGGCGGCAAGCGCGAGCGCGATACAGCAGCGCGAGCGGAAGCGCGAAAGGCTCGCCGCGAGCAGGTGCTTTTTCTGCTGCTCTCCCTTTGGCGTGGACTGCGCGCCCTGCTCCTCCCCCGCCGCGGCACGTTCGCCGCGCAGCAGCTCGTCGCAGGTCACGCCGAACACCTCCGCGATGACCGGAATAAGCGCAAGATCCGGCGCACCGTCGTCGCGTTCCCAGCGCGAAACGGATTTGTCCGACACGTTCAGCCGTTCCGCCAACTCCTTCTGCGTCATGCCGTTCGCGCGGCGCAGGGCCGCGAGGAAGCTGCCCATTGTTTTCTTTTCCATAAAAGCGACCTCCTTTTGGTCTTTGGATGGCTCGATTCTACCGCTGCGTCAGAGAGAATGCCACCCAACGGAGCGGGACTGTCTCTCGCCGTGCGAGAATTTTACTCCTCCCCGGCCAATTTTGGCAGCTCCCAGCCGACGAGCAGCGGTCCGCGCCCCACCGTAATGCGCGCCGTCGGCGCAACGATGTGGTTGCTCACGCCGAGCGGGAAGCCGCAGTCGATCGTCCCGTCCGTGAGCGGATATTGCAGCCCCTCGAGCGTGATGTGCTCGGCGCGGTCGCCCATACTGAAGAGCGAAACGATGCCCCATTCCACCTCGCGTGTGAGCGTAAGCGTCTCGTTTTCGATGGCTGTGTAGACGAAATTTTGGTCGTAGAGATAACCCCTTGCCCCATGACGCAGAAGGAAGGCAAGCGACTGGAGGTTGGCGAGCGTGTGGTCGAGCCGCGCGCCGCCCGTCGCGCCATAGAGATAGAAGGTATCGCAGCCGCGGCGAAGTCCCTCGCGGAGCGCCAGCATGGTGTCGGTGTCGTCCTTCTCGACCGGCACGCGGATGCAGTCTGCCGGCGCTTGACGGACGTCCATCGAGTCGAAGTCGCCGAGCACAACGTCCGGTCGGACGCCAAGGCGCTCACAGAGCAAAAGCCCCGCGTCCGCGGCGATCTGAAGATCGCCCCCGCGCGGCGGCTCCCGCAGGCCGTAAAAGGTGCCCGCGGCGTAGATAAAGCAGCGTTTCATGGTTTTCCCTCCCTAGGATGGTTTATGGTTCTTATTGTACCGTAAGCCGCGCACGATGGCAAGCCGTAAAAATTGTGCAGATCGCCCCTTGACAAACTCGTTCAAAAACCTATAATAAAACTCGA
>ERZ857827.2189-NODE-2189-length-15783-cov-3.461724_pt1 | contig 15783 bp, 13 predicted proteins | sample MGYA00519761_ERZ857827 | MGnify/ENA primary metagenome ERZ857827 (study PRJEB31778, sample SAMEA3449370) | human gut metagenome | biome: human gut; feature: human-associated habitat; material: faeces | place: United Kingdom | collected 2010/2012 ... | reverse complement strand
CCCCTACCTACTGCTTAGAAGGCAGTTGCTCTATCCAGATGAGCTACTGGCGCATTTGGAGCGAGTGATGGGAATCGAACCCACGCCCACAGCTTGGAAGGCTGTTGTACTAGCCGTTATACTACACCCGCGTGGGCAGGCTTTGCATCAGCCCTAAAATAGTAACATACTCCGACAGGATTGTCAAGTCCTGTTTTTCATTTTTGTAAAAAACAGCCGGGAAGCGGCAACCCGCTCCCCGGCTGTTTGGAATTCACTCAGACGACCTGCAGGGCGTCGTCCCGCACCTCGACGCGGAGCGTCGCGCCGGGCGACACATTGCCCTCGACGATGCGGCGGGCCAGCAGCGTCTCGACTGTGTGCTGCAGATAGCGGCGGAGCGGACGCGCACCGTACTGCGGATCATAGGCTGCGTCGATGATGAACTGCTTGGCCTCCGGCGTCAGCTCGCAGCGCAGCTGCTTGTCAGCCAGACGTGCATTGAGCGCATCCATCTGCAGATCGATGATCTTGACGATATTTTCCTTCGTCAGCGGCTTATAGAAGACGATCTCGTCCAGACGGTTCAGGAACTCGGGGCGGAACGAACGCTTCAGCAGCTGCTCGACCTGCGAACGGGCCTCCTCGGAGATCTCGCCGTTGTCGGTAATGCCGTTCAGCAGATACTCCGAGCCGAGGTTGCTCGTCAGGATCAGGATCGTATTCTTGAAGTCGACGGTGCGGCCCTGCGAATCGGTGATACGGCCGTCGTCAAGCACCTGCAGCAGGATGTTGAAGACGTCGGGATGGGCCTTTTCGACCTCGTCGAACAGCACGACGCTGTACGGCTTGCGGCGCACGGCCTCGGTGAGCTGGCCGCCTTCGTCATAGCCGACGTATCCGGGAGGCGCGCCGATCAGGCGCGTCACGGAGAACTTCTCCATGTATTCGGACATATCGATGCGGACGAGGTTCTTCTCATCGTCAAACAGCGCCTCTGCCAGCGCCTTGGCGAGCTCGGTCTTGCCGACGCCCGTCGGGCCGAGGAACAGGAACGAGCCGAGCGGGCGGTTCGGGTCCTGAATGCCGGCGCGGCTGCGGAGGATGGCCTCCGAGACGGAGCGGACGGCTTCATCCTGCCCCACGACGCGCTTATGCAGCTGCTCGTCCAGATGCAGGAGCTTTTCGCGCTCGCCCTCGACGAGCTTTGCGACCGGGATGCCGGTCCAGCGCTCGACGATCTTTGCGATCTCCTCCTCCGTGACCTTGTCGCGCAGGAGGTTGCTCTGCTTGGCGTTCTGCGCCAGCGCCTCTTCCTGCGCCAGCTGCTTCTTGAGCTCGGGCAGCTCGCCGTACTTCAGACGGGCGGCCGTCTCGAGGTCATAGCTCTGCTCTGCCTGCTCGATCTGTGCACCGAGCTTTTCGATCTGCTCACGCAGCTGCTGGACCTTGCCGATGGCATTCTTCTCGTTTTCCCACTGGGCCTTCATGGCGTTGAACTTATCGCGCTGCTCGGCCAGCTCCTTTCGCAGCTCCGTCAGACGGCCCTGCGAGAGCTCGTCGGTCTCGTTCTTCAGCGCAGCCTCTTCGATCTCCATCTGGATGATCTTGCGGCGGATAACGTCCAGCTCCGTCGGCATGGAATCCATCTCCGTGCGGATCATGGCACAGGCCTCATCGATAAGGTCAATGGCCTTGTCCGGCAGGAAGCGGTCCGTGATATAGCGGTCGGACAGCGTGGCCGCCGCGATGATGGCGGGGTCCGTGATCTTCACGCCGTGGAAGACCTCGTAGCGCTCCTCCAGGCCACGCAGGATGGCGATGGTGTCCTCGACGGACGGCTCCTTGACGAGCACAGTCTGGAAACGCCGCTCCAGCGCGGGGTCCTTTTCGATATACTTGCGGTATTCATCGAGCGTCGTTGCGCCGATGCAGTGCAGCTCGCCGCGCGCCAGCATGGGCTTGAGCAGATTGCCTGCGTCCATAGCGCCGTCGGTCTTACCGGCACCCACGATGGTGTGCAGCTCATCGATGAAGAGGATGATCTTGCCCTCGCTCTTCTTCACCTCGTTCAGCACGCTCTTTAAGCGTTCCTCGAACTCGCCGCGGTACTTTGCACCGGCCACCAGAGCACCCATGTCCAAGCTGAACACGGTGCGGTTCTTCAGGTTTTCGGGCACATCGCCACGCACGATGCGCTGCGCCAGACCCTCGGCGATGGCGGTTTTACCAACGCCGGGCTCACCGATCAGGCAGGGGTTGTTTTTGGTCTTACGGGACAGGATACGGATCACATTGCGGATCTCCTGATCTCGACCAATGACGGGGTCCAGCTTCTGCTTGCGGGCAAGTTCCACCAGATCCTGACCGTACTTCTGCAGTGCGTTGTAGGTGTCCTCCGGGTTATCGGTGGTCACCCGCTGGTTGCCGCGCACGGCGGTAAGCTGCTGTAAAAAGGCGTCCTTTTTCAGGTTAAAGGCGCGGAACAGCTCACTGGTGGTCTGGTCCTGCTCGTCCAGCAGGCCAAGGAACAGATGCTCCACGCTGATGAAGTCATCCTTCATGGCCTTGGCTTCGCGGGCGGCGGCACTGAGCACCTTATCGGTGGCCTGCGAGATATAGACCTTATCGGGGTCGCGACCGGAGCCGGACACCCGGGGCAATGCGGACAGCTTTTCCGCCACGGCGGCGGCAAAGCTGCCGGGGTCAACATTCAGCTTTTGCAGCAGCTGGGGAATCAGGCCGTTTTCCTGCGCAGCCAGTGCGTGCAGCAGGTGGGCGGGCTCCAGCGCATTGTGCTGATACTCCACAGCCAGCTGCTGGGCTGCCTGCAAAGCCTCAAGGGTCTTTTGGGTATATTGATTGGTATTCATAAAGTCAAGCCTCCATTCATACCGGAAGGTTTATTTTAGCGGACGGATAAGTTCTTTGCTAACAGCTCCGCGCCCGGCGGCGGCAGAGCCGTGAGTTAATTATACAGATGTTCTTCTTCATGGTCTTGCACGCCTCCTACGGAGCAGTTTGTTTTACTTTTAGCACTCTATCTGCTCGACTGCTAAAAATATACTCCTATTCACCCACTTTGTCAATAGGGTTCATAAAAAGTTTGCAGAATAGACGCAAACCCATGCTTTTTGTTTTAGCACGCGATGCTTGAGCAAGGATTTAAAAGCGCCTCCGGCTCGCCCCTTGCGGGGCAACCGCCGGAGATGCGCAGTCGTGCTCCCCCGTTCTCCGGAAAAGTGGGCAACAAAAAACGGCTCTGCCGAAGCAGAGCCGTAAAAATGCACACTGAGATAAATCAGCGCTTGGAGAACTGGGGAGCACGACGTGCAGCCTTCAGACCGTACTCACCTGACCTTGATCCAAAAAGACCAGTATTCATGCGGTTTTTCGGGCTTTCCTCTCTCAGTAAACCCATAGGTAAACCCACGAAATCGCGAAATTTTTGGTGCAGTTTAACGCAGCCCGAATGCAGCATTCACAACGCTGCTTAATTCCTCAGGTTTATTATACTTGACTTTCGCATAGATGTCCATAGTCGTTTTGCTGTTCTCATGGCCTGCCAGATACTGCACCGTCTTAGGATCAACACCTTTGTAAATCAGATTGGTGATGTAGGTGTGCCGCAGCATGTGCGGAGTCACCTTGAAGTCCATCGTATACACCAGTTTGGGATTATTCGGCTGATGCTCACCAAGCCTTGGCTTTATTCTATGCTTGATGGACTGTCCATTTACATAAGTGTAATAACAGCGTTCTGCAGTAGAACGGACTGTTATGTACTTCCAGACTCTCACAAACTGTGTTTCCGTCAAAACAGTTCCCTTCGAATTCGAGATCACATATTCCGATTCTGATTTTTCCCTTTCTTCCTTGAGACAGGCTACCAGGCATTTTGGAATCGGAACATCTCGTTTTGCTGCCGGTGTCTTCAATAGCGTGTTGACTACCGGCTCACCGCCTTCCACATGCCATGCACGCCTTACCGAAATGTACGGCGTTTTTTCATCCAGGAATACGCAGTCCCATTTTAATCCAAGTATCTCTTCTCTACGCAATCCCGCGTACAAACCGATCATCACGAAGACATACGGTGGAAGCTCACGAATGCTATCCAGCAAAATGGCAGTCTGTTCATCCGTCAAAGCCTCGCGCCGTTTCGCTGGCTTTCCGCCTCTTGCGCAAATCGTTTTGGATGGATTCTCTTTAATCACCTTGCTCTCTTCTGCTGAATTAAAAATGTTCTTAATCAGCATATTGAGCTGACCATACATTCCGGAAGAACCTTTTGATAACGGAACCATCAGCAGCCGCAGGTCATCTGTGGTCACCTCGTCCATATACATCTGTCCAATCGGACCCACGATGTACCGATTCACCATCCGTGCGTATCCTTCCAACGTATTAGTTCTTACCGTTCCAGACCGCATCAGCAACCATTTTTCACAGTACTCTTCCACGGTCGGATTCTCTCTATGGAAAACCACTTCCGCAATTTTCTTCTGGGCATCTTCCACCCGGTCATACAATTCTTCGCGTGTCAGCCCGTAAATCGCCACTCTCTTTCCGTCTGCATCTGTAATCCGGGTGCGGTAATACTGTACCCCTTTCATCATCACTGTTCCGTATTCCGGAAGTTCAGCAGGACGCTTTTTCCCTTTAGCCATGTGTTCTCCTCCTATCTATCTTCATACATTGCGTGTTGTCACTTTTATTATCATGGCGTACAGCACTTCCTTCAAGGATGTCGAATGTATGTAAAAAGGCAGGGATTTTTGACCATCCCTGCCCTAATTTCTTTCTGATTTACTCTTAATCCCACGATGCAAAAGCATCTTCCAGCACTCCTGCGAGCTGCTCTGGGCGATTATATTTCACCTTGGCGTAAATATCCATGGTGATCTTGCTGCTTTCATGACCGGCAAGATACTGAACCGTCTTCGGATCAACCGAAGCATGAATCAGATTCGTAATATAGGTGTGCCGCAGCTGATGCGGAGTCACCTCAAAGTCCAGACTGTAAACCACATTTCCATTGTGTGCTGCCTTTTGCCCCAGAACCGGCTTCACCGTATGCTTCACCCTCTTGCCATCTTCATAGCGGTAATAGCAGCGTTCCTTGGTGGTACGGGTTACGATATACTGCCATAATCTCTTGAACTGCGTATAGGACAACGGGTCTCCATCCCGGTTTGCAACCACAAAATCCGATGTCGATGTCTTCTTCGCCTCTTTCAGACATTCCAGAAGATTGTCCGGCAGAGGGACATTCCGATGCGCTGCCTTTGTTTTCAGCTCTGTCAGAATCACCGGACGATTATGCTCCGTATGCCAGGCTCTCCGAACGGTAAGGTACGGAGCCTCGCAATCAAGATACACCGAATCCCATTGAAGTCCGAGGATTTCTTCTCTCCGCAATCCTGCGTACAGCCCCAGCATCACGAACACATACGGCGGTAAGCCGTAAATGGCATCCAGCAGCTTATCCACCTGCTCATCCGTAAGCGGGAGGCGGTCCTTCTGGGGAATCCCGCCCACATTCTTCTTCAGATAGATGGTCGGATTCTCATCAATGATCTTACTCTCCATTGCTGCCGTGAAAATACACTTATATAGAACGTTCACTGATTTGTACACGGATGCCGACTTTTTCGATGCCGCCAACAGTGCCAGGCGAATGTCATCTGCTGTTACATCTCCCATATGCATATCGCCCAATGGCTTGATGATGTAGTTCTTCACTTTCGATGTATAGTCAATCAGCGTTGTCATCCTGATCTGTGCCGACTGCATCAGCAGCCATTTCTCGCAATACTCCTCCACTGTAGGTGTACTGCGGCGATACGTCTTGTTCTCAATCTGCTGGATCGCTTCCTGTTCCTTCTGGTACAGTTCCTCTCTCGTTCTTGCATATAAGGAAACCCGCCGTCCCTGCTGATCTGTTACACGGGTTCGATAATATTGCGTTCCCTTCATACTCACCGTACCATAATCGGGAAGCATCATTCTTCTTGCCGCCATATCATTACCTCCAATCCTGTTGATGCTTTCATTATTGCGGATTCATCGTCCATACTCAACGATGTCGATTTTCACCGCCGAAAGCTTCGAGGTTTGCGATATGTCGCAGCACGTTCCATCGGTTTTGCACGGTGCGTACATTTTGCAATGTACTCCTGAATCCCCACTTCCGTGAAATAAACGCAGCCGTTTTCCACATACTGAACATAGGAGATCAAACCGTCTGTTCTTGCAGCATCCAGTGTTTTTACGCTGATTCCCAGTATACTGGCTGCTTCTTTCCTTGTAATCAGTTTATCCATCGCCTTCTTCGCCATCCTTTCGGCATTTGCCCTGTCTTTTTTTCTCTGCTTGTTCCGGAATGTAATATCCAAGTTGAATCCTTACAGCTTCATCAATCCCACGCATCTGCCCCTTACTTACCCGCCCAAGATAGCGAATCACGCATATCTTGTCGCAGGTGTCGAGCTGTTCTGCCAATACCATAGACGGTTTTGCCAGTCCCTTTGCTTTACGGAGAAAGAAATGCGTTGGCTGTTTTCGCTTCTTCTCAATTTTCGATGTCAGCGGAGCAATCGTGATCGTCGGCGCATAATAATTGCCGACATCATTCTGAAGAACCACAACAGGACGAACACCGCCCTGCTTTGATCCGACCGGAACACCGAGATTGGCGAGATATAAATCACCTCGCCGATAAACCCAGTTTTCTTTCATATGCTGTTGTCTCCAATCTCCATACACTGATATGGATAAAGCCTGCCAGGTATCATGCTGATACAGCACCCGGCAGCGCTTTCTGAAAATATGGTTTCTCTGTACTTTTTCTTATCACCCCAGAGATGTAGGATTTCTCACAGGCGGCAGTGTGCTTCACTGCTCCATTGGAATTTAACCATCCCGCCTTCCTTATGGCCGGACCGCGAATTACGGAAGTATCATTGTCCCTGTCTGGCTTTAACACCGCCGCCGGTTGCAATCCGGCATTTGCTTCTGCGAAACCGCTATCGCCCCGATGGGCTTCATGGCGTGCAGTCGAAGGCTCGACCAAACAGGAATGTACCTGAAGAATGAGTATTCAGTTTTCAAGGGACATCCGGACTTTCGTCCTTACAAAGTAAGTTTAACAAGAATCCTCCGGTTTCGCGTTGGCCTCGTAGGCGCACTTTGGTTGTCCTTGCAGGACTACATACGGTTCGTTTTGACTTTTTCAGTGTTCTATACAGCCGGATTGAGGCAAAAAAATACCCCGTTGGTTTCCCAACGAGGCATCAAAGATTATAATGTTTTAATTTGAAAACTATTATTCTCCACAAAATTAAATGCTTCTGGCGTTTTTGTCATCCACAAACGTGCATAATCCAGCTTATGACGCTCAAGCATGGAACGACAATCTTTTGTTTTCATCTTACAAAAGTCCGTCTTGAAATTTTTAACGCTTCCACTTTTGGTCAGTTCCATCGCAGTTCGCACATCTGTACACCGAACTAACTCATCCTCCAAATTCAGAACTTGTGGAAGAAAAATGATTTTCAGCTTTCCGCAATACCGGGTGAGAAGTTCCAAGTTCTTTTTTAGGTTTGATGTCTGTGGTACATCGGTATCAAATACCAAAACGACAGTCGTTCCCGCCTGAATAGACAACATCTGTGACTTGGGAATCAAATTCTGCACCACATTGAAGACCTTTATCTTCCCTGGAATCAATCTTTCCGGTGCTTCTTTTAAGGCCGCGATCAGTTGTTGTTCACAGGGGCCCTCTACATAATAGATGCACTTATTGTTCATCTTCCCACCCCATTTCCAACTCGTCCAAAAGCGAATCCTGCGGAAGCGAGGCAAACACATCATTCTCAACCGCACAGCGTAAAGAGTCTGTATTTCGTTTCAGTACATCCGATGCAGAAACAGCAGAAACCTGATATATGCCTTCCTCCAGATGCTTACGCAAAAACACATAGCTATGCTTCGGCAGGTTCAAATCCAGCATATCTGTATTATGCGTTGTAAAAATCAACTGTTCATCGTCTCCGATACGATCCAGCATAATACCGAAAATCCGTTTTTCTATATCGCTCTGAATATAAGAAAAATGTTCATCACAATAATAGAAACTGCTCTCTTTTGTCGCCATTGCAGCAAGGAACATTGCGACATCAATTCCTTCTGCTGTACCACTGGACAGTATCTCCCGATTCAGCAGTTTACCTTCCTGTATGATGATTTCCGTTCCACCGCGCCGAATAATAAAGGTATCCTTTAAATCTCTTGATAAACTAACGTCCTGTAATGTAGGATCAAGCGTTCCGATAACAGCACGCAGCGTCTTCAACAAGATGCTTTTATTCGCACCTGTAAGTTTCAAAGATTTTTCTATTTCAGGATATGCAAAACGATATCGAACAGCACCTACCAGCTTCTTAAGTGCTGTAGTAGTTCTGGTCGCCTCTATCGTTTGATCTTTCAGTTTCTTTACACATTTTTCATACGAATCCATCGTATCAATGTCTGCGGTCTGATACTGAATGTCAATCTCCTGATTAGATGCATCAATCTGAGCTGACAACCGCTGCAGGCGATAATCACCATTCACAAAATCAATACTGAAGTATCCTTTATCGCCTGCAACCATCTCATACAGCGGTGTTGGATTTCCATCAGTCATATATCCAAAAATACAAAGCAAAGCCTTTCCAAGGCTGGTCTTTCCGGTAGCATTTGCACCCATAAGAATTACAGCCTTCTTATAGCGAAATCGCTCTCTTCCTTTCAGATGTTCCTGATCGATAATCGAATTGACAATCTTTTTGGGATAACTGAAATTGATATGAAAATCATTAAATCCATAGATTTTCTTTAACTCAAGGTCTAAAACGATCATGTCAGATCCTCCATTTCATTATTTCGCCTTGTACGAACTAATGATATCATATTTAAAGGAGCATTTCAAGGACAATAGTCCACATATCCAAGCAACATTTACATTCATGCAGTATATTGTTCCTCATACTGTTAGTTCTAACTCCATTCTGCTACCTCCTTAATTGATTGAAGCAGCCAGGCTTTTCTTCAGGCACATATACGCTTCATATGCTGGCGTTGTTCCCTCAAGAAAGCCGCTCTGATAGGCATCACTCTTTTTTATATCATTACGTTTCAATATATAGCTCAAATTTTCTGCTGTAATGCCATTACGGTTTCTAACGATACAGATTCCGTCATTTCGGTCATATTCGTCCAGCAGTTCCGGATAATGCGTAGTGAAAATAAGCGTTCCGCCATTTTTGTTCAGTCGGCTGTCCATAAAGAAGCGCACTAAGGTCGTTACAATTTCCTTGTTGAAATGATTCTCTATTTCATCTACCAGAAGATAACCACCTAAATGAAGAACTTCCTTTACCATCGAGAATGTAATAATACCCTTAATCGTACCAGAGGACAGATACTGCTCAAGGTCTGCCACATTATTCAGGATAATCTCTTCTTCATCCTTAAACTTCAAGTGGATAAATGTTTTTCCCTCTGTCTGCTCAAAACACAATTTCTCAATGGTCGGATCGAGAAATGCAATTACCTCCAATGGAATATCTTCGGTAAATGGAAGCACATTCACATTCGTATAGGAAAGCAGGCTGAATATTTCCACTGTATCATTCGCTTTTTTATTATGTGCAATGACAAAGCTGACATCATCAGAAAGGTATGCTTCATCGCTATTGCGCTGCTCTACAGGCTTCATTCCTGTAAAATCTGTCAGATACTTTTTCGACTTAACGGTTGCAATCGGTTTTTCCCAAAGGCTTTCAGACAGAATCGAATACACATATTCCCCTGTTTTCGACTTCTTTGCCGCAATTACAGTTTCCAAGCAGCAGACGTAGCTACGCTTATCATAAAAATATGTGCGGATTGTAACATTCTTCGCTCCGCCAAGAATGCTTTTTGCCTCCACATGATTGATGGGCTCATTTTTCACAATATTTAAGGCCAAGCTAATGACCTTTAATACCGAGGTCTTGCCAGATGCGTTAATTCCAATGAAAGCACAGGCAGAGTGGAGATAGTAGTTATCCGTCAAACGGTAAAGACTATCTTTGTCCTCTTCGCAAACACGTTGCTGCGTATAAAAGCAAATATCCAAGTCTTTTTTGAATAATGGGAGTCCTTGTGCGGTGATGCGGAGTATTTTCATAGGTAGTCCTCCTCTAAAAACAGTTTTTTCGTTTTTATTTTCTTATAATCTTATTATACGCCGCAAATAAGAAAATATCAACGGATTTTCCGTTTTTATTTTCTGATTTGTTTTTGACACTAAAAAGTATCCGTTCAATATGGCAAGCCCTGTGATTGCTGACCCGTTCCACCGCATGAAATACATGGAGCGTCATGGAAGCGGCCTACGCAAAATCGTCAGGGAAACCGAAAAGCCGCCTGGATATACAGCGGCATATAATCCGAAAATTTTCTCAACGGCAACAGATTTCAGAGTCATCTTGAAAAATGTAAATTACCAACTTAGTCAGAAAAACTTAGTCAATGACCAAGTTAGTGAGCAAGATAAATCGCCGGACATCCCACACACAGTTTTGAATCTTTGTATCCACCTTATTGCCCACGGCAGTGAGGGTGCTCAAATCACTCATGCTCACTCTATCATGGGTACAGCCAATGATAAGTCCTATGACGCAACCCATGATAACTTAGAGGATGACACCCATCAAGGTATCCACTAAGATAGCCACCATGATTCTACGCCGTCAGCAGTTATATTGCACCTAATGCTTTTTAGATTTTTTTCGCAATCGTAGACAGCTCCGAAATAATACTAAGAAGATCATTTTTGACTTCCTCTTTGCTTGGCTCGCTGCCCATCAGAAGATAATCCGTGCTGACATGGAGGATGCAGGACAGTTCAATCAGCAAGTCAATAGAGCAGCTGCGTTCACCGTTCTCCATGCGGCTGACATGCTGCTTGCTTGCCAGGCCCAGGCGAACCGCCAGTTCCTCCTGCGTAATGCCACGGGAAGTGCGAACATCGTGAAGTCTCTTACCAAACTCTTTTGCGTCAAAATACATACGTTTCTCCTTCCGCACAGCCGGTACAGAACCGGATCGACGGAAGGTCAAAAAAAGAGCCGCATGACGGTGAAGAAAAATCCTGTGCCGATAAAACAGAACATGGGTATCCCTATGCTGATTTTCTAAGGCTTTCAGCGTGTAGATGGCATCCATGTTGGCACGGAATTTCTGCTTAGGACTGCCTTCGCCGAGGTGAAAGCTGTTGATGCGGTAGTTCTCCGCATGTTTTGCTTCATGCCCTGCCCGGAACGCTTCTTCTTTTCCAGAATTCAGATCAACCACCAGATTGTGCAGGTGAACATTTTCCTCATGCCCCAAAATTCTTGCCAGATTTTCCTTGCTTTCCGAGCGGAAGATCGGATACACGGAATCCGGGTCCCGAAGTTCCACATCGAAAAGCCCGACTTTTTCAATCGTAAATGCCTTTCCGTCCAGATACAGCGTATCGCCAACGCGATAATCCGGCTGCACCGGAGCTGCGGGTTCTGGCTGCACAGTTGCAGGCTCTTTTTCAGCCTCCATGTTCCTGCCGCGAATCTCCTGCAACGCCTCTGATGCACTCACATAATCGGCAAATGTCTGCACTTTTCCGTCCGAATATCCGTAATACTCTTCTTTGACATAATCCCAGATGGCAAACGCATCTTTAGAATCCGGAAAGTTCTCGCCGGTCATTGTGACCACAAACCGTTCATCCGGTGCATAGCCAGACTCTCTGGAAAGTTCGCTGGCGTGTTCCTGCATTTCCAGTACCAGAGGATCTGTCTCTGCGTGAGCCGATTCCTGTACTTCTTCGGATTCCACATCTGGGAATGGAATGTCCTGCTGCAAATTCTGCTTGCTCTGTTCAACATAGAGCCAGTCTTTTGCTTCCCGTTCCTGAACTTTTTCAATCAACTGCTGGCGGTAGGTCTCTGCCTCCCATTCGCTGGTAAACTCTTCGCTGACACCATCCGGCTCCACATGAATGCCGTCCTGAATATCATCCCAGACCGCATAACCATCGTCTGTCTCCATCACGGTAAACCGCTGTGGTGCCGCCAGTTCACTCCGGGCATATACATCCGCAGCCGTATTCAGCATGTTGTCCACATGCTCATTTCCGGTATCGTAGCGTTCCGGTGGCGTTGGCGGAAACACATGGGCGGCAGTCGGCATAGGAAGCGGCGCGCCGTATTCCTGCTCCAGCTTCCGATACTCTTCCATTTCCAGCGCGGTCAGGTACTGATCATTTTCCACAAGCCGGTCTAACCGCTTATCCACCGCCGACCATGTGAGTCGCACTTCCCGGTCATGGTCATAATTGCGAAGCAGAATACCTCTTCCGTTATAATCGGCAAAACCGCGACTGCCATCCATAAAGGTATAGCTGTGGCCACCGAGACCGTATTCCGCTTTCAAGAATGCAGCTCGTTCTATTGCGTCCCCTTGCTGCTGATACAGCGCATAAATACGGATCTTTCCGCCTTCAAAATTGGAGCCTGTCCGCAGCATCCGGTCGATTTCATCCTCAGAAATAACAAAAGCGGAGGGCTTTTCGCTCTCCGCTTCTTTGGCTGCATTTTCTGCCGCCGCATCAATTTTCTGAATCTGCTCTGCTTCGGACTGAAACAGACTCATGAAGTTTAACTGTTGATAAGTTCCGTCAGAATGACTTCCTCTGCCTGCGCTTTCAGCATGTTCATGTGCTGCACCCAGGCCATCTGGTTCAATTTCTTGTCCGGTGCCGGATTCGCTTTCAGAAGATCCGCCATCATCTGCTCCATCCGTGCGGTCGCGGTCTCCTGAATCTCCCACAGGTGCGGGTACAGCTTCTCGGTCAGGATCAGGTGATTGTACAGCAGCGTGTTGTTCTCCTGCAGAAACGCTCTGCGCATCTTCCCGTACTTGCCCAGGGGCTTCTGTTCCTGCACCGACAACTGGATGTCCGGAATCAGGTAATCGCCGTTCTTCGTGTAATTCAGCTCCATCATAGTTTTGGCTCCTTTCTGCCTGCTTATCTCTTTCATAGGTTCGGATCGTGCGTTCAATTTCCCGGAAGATCTGGCTGGACATTTCGCTGACCGCAGTTCCCAGCACATTGGCGGCAGCCTGCGTATTAAAATCAAAGATGTCCAGAAAATCCTCGTGCTCAAAATAGTCATCTGCATTGCCCACCGTCCGGGTAAAGACGGAATATGCGATGCTGACAGCGGCAGCTCTCTTAAAGGAAGCTCCGATGTTGAGTTCATCATATCCTTCCAGATAGGAATCTGCAACGATGTCACTGATCTGCCTGCGGTTTTCCTCCCAGTAATCCCTTGCAAGGCGTTCTGCCGCTTCCATGATATGATTTTCCAGAGACCCAGCACCGGCAGAAACATCAAATGCTGCATCCAGTGCGCGAATGATTGGCTGCTCATGCTCCGCATTCATTTTCCAGAGCTGTACCGGTCGGGAATTCTTCCGTTCTCCGGTATCTGCCACATCAAATACATACCGCAGTTTCGGCTGCTCGCCGCGCATGTCCAAAAGAGCAATGCCCTTGGAGCCACGCTTCACATAGCGGTTCATCCGATCATTCCAGAGATCGTACTCTGCACAGGCCGTCGCTTCTGGTCTCTGCTTATAGATCATCAGCTGCTCCGCAAAAGGATACTTATAAAGCCGTGCGGATGTGGTCAGAAACGCTGTCCACTGCTCTTTGCTGCCAGTGATCTGTGCCGCAGCTTCCTGCGCCATCTGCATATAATAAGCCGTTTTCGTCATCATCTGTCTTTTTCCTCCTCTCCTTTATTCGTCCGGATACAAATCCAGTGCCTCATATTCTGCATCCGTCATCTCTGCCAGTTTTGCAAGCAGCGAGGCCGTCCACCTGCGCAGGTTTCTGTCTCTGCCCGTCAGACTTTTTTGCATCTTTTGAAGCTCTTCGATCAGCCCTGTCCGTGTGCCAGGGCTGTAAAGCATCATGAGCATCCATTCGTCATCCGTAAAACGCATTTATAACTCCTTTTCTTCGCAGCACCTGCGAGGCGGCGCAGGCGGCACAGCCTCCTGCTTTTCCTTCAGCTGATCCATAACCGATGCTTTCTCCACCGGTTCTTCCTTCTTTCCGTTATTGATTACGCCGTCAATCATGCCGTAATCGTCCTCCATCGCCATTTCTGCGGCTTTCAGGTAGTTCTCCGGTTTCAAAAATCCGGGCAGTTCCTGGAAGCCGATGGAATCCACATAGTGACAACTTACAACACCATTCTGCCGTAAAGCCACGATGTCAGACACAGAAAGACTATGACCAGTAAAATCATCAGGGCGGGAAACATTGAATTTCGCATACAGTTCCTCCAACATCGTATTCTGATCCTTGTAGGGAAGCAGCGGAGCCGTATAAACCACTTCATAATGGTCAATATCCGGTTCCAGCCCCATCCGTTCCAGTTCGCGCATAGACGAAAAGCGTTCATATACCGTATCCTCGCTGCGGCGAAGCTGCAAAATCGCATACTGGTCGGTAGTACTGTCGAGAAATGCCATCATTCTTTCGTCCGGTGCCTGCGTTCCATGCACTTCATCCCATTTTTCAATTCTTGCCATCGTTCATTTCTCCCTTCTCCATAAACGGCAGGCCGTTTTCCTTTGCTTCCTGCCGCTGCTGTTCCCGCCGCTTTTCACTATAAGGCGGTCGGATACCGACGCAGCGTTTCGGAATCGTATAAGTGACCGACCCATGCTCCCGGTGCTCCAAAATAAACTGCTCCGGATACTGTTTTCGCAGTTCCCGAAGCTTCTTAATCAGGCGGCTGTCATGGGTATAAATGCTGGCGGTATCCAGTTCATTATCAAAATTGATGACGGTTTCCTGCTCTGCCTTCGTAAGCTTGTATTTCATCGCTCTGCCTCCTTCGCCTTGGCAGCTTTCACCGGCGTATCCGTTCTGGAAGACAAATCCGAGAGTTTACCCAGCACAGATTCCCGTCTGCTGATTTCCGCTTCCTCTGCACGATCACAAAGTTCATCATAGTCAATCCGCGTCATGGTGCGGCCACCGAACCCATAATCCGAAAGAATCTGGTCTCTGGCTGCATTCATGCTGATTTCCGGGTTGTCGATCTGTCCACCGTCAATTTCCGTAAAGTCCTTATGATATAAGGTATAGTCGTAACCGTCCTCACAGGTCTGAATGGCAAGAAAGCCCTTGCCTCCCAAATCCCATGCACTGCGTTCTTCCGTAATCAGCGGCTCCGGGCGGCATGTACCACCGCCGCGTTCCAGCATTTCTGCCAGCTGACAGATGTGCAAAACATCATACCCCAGGCGCAAATGATATTCGTCCATATATTCGCAGCGAGCTGAGAACTTCCGGTTCGGATACTCGATCTCCACTGCACTGCCATCCGGAATTTTGAACCGATCCTCGTAGTTGCTGGTGATAAACCGGATATTTTTTGCATTCTCCAGCTCAGGATCAGCCTTTTTCATCTGCCAGAGAACCTTTCTGCCGCCGCGCATCTGCTCCAGCATCTCCGGGGCTACCGGCGCAACGGTAAGACCGTCCAGCTGGGGAATCTCCTTGAGTGCTGCCACCCTCGCGCTTTCTTCCAGCGTAGAAAACGGCTTTTCTTGACGATAAGCGATGATGCGATCTGCCATGGCCGGACCGATTCTATGCAGACGACAAAGTTCTTCCTTGGAAGCAGAGTTAATCGAGATTAAATGCGCTGT
>ERZ857827.2171-NODE-2171-length-15998-cov-4.431224_pt1 | contig 15998 bp, 11 predicted proteins | sample MGYA00519761_ERZ857827 | MGnify/ENA primary metagenome ERZ857827 (study PRJEB31778, sample SAMEA3449370) | human gut metagenome | biome: human gut; feature: human-associated habitat; material: faeces | place: United Kingdom | collected 2010/2012 ... | reverse complement strand
GCCGTATCCCGGCTTCCCGACGGACATGCAGCCCCAGTTTGCCGCGGCGCTTTGCCTGGCAAACGGCGCCAGCGTAATAACAGAGGGCATCTACGACAACCGCTTCAAATACCTCACCGAGCTGCGCAAGATGGGCGCGCAGGTGCAGGTTGATGGCAGGACGGCAATGATAGAGGGCGTGGAGAAGCTCTGCGGCGCGCCCGTAGCGGCCTGTGATTTGCGCGCGGGCGCAGCCATGGTAATAGCGGGGCTCTGCGCGGAAGGCACCACCGAGGTTGAGGACGTCCACTATATCGAGCGCGGATATGAGGACTTTGTCGGCAAGCTGCGCGGCCTGGGCGCGGATATCGCCCTTGTCTCCTGCCCGGACGAGCCTGAGCGGGTCAAGAGCATAAACGTCTGCTGATGCGCGTTACCGTATTCGCCAGCGGCTCCACAGGCAACTGCGCGCTCGTGCAGGCCGGTCAAAGCGTCGTGCGCGGCCAGCCGCTGGGCGACGTGATGGCGGCCGTCCCGGCGGAAAGCGAGCTCGGCGCGCACCTGCATCTCTCCCTCTATCGGGACGGCGAGGCAGCCGAACCCGCGCTGCCCGATTGATTTTTCCAAATTTTCAAATTTTACCAATTCATCGAAAAGAACTTTCGAAATACATCAAATGATGGTATACTGAAACGAGAATAACGGCCTTTGTCTGATTTTTGGCCGAAATTCGCATGAGGAAAACGGAGGAAAAAACGTGCTTGATTTTCTGAGCCGCGTCATCGCGTATCGGGCTTCTCTTCCGGGAACGCATCTGCTTGTGTTCACGCTTGTGATTTGGGCGGCCTTTTCGCTGGTTCTGCTGGCCGACGCGCGCAACCAGCTCAACCAGTGGTGCTTCACCGGCGGCATGATGTTCAGCGTCGGCGCGCTCAAGGAATATCTGTATTACGGCCTCGGCCCGTCGCTGATTGCCTCCGGCATATGGACGCAGGCGGGCGCGTCGCTGATGTATTCCGTCCTGAGCGCGGCTTTCTATTTACTGGCCATTCCCTGCGTGATGATGTTCGCGTTTTACTTCGCGCAGCTCAACCAAACCCGCTTCTTCCCGCTCCTGCGCGTCGTCGTCTGGCTTCCGGCCGTCTGCCTGAGCGTCCGTTTTCCGCCCGATCGGGTGGCGTCGCTCCAGCGCGACCCGGTGTTCTGCCTGAGCATCGCGGGGTACAACGTGCTGTTCGGCCTCATCGCCACGCTGATCCTGCTGCGCGCCCTCTGGATGGAGCGCCACGGCGGGCACAACCGGCAGCGCCGCCTCGTGGCGGTCAGCGTGCTTCTGCCGCTGTGGGTCTGGCTCGTCGCGGCGTTTCCCTATCACGCGCTGGGCATCCCCCATCTGGATAAAATCTGGCAGATCGAGCTGCCGGTCGTCCTGTTTACGCTGTGCTTCCTCCTCTATCATGCGTTTCGCGAGGGCATATGGGGCATGCGTCTCCGGCGCGAAACCTACGATTGGAGCGGGAGCGGCGAGGTGTTGCAGCGCAACACACAGTACGTCGCCCACGCGCTCAAAAACGACCTCAACAAGATCGACTGGTGCGCGGCGCTGCTGGATGAACGGCTCCCCGAAAACCGCGAGCTGCAAATCATCCGCGGCTCGGTCGATCATCTGCGCGCGCTCCTCCAGCGAACGAGGATGCACACCGGCCGCGTGGTTCTCAACCCCGGCGACTGCGACGTCCGCGCGCTGTTCGAGCAGATCATCCGCGAAACGCCGCACACCGACGCGCTGCGCATCGAAATCGACCGCTGCGACGACGCGCCGCTGTACTGCGATCCGTCGCACGTCCGCGAGGCGCTGACCAACCTCGTCGGCAACGCCGTCGAAGCCATGCGTGGCTCCGGCCGGATTACGCTTTCCTATGTCCGCACCGCGCACAAAGCCTCTGTCTCCGTCTGCGATGACGGCCCGGGCATGACCCCGGCAGCGCAGAAGCGCATCTTCGAGCCGTATTACACCACCAAAACCTCCGGCGAAAATTTCGGTCTGGGGCTGTATTACTGCCAAAACGTGATGAACGTACACGAGGGCAGCATCCGCGTCAGCAGCGCGCCCGGGAAGGGCTGCACCTTTACCCTGATTTTTCCGCTGGCCGCACAAGGGAGGCGCAAACCGTGAGCACCATCCGCATCATGCTGGTCGAGGATGACCTCGATTATCGCTATCTGATCGAACAGGCGCTCCGCCGCGAGGCGGATTTCGAGCTTTGCACAAGCTGCACAGACGGAAAAAGCGCGGTGCAAACCGCGCTCATGGAACAACCGGATATTGTATTGATGGATCTGTGTCTCGCCCATTCGCCGATAGACGGCGCGGAGGCTTCCCGGCAAATCCGCCTGCAAACCGACGCGCGCGTCATCATCCTCACCTCGCGCGAGGATTTTGAAACGGTGATCCGCGCCAGCACACATGCCTTCGCCTCGGCCTATCTCTTCAAGAGCAATTTTCCCGTGCTCATCCCGATGATTCGCGAAACCGCGCAGGGCGTCACCTCGCAGGCGCATTTGATCTGCTCCGCGCTGCTCGCGCCGCTGACCGACGCGGAGCGGAGCGTTCTGCGCCACCTTCTGGGCGAAGACGTCCGCCTTCATTCCTCCAGCAAGACCATCTCCAACCAGCAGACGGGGATTCTGCGCAAGCTCGGCCTCCCCGGCAAAAAGGAGCTGACGCACATCTTCAGCGCCTACGGTCTGGGGAGCGCGGAGACGCAGGCGGATTGATGCCGCTCACCGCTCCCGGTTGATTTCCGGCATTTTCACGCGCCTGCTGAAAAACGGCAGGCCGTTCATCCACGCGCCGAGCAGCAGCGCCAGCAGCCCCCAGCGCAGCAGCGCGCGCCCGGTTTCCAGCACACAGAAGCTCCGGCTGACATAGCGCACCGCCGCCGCGTTCGCGTCGTTCAGCGACCAGAAGCGCTTGGCGATGGAGGAAAGCTCCACCAGCACCTCCGGCACCCACTCCGTGAACACATACAGCGGATCAATCGAAAATTTCGCCAGCGCGAACGCCGCGCCCGCCAGCGCCGCATAGCCCAGCAGCATCAACAGCGCGCTTGCGATCATCCCCGCGAGCATATCCCGCGCGTACCGCGTTTTGAGCCGGTCGGCATAGAGGCAGACCCGCCCCCACGCCGCCGCGTTCAGCCGCGCCAGCAGGCTGAGCAGCAGCGCGACCCCAACAAAGAGCACCGCCCAGCGAATCGGCATCGCCGCGCCGAGCGCCAGCTTGTCGTAGTTGTAAAAGCTCCCGCCGGGCTGCCACGTTTTCAGCGTGTTTTCCATCAAAATGGCGCTGCCCGTCGTCTTGTCCGCCGTTTTGGCGATCATCTCCACCGTCTGCATGGTGAGCGCGTTGGCGCTGGCCGACGTGATCGGGATATAGGCGATGTGCTCGTTCGTCTCGCCCAGCCGCCTTTCGGCCTTGATGACCCCCGCGACCTCGTAATCAAGCCCGCTGAGCGTCACGGTTTGGCCGACCGGCTCGTTGCCCGCGAAGAAGGAGAGCGCCATGCGCTCGTCGAGTACGACGACGTTCTCCGCGCGCTTCACGTCCGCCTCGCTGATGAGCCGCCCGTCGAGCAGCGTTTCATGCGTCACGTCGAAATAACCCGAGCCGACCGCGTAAACCGTCGCCTCCGCGCTCTGCGCCTCCGCGGAGAGATTGACCCCCTGCGCCCGCGCGCCGACCGCCCCGGCCGTGATCGAATCTGCGATGGAGGCCATCTGCTTCTGCGCTTCTTCGTAGAGCGCGTTCAGCTCGCCGCCCTCCTGCGTCGCCGCCGGCGCGGGCAGGATGTATTCCAGCCGCCCGCCGACGGTCAGCGTCAGCGCGCCGCCGCAGACCGTCAGCACGAGCCCCAGCAGCACCGCGAGCATGCCCCGGCGCTTTTTTTTATTCTCCATAGACCATGACCTCGGAACCGTCGCTGATGGCGCGATCCTCCATATAGGCCACGCGCTGACGGCTCAAATCATCCTGAATAGACACCGTGCTGCCGACCTCTGAGAGCACCTTCACATCCTGCTTTTTCACCTTGAGCACGCGCTGGCCGAGCGCGTTGCTTTCTTCGCTGACGATATAGACGTATCGGCTGTCCCCGCTGCCGCGAACGGCGCTGGCCGGGAGCAGCGTGGTGGAGCTGGACGCGCGGTAGCTCGCCGTCATCTCCACCGCGGCGGAGAACAGCGCCGCGCCGCCGCCGAGGTTTGTGATGTCCTTGTCGGTCAGCTTCACATCGATATAGCGCTTGCCCTCTTCGTTCACGCCGCTGTCCGTCACCTTTTTGGTCAGCGTCTTGTCGCTGTCGCGCTTGACTGTGACCTGCGTGCCCTTGTCGATCTTCTTTTCGATCTTGCTTGTGTCCGCGCGCAGCACCGCGTCGCCGCTTTCGCTGCTGATGACGAGCGCAGCGGTCTTGCCGTCGTAGCTGTCGCCCGCCTTGACGTTGATCTCCACGATATAGCCGTCGTGCGGCGCGGTCACCTGCCGCGCCTGCTGCGCCATCACATCCAGCGCGGTGATCTTCTCCTGCGTCGTGGCCAGCTTTTCGTTGAGCTGGCGGCTCTGGGTGATGTAATTGATGACGTTCTCGCTGATGCCCAGCCGGTTGGCGCTGTTGAATTTCTTCTGCGCCTCGTCCTGCGCGGCCTGCGCCGCATCGACGGCTTTCTGCGCGGCGGTCAGCGTCTCGTCCGTCTCGCCCGACGGCAGGCGGCCGCCCGAAAGCGTCACGCCCGCCAGCTTGGCGGCGACCTCGAGCTGCGTCTGCGCGGTCATGCAGTCGTCCTTGCTTTTCGCCAGCGCGTCGTAGGCCTCCACCCAGATTTCCTCGGTGCGCTTGAGCCGAACGTCGCCGTTTTTGCGCTCCAGCTCCATCAGCTCCTTCTGCGCCGCGTCGTATTCGCCGCGCAGGCTTTCCATCTCCTTGTCGTAGCCGGAAACCTCCGCCTCAAAGAGCACGTCGCCCGCCGCAACCCTGCGCCCCTTCGCCACGCGCACCCGCTTGATGGTCACGCTCTGGTCGGAAGCCAGCGCCAGCTTCACATCCTCCGTCTCCGGGAACGTGAGATTGCCGCTGAGCTTGATTTCCTCCTCCAGCTTGCCCTGCTTGGCGGTCACCAGCTTGACCTTGGCGGTTGAAATGGTTTTGATCGTGCCGGAAAAGAACATGCACAGGGCGACGACCGCCGCCAGCGTGACCAGTCCCTTGATGGCCATTTTTTTCATCGCTTTTGTCTTCCTTTACTTGAGTTCCGTGAGCTGGACACCTTCCAGAATGTCGTTCTGGAAATACAGATAGATCAGCAGCGCGGGCAGGGTATACAGCGCCGCGCCCGCAAATTCCACGCCGGTGCTCTGCTGGGTCAGCTGATTGAAGACCACGGAGAGCGGATAAAGCTCCGTGTGCGTGGTCAAATAGGTCAGCGGCTGCTCGACCAGATTCCAGCAATCCGCAAACGAGAGCGCCACCGCCGCGCCGAGAATCGGCTGGCAGACGGGCAGAACCACGTGGATGAAGCAGCGCAGCGTGCCCGCGCCGTCAATCTGCGCCGCCTCGATCATGTCGCCCGGCAGGCCGACCATGTATTGCCGCAGCAGAAAGATGTAGAACGGCGCGATCGTCATCGGCAGGATGATCGCCCAAATCGTATCCAGCAGCCCCATCGCGCGCAGGGTGATGACGTTTGGCACCATCGTGACCTGAAACGGCAGGAGCATCAGCATGATGACGACGAAGAACAGCGCGTCCCGCCCTCGGAATTTGAAACGGGAGAGCGCGTAGGCCATCGCCGGAATCAGCAGCGCCTGCCCGAAGAGAATCGCCGCGGTATACATCGCCGAATTGACGAAGTAGCGCAGAATCGTCATGTCCTCAATCAATATTTTATAATACTGGCTGAGGGAAAACATGTTGGGCGAGAGCTTGATTTCCATCAGGCTCTTCGCGTCGAAGCTGCCGCGCGTCTGCATGAACGCCTTGATTTCGCCGGGCGAAAAGAAGGAATACAGCGCCGTCAGCACCACCGGCAGCAGGATGACGACCGCCGCCGCCGACAGCAGCAGCCGCGCCAGAATGTGCCTGCGCCGGATATGCGCCGGGCGAACCGTTTGTTTTTCCATCCGCCTCACCTCAATTCAGCCCGCGCGCGGCTCGCCTTTGCAGGAAGAACAGCGCGCCGAACAGCGCGAACACGATCAGGCCGAAGGAATAGGCCGCCGCCGTCACCAGCTGGTAATTCAGCTTGCCGAACATGTTGTTCATGTAGTTTTGCAGGGTGTACACCGAGTAATCCGGGTATGCGCCCGCGATGAAGTACACCTCTTTGAAGATCTTGAACGCATTGATCCACGCCAGCACGAACACCAGAAACGCCGTCGGCGTAATCATCGGCAGCGTAATGCGGAAAGCGCGGGTGAAAAAGCCCGCGCCTTCCAGCTGCGCGTATTCGTAGAGCGGCTGGGGAATGGATTGCAGCGCCGCCAGAAAGATAATCAGGCAGAAGCCCAGATTCTTCCACAGGAACATCAGCACGACCGGCAGGCGCAGCGCGCCGCTGGTCAGCCACATCACCCGCGTCATCCCCATCGCTTCAAGCGCGCGGTTCACCGGGCCGCCGTAATCGAAGATCACCAGCCACACCAGCAGAATCGCGGAAGACGGCGTGAGATACGGCATCAGCACGCTCGAGCGGAAGAATCCGCCGAACGGCTTGATCGCGCTCAGCGCGCTGGCCAGCAGAAAGGAAAACAGCCACAGCAGCGGCGCGCAGATCAGCGACAGCTCCATCGTGTTTTTCAGCCCCAGCAGAAACATGCTGTTCTGCCACAGGTCCCGGTAATTCTGCAAGCCGACGAACGTGTTTTTGTAGCTTCCGTCCGTCAGGCTGTAGCCGATGCCGCTGAAAAAGGGCACGATGTAAAAGATCATCAGCATCGCAAGCCCCGGCAGCAGAAACAGCCAGACGGATTTTTTCTTTTCAAACATGCGGGTTTAGTTGCCCTCCAGCTTCTGCATTTGCAGGGTCTTTTCCAGCGCCGCCGCCAGCTGCTGGGCGTTCATCGCGCCGTCGAGATACTGCTGCACCTGCGTCGAGCCCTCATTCGTGTTCCAGATGAGGCTCTGCTGCACGGCCATGTTCTCGCCGAACGCGCGGTAGCTCGCAATCTGCTCCGGGGAGATTTGGTATTTGCCGCTCTTCTCGTAATCCTCGCGCCACTGCTTCATGGAATCCAGATTCGCTTGCAGCGATTCGCGGGTTTCCTCGTCCTCGGTCTTGTCCAGCGTCTTCTGCAAATCGGCAATCGAGTTGTCGATGCCCCGCAGGTTCTCCTCGTAATAGTCGTTGAGCACCGGCTCGTTCATCTCCGGGCTGAGCATAATCATGTCTTCCTTCCGCTCCAGCGCCCATACGTCGGCCAGATATTCGGCGGCCTCGTCCCTGTGCTCGGAGAACGGGTTGATGAACGCAAACGTCACGCTCTGGCCGACCAGCGGCTTTTCGCCCTCCACAACGGAGAGCGCGACCGGCGTTGCCTGTTCTTCGTCAGCGCCGACATAGTTGTACACGCTCAGGCTCGTCCACTCGATCAGGATGTCGCCCATGTTGTACCCCATGTCCTCGCTGTCCTCGTAATCTTCGGCCAGACCGAGGTTGTCCCAGTCGATGGCTTCAAACGCCTCGCACAGATCGAGCAGCGCCTGCGTGCCGCGGGTCAGGTTCTCCTCGCTCGCGTCCAGCCAGGTGAAATAATCGGCCAGCATCATGTAGAACACCTGAGAACGGAAATCAGTCTTGTCATAGCCCGGTTCGGCGATCATCACTTCCGGCGTCTCCTCGAGCCGCTTGTTGTTTGAAATATCGGCCAGAATCGTCAGCAGCCCCTTCCACGAGGTCGGCACCTCGTAGCCCAGCTTTTCGGTCAGCAGCTTGGTGTTCAGGCTCATCATATTGGCGTAGCAGGAGAGCGGCAGCGCGTAGATGTGGCCGTCCTTCATAACGTAATCCTTGAGGAAGCCATACATGGCGTTCACCGCGTCGGAAATGGTCTGGTTGCCCTCCAATTCGGCCATGAAGCCGCGGTTCATCAGCGAGGTGAACGCGCTGCTCGTGCTGGGGAGGGTGTAGATATCCACGGAGGAATCGCGGTTCATCATGCTTTGCAGCAGGCTGTCCGTGTCCAGCGTCGTGGAGATGGAGATCATGTATTCCGGGTGCTTGTCGGTGAAGGCATAATACGCCTTGTTGATCGAATCGACGTAGTCGCCGTTGGCGACGCGCATGCGCTGCGCGGGCAGCTTGTCAAGCGTCACGTCGCGGCCGACCACCGCATCGTAGCTGGCGAGCACGTACAGATCGCCGTAAACCACGCCGTTGCCGCTGGCATACGACAGCGGCATGTCGCCGAATTCCTCCGGCTCGCCGAGGCCGTCCTCGCTGACGTCCACGCGCCAGACGCTGCCGGCGAGCACATAATACATCTTGCCGCGCGCCTCGTCATATGCCAGACCGTCGGGCGTTTCATAGCCGTTCGTCGGGAGCGCGCCCAGCTCGGTCGCTTCCTCGTTTTCAATGTCGTACAGCCAGAGCGTCGTGCTGGGCGTTTCGGTCGTATAATCGACGACGGTCATCAGCAGCTTGCCCTCGGTATACGGCGCGATGTTCTGCACGTCGCCATCCACATCGACCGTCAGCGTCTCCACGCTTTCATCCTCGAGGTTGAGCGCCAGCAGCTCCAGCTCCTCGCCGTAGGAGAGCGCGTAGAGCATGCTGCCAAAGGAGCAGGGGTTGCTCAGGTTGCGGGTGTAGGTGTAGGTTTCGTCGCCATACGTCTCGACGATGCAGAGCGCGTCGCCCAGATCGATGATCTCGCCCAGCGACAGCGCGCCGTCATCCGCAATCAGCAGCTCGACGAGCTGGTTGGTCGAATTGCCGTCCTCATCGCTGATGGTCGCCATGCGATAGAGCTTGCCGCCGACGGCATAGAGGTTGCCGTCCAGATAGGCATATTCGCCGTCGTTCAGCTCCAGCGCGCCGGGGGTCTCGCCGTCCCCGGTCAGCACGTTTTGCAGCTTGTCATAGCCGTCCACAGGGGTCAGCTTGCGGCTGGTGTTGTCCCATGTATAGAGCGTATCCCAGTTGGACAGCAGCAGCTTGTCGCCGTAGACGATCATGCTCTGAATGTTGTCGTTGAAGTCGTTCATGCCCTGCACGGCGATGGTCACGTTGCCCTCCGCCAGCGCCGCCGCGCCCAGCATCAGAGCCAGCGCGAGAAGAATCGAAAGTATCTTTTTCATTTTGGCGTCCTTTCTTTGTTTACTTCTTACTCCTTCAGTCAGCCTTCGGCTGACAGCTCCCTCGAAGAGGGAGCCTTGTATAGCGTTCACTCCTGCCTCCCTCCTTGAGGGAGGTGTTGAGCGAAGCGAAACGGAAGGAGTTCGTTACTCCACATACACGATCACGGTCATGCCGATGCGCACGGTTTCATCCGGCGTGAAATCGACATAGGCGACATACTGCGCGCTTTGGCTCGCCGCGCCGTCGCTCTGCTTTTCGCTCAGATACGAGATGGAGGAAATCGTTCCCTCAAAGCGGCGGCCGCTGTCCGCATCCCAGTTGAACTCGATTTCGGCCTTGCCGCCGACGGTCACATCCATCAGATCCGCCTCGGAAATGACCATCTTGATCTGCATGGCGTCGTTCGGGTAAATCGTCGCGATCTTCGCGTCCTTCTCGACGCTCGTGCCGTTGCCCGCGTCCACCGTCGCAATCACGCCCGCCGTGTCGCTGACCACCTGCTTATCCGGCGCGTAGAGGCCGTCCAGCGTGCCCGTCACGGTTTCAAACAGCAGCTCGCCGCGCTCCACCGTGTCGCCCGCCTTGACGTGCATTTTCAGCACGCTGCCCTCGGCGTTGACGGCGACGGTTTTCGTCCGCCCGACCGTGCCGCGGCCGATGCGGCTGGCGGAGGCATAATCCTCGCTGCGGTAGATATCCACGGTTTCGCCCATGTAAAACTCGCCGCCCGTCACCTCGACGGTGAACTTGTTGTCTTCCTTCTCGTCCAGCCCGGTCACCACGCCGCGCCCCTGATGGCTTCCGTCCTTGGTGCACTTGAGAAACACGCTCTCGCCGATGTGGATGTAGCGGTTCTCGCTGGAATTATAGCCCTTCTCCGTGCTGCACTCGAGCGTATAGCGGTTGATCGGCTCGATATACACCAGCGCGCCGTATTGGGTTTTCACGCCGTCCGCGCTGTCGCCTTCACGCGCAAACACGCCGCTGACCGTGCCATCCGTGGAGGCGTAGGTCTTGCTGGTCTCCACCGTGGCGATCGGGTCGCCGATCTTCACGCTGTCGCCCACGCGAACGCGCACATCCTCCACCAGACCGCCGTAGGGCGCGGCGATCACCTGCGTCGTCCCCGCCGTCACCTCGCCGGCGAACACGGTTTCCGCCTGCGCCGCGAGGGGCAGGGCGAGCGCCAAGAGAAGCGCGCCGAGGGTTGCTGTTTTCTTCATTTATGTGACCTCCTTACCGGGCTGATAGCTTTCGTAGGGCTTCTTCATCATGTCCTTTGTGCCGATGAGCACGTTGTAGCGGTACATCGGGCTCTCCGTGCTCTCCTCGAGCAGATAGGTTTCGCCCTCCACCTGTACGCTCAGCGTCGTCTCGCGCAGCGTTTCATCCTGAATGAGCGTGTATTCGAACTTGCGGGTCGAAACGCCGCCGGCCTTGAGCTTGCCGTACTGCGTGCCGCCGGTGAAGCCATCCGTCGGGATGACGGCGATATACTCGCCGGAAGCGAACACCAGATACTCCACGCCGCTGTTGTACAGCAGCTTATAGGTTTCGCCGCCGAAATGCCAGACGTTAGCCTGTGCATCCGTCGCTGCGGTGAGCACGAGCGCGTTGGGCGTGGTCTTCGTCTCGCCCGCCTTCGTCTGCCATGTCGTCAGTTCGGCGGTGAACGGCTTGAGCTGCTCCTCCTCGGTCAGCGACAGGCTCAGCGCCGTGCCGCCGATGGTCAGCTCCGTCTGCGGCTGATCGGAAACGTTCAGCTCCAGCGCGTTGTAGTTCGCCTTGGAATAATCCATCGTTTCCTTCACGTGGCGGATGGGCTTTTTGCCCGTTCCCGTGCCGTCTCCCGTGCCGGTGCGCTTCTTCTTGCCGAAGATGAAATCCTCGTCGTTTGAAGAGATGTTGCCCGCAAAGTCGCGCGTCAGAATCCAGCCCGCGTCCACCGTTTCGCCGACCTCGCCGTAGAAGGTCATGTTGTCCTTCTCCGGGTCGTTGCAGGAGAGCCACGTTTTGCCGCCGTCGTAGGAGATGCTGTCCAGCCCGCTCAAATCGTCATACGCTTCCACGTAGCAGACCTTTTTGTTCTTGCTGTCGCCGCTGAGATACGGCCCATCCGGCGGGGTGAAATCCAGCATCGTGTCGTATTGATCCGAGAGGGACTGCACGTCGCCCATCTTATCCAGAATGACGAAGCGGACGCTGGAGAGGCCTTCCTCGGCGGGCACATACATGTTGTTGCCGTCGGACAGCAGAATCAGCCGCTCGTCGCAGATGAACACGCCGTAGACGTATTCGGTGCTGTCCTCCGGGATGCCGGAGAGGGTGAACATTGGCGGGGAATTTTTCCAAACGCCGGGTTCATAGTCCTCCGCCGTCACCTCGAGCACCGGCTTGGGCACGGGCGTAGGCGTCGGTTCTTCCGTCGGGGCGGGCGTAGCGCTCGGCTGCGCCGAAGGGGTCTGCGTCTCACCCGTTCCGGGGGCCTGCGTCTCATTCGTTCCGGGAGTCTGCGTCTCATTCGTTCCGGGGGATTCGGTCTTGTTCAGTTCGTCCTCGCGCAGCACCTGCACGCTGATGGAGAGGCGGACGTCCTCCATGTCCCCCGTCTCTTCCAGCGTCATCAAATCCTTGGAATCGAGCACCGCCACATATTCGTATTTCTCCATGTTGAAGCTGTCGCTCTCGCCATCCGGCTCGAAGCCCACGCGGCCCAGCAGATTTCGCGAAACGTTGTCCGCCGTCAGCACGTCCCTCGTGCGGATATACACCGTCGCTTCCTCGTCTTCCGCCAGATGATGCTCCAGCCACGAGAGCACATCGCCGAGCGCACCCGCCGTGTGCTCGCCGTTTTCCAGTTCCGTCCAAGCGTCCCCCTGCGGCTTCCAGTCGTCCGCTTCCGGCTCTTGCTCGCCTTCCTGTACGGGGTCCTGCGTTTCAGTCGGCGTGGTTCCGTCCTTCTGTTCGGTTCCGTCCTTCTGTTCGGTTCCGTCCTTCTGTTCGGTTCCGTCCTTCTGCTCGGTTCCGTCCTTCTGCTCGGTTCCGTCTTTCTGCTCGGTTCCGTCCTTCTGCTCGGGTTCGTCCTTCTGTTCGGTTCCGTCCTTCTGCTCGGTTCCGTCTTTCTGCTCGGTTCCGTCTTTCTGCTCGGTTCCGTCCTTCTGCTCGGTTCCGTCCTTCTGTTTGGGCTCGTCCTTCTGCTCGGGCTCGTCCTTCTGCTCGGGTTCGTCCTTCTGCTCGGGTTCGTCTCCCATCAATGATTCGGTTTCACCCTCGTCAAGGGTTTGTTCCTCTTCTGTTTCTTCCTCTTCTGTTGGCTCATCTATGATTTCTTCTACGGTTTCTTCCGTTTCTTCCTCCGGCTGGCTGTCGTTTGCCGCGTCGTTCTGCGCGCTCGGCTGATCGACCGCCGGGGTTCCCTCTGTATAGCCCTCAGCCACCGTCAAGCCGGGCAGTATGGCCAGCCATGCCGCCAGCGCCAGCGCTGCTTTTCGGTTCTTGTTCATGCGTTTGCCCTCCTTGGTCGCCTGATGTCCGACATGAATTAGACGACGACGCCTCTCCGTTTGTGGACAGGTTTTAGATGTTATTTGAAACAAAACCACATCTTGAACAGTATATCACATTTTTCCGTGCTTTTGTTTGCGGGTTTCCTTTTATTAGACGAATGAGCGCAGGAAATTCTTTCATCCGGAGGCAAAAAAAATGGGCAAAGCCCGCCTTCCGTTCCGCCAAAGTCTGTAAAACGCCAAAAAATCCCGCGCCGCATCGTTCGCCCGGATGCAATAGCGCGGGAAGAATCTATCCATACTGAGGAAAAAAACCATTTAGCTGGCCATGTTTTCGGAGGATTCCAAAATTTCGCGCGCAACGTCCGCAATTCGCCGGCCGGAATCCATGCTCGTCTTCTGAATCTTGTAATGCGCTTCGGATTCGGTCAAATGGAACACATCCATCAGCTTGCCCTTCGCGCGATCAATCAGCTTGCGCTCCTCCAGCGTGCGCGAGAGCTTTTCAGCCTTCGCGCGGAGCTGCTGCATGCGCATGCGGCAATGGGCGAGCGTTTTGACGCTCTGCACCAGCGCGTCCGCGCTGATCGGGTTGCGCAGTATGACGACGTTCTCCGCTTCCTCGCCCGCGTAATCCTGCGGCACGATCATCACCACGTCGGCCTCCTCGCCAAGCTGGCGCGCCAGCTCCTCCCCGGTCATATCCGGCAGGCGATACGTCGTCAGCAGCATCGCCCCGCCCTGCGCGGCGCGCACCGCCTCCACACCCGTGTGCACAACGCCGCTGGGCATGATCTGCGCGGCGAGCAGCATGCTGCTGAGTTTGGCGGCCACGCCCTGCGGCGCGGCGATGTAAAAATGATCGGAAAATGACGCCCCCATTGTTTCATCCTCCATGTGATTCAAAGTACGGTTTGAGCAGCGCGATTGTCAGCCCGTTGACAGCCTGCGGTTGTTTTTGCGCGGCAAAGTCAGGAAATCCGGTCCTTTCTTCGTCTGTGGGGAAGGCAATTTGTCTACAATCCGATTATACCGTTTCTTTGCGCGGTTTTCAAGATATTTTTGACCTTTTTCGTTTCAAATCCTGCACTTTCTTCTTTTATTAAACTCTTTTTACATAAAATGCGAATAAATTTTCATAAATTAAGCAAAATCGCCGTTTTGCTTTTTCGCATAACGGCGATTTTCCTTTTTTATTTTTCCTGCGCCTTCAGCGCCGCGCCGACAAACTCACGGAACAGCGGATGCGGACGGTTCGGGCGGCTTCTCAGCTCCGGATGATACTGCACGCCGACGAACCACGGGTGGTTCGGCAGCTCGATAATCTCCACCAAATCGCGCTCCGGGTTCACGCCGCCGATGCGCATGCCGCCCTCGACAAACAAATCGCGATAGGCGTTGTTGAACTCGTAGCGGTGGCGATGGCGCTCGAAGATATTCTCCTCACCGTAGGCGGCGAAGGCGACGGAATCGCGGCTCAGGCGGCAGGGATATTTGCCCAGCCGCATCGTACCGCCCTTCTCGTCGATATGCTGCTGGTCGGGCATCAGGTCGATCACCGGGTACGGCGTGTTGGGGTCAACCTCGCTGGTGTGCGCGCCGGTCAGGCCGAGCACGTGGCGGGCGTATTCCACCACGGCCATCTGCATGCCCAGACAAATGCCCAAAAACGGCACGCCGTGCTCGCGGGCATACTGCACGGCGGCAATCTTGCCCTCCAGCCCGCGCTCGCCGAAGCCGCCCGGCACGAGCACGCCGCCGCAGCCCGCCAGCTTCTCCGCCGCGTTCTCCGGCGTCACGCTCTCGGCCGCCACCCATTCCACGCGCACCTTCGCATGGTGGGCGATGCCGCCGTGGGTCAGCGCCTCGACGATAGAGAGATACGCATCCGGCAGCTCGACATATTTGCCGACAATCGCAATGCGGACGTCCCTTTCCGGGGTCAGCAGCCGCTCGACCATGCCGCGCCATTCGGTCAGGTCGGCCTCCGGCGCGGGGATGCCCAGCAGGCGGCAGACACGCTCGTCCATGCCCTCCTCGTGAATCATCAGCGGCACTTCGTAAATGCTGCGCGCGTTGAGATTTTCAAACACGCAGTCCGCCGGAATGTTGCAGAACAGGCCGATCTTCGCGCGCACATCGCGCGTCAGCGCCTTTTCGCTGCGGCAGACGATGATATCCGGCTGAATCCCCAGTCCGGTCAGCTCCTTGACGGAGTGCTGGGTCGGCTTGGTCTTCAATTCGCCCGCCGCGGAGATATACGGCACAAGCGTCACGTGGATATACAGCACGTTTTCGCGGCCGACCTCGTTTTTCAGTTGGCGCGCCGCTTCGAGGAACGGCAGAGATTCGATGTCGCCGACCGTGCCGCCGATCTCGGTGATGACCACATCCGGCGCATCCTCCCGGAGGGAGACCGCCAGCATGCGGCGCTTGATCTCGTCGGTGATATGCGGAATGACCTGAATCGTCGCGCCCAGATATTCGCCCTTGCGCTCGCGGGTGATGACGGTATCATACACGCGGCCGCTGGTGACGTTGGCCGCCTGCGTCAGATTTTCGTCGATGAAGCGCTCGTAATGCCCCAAATCGAGATCCGTCTCCGCGCCGTCGTCGGTGACAAAGACCTCGCCGTGCTGATACGGGTTCATCGTGCCGGGATCGACGTTGATATAGGGATCAAACTTCTGCATGGAAACCCTGAGCCCGCGGCTCTTGAGCAGCCGCCCCAGCGAAGCCGCCGTGATGCCCTTGCCCAGCGAGGAGACGACGCCGCCCGTCACAAAAATAAACTTGGTGTGCATCCTATACCTTCCTTCCGTCCGCGCGAACGCGATCATCAAAAAACTACCGACCTATTATAATCACCACGCGCCCGGATTTCAAGAAAAATTTGGGAGAAAAACCACATTTCCTTCAATTTGTTCTATTTTTTCATTTTATTCGCTCAAAAAGTGAAAGAATTTAACATTCACATCCCGTATAAGCACCTTATGCCATGGCCTTTTCTGCATAGTCCCTTCCACTTAGCCACAAGAGGGCTGTCCAAAAAACAAGACCGTTAAGCTCAACCCAAACATTTCAAGAATCAAAAACTCAGCATTTTTCAGGATATGGGGCTTTGCCCCATCGCCCCACCAAAGGGCTTTCCGGTCGCCC
>ERZ857827.2165-NODE-2165-length-16045-cov-10.569731_pt1 | contig 16045 bp, 33 predicted proteins | sample MGYA00519761_ERZ857827 | MGnify/ENA primary metagenome ERZ857827 (study PRJEB31778, sample SAMEA3449370) | human gut metagenome | biome: human gut; feature: human-associated habitat; material: faeces | place: United Kingdom | collected 2010/2012 ... | reverse complement strand
TGGGCGCTTGGATGCCACAAAGAAAACTGGCATTTGTTCAGTAGAGATTAAATAAAGTCATAATCGGTACCGAAGTCAAGCTCGACCTCACGCAGGACGACATTACGCCGGACAAGCTGGCAGAGGGCGTCAAGGCCCACGACCGGACCGGCGCGCCCATCGTCGGCACGAGCACCAAAGACGCGGATACCACAGACGCGACGGCTGCGGCTGCGGAAATCCTGAAGGACAAGACCGCCTATGTGGCGGGCGCGAAGGTCACCGGCACGATGCCGAACAACGGCGCGAAGACGCTGGATATCACCGATAAATCCACGCCTGTCACGATCCCGATGGGCTTCCACGACGGCTCCGGCAAAGCGCAGATCGCGGAGGATGAGGCGGCAAAGCTGATCCCGAAGAACATTCGCGAGGGCATCAACATTTTGGGTGTCGAAGGCGAAATGTCCGGCTCCGGGGGCATGAAGCCGCAGGCGAAGACGGCCACGCCGACCTTTGCCTCGCAGCAGCTCTTACCCGATGAAGGGTACAACTGCTTGTCGCAGGTGACGGTTGAGGCCATCCCGGTATCCTATACTGACAATGCCCAGGGAGGCCAGACACTGAAAGTAGGTGCTTGACGTGGGCGTCAATAAAGTTGAGATCAATGGCGTGGTCAAGCTCGACCTGACGGCGGATACCGTCACGGCGGCGAAGCTCGCGCAGGGCGAGACCGCGCACGACGCGAGCGGCGAGCTTATCACCGGCCCCATGACCGCCCCGCAGCTGCAGATCGTCGTTACGACCAGCGCGGGCGCGACCGTCACGGCCACGAAGGGCGGCAAGACGGTTTCCGGGACGGCGGATGCGAGCGGGAATTGCACGCTGACGGTTGATGAGACGGGCGAGTGGAGTGTGGTGGTTGATCAAGACGGCCTTACCGGTTCAGCTACTATTATGGTCGGAATGAACGAAGCTCAGATTGTTCTGGTTGATAGTACATTCGGAAACAATACTTGGCAGCAGATTGTTGATGCGTGCAGAGCGAAATCAATACCGAGTAGTTGGAATGTTGGGGATAAAAAGACCATAACCATGACAAGTGGCACGTCGTACGAGGTAAGAATTATAGGAAAGAATCACGATGAATACTCCGACGGCTCCGGGAAGGCCCCAATTACGTTTCAGCTTGCTGAGTGCTTAAGAACAGCACGCGCAATGACGACTGGCTTTTGGAAGGATTGCACAATTAGAACGTCGGTGTTACCGGCTACAAAGGACATTCTCCCAGCCGAAGTTGCGGCCGGGCTGCGGTTAGTCAACAAGAAATGTGCAAATAGGTCTGGTTCATTGTTCACCGTACAAGATGACCTGTTTCTGCTCTCAGAAGATGAGCTTGGGGGGTATTCTTACATAACTGAAGGCACTGCGTATGATCTTTTTAAAGGGTTGGGAGCGTCTGGATCACCAAAACGGATTCTGCAACGAGCTGGTCAGGACAGTATATACTGGACGCGGACGGTCACTGGTAGTGCGTCAGATGGCTACTGGCGTTACGTCGATAAAACAGGTATGTTTGAACAGTACAGATATAGCGGAACTCTGGGAGTTTCCTTTGCATTCTGCTTTTAATTATGTAAGTATGACTTCTAAGGTCATTCTGATAAACAAGCCGACGGGCGTTAAGGAGTTTTTATGAGCACGATTATTGATACCCTCGTCACCGATCGCACGGTGGACGATGTTGCACGCGTGCACGAGCTGGCCGTGAAAGGCTACGCAGGCATGACGGCGGCGGAGCTGGCGGAGTGGCTGGGTGGGATGAAGGGCGCGTACAATGCCGCAGACCTCAACCGCGTCGGGGCGGCGCTGAACTACCTGCGTGACCGCCTGACCGGAATTTGCGGCAGGGATATCACGTGGCAGGCGAAGACAGATTGGGCGCAGACGGACGTTATAACAGCCGCACAGGGCAGCGCGTACCATGACCAGATCAGCGACGTCCGCGCCGCGCTCGCCTATCCTGCAGACGCCCCTGGTGTTCCGGAGATCGCGCTGCTGACCTACGTGGGCGCAAACGATATTGAGCGCATCCTGACCATCTGCGAGACACTGGTCGATCACGTCATCCATGCGTTTCGCTATACCGGCGCGGCGGAGTGCACCGCGGGAGGATTACTATGACAGACAGACAACCGACACAGGTATTGGCCAACGGGGCCATCCGCTACGGCATTTACAACGCGGACGGCACGCTCGACCACTATGAATACCTCCGGCGCGAGGACGCGCCGACCATCGAGGGGACGCCGCTCAGCAAAGCGAACCTGCTTTCGGACGCCACGGCTTCGAAGCTCTGGCCCGGCAGCAACAAGCCGGAGGACCCGACCGTCAACCAGGCGTTTGAAAAGCTATCCACGGGCATGCACGCCGTCGGGGATATCGATCTGACCGCCCGGCAGGCTCCGTCCTCCGCGTGGCTCCCCTGTGACGGCAGATACATTTCACAGGCGGACTACCCAGAACTTTTCGACATTCTTCGCACGACCGCGAGTCAAGGGACTTGGGAAACGCAGGTGGTTAATTCCAGTACCAATGATAGCACAGATGGCGACGTGATATCTTACGCCAATGGCGTGTGGTTCCGCTCAAGAATGCAGTACACGCAGGCCGTAGACTATGGGCAGGTGAATTTCTGGTATTCTACTGACAATATGGTCACATGGCATGCAGCGCAAGCTCCGAACAACGTGTTAAAGTTAGGCCTCGTACATTACTACGAGCAAAAATATGTCTGTCTCGCTACAAGATTACTGTCGTCAGGCGGATACACTGTGTTCGTTGCTTATGCAAATCAGCCAGAGGGGCCTTGGACAATGACTGCAGCTGTAGGATCGTATGCTTCGAACGAGGCATTACGTAACCTGAAAGACGATATTCTTTCCGACGGCTCTACGTATTATATAGTCGGTGGGGCTCGACCTGAACTGAAATACTCGAACAATCTACTAGCGACAAGCGATTGGCCAGTCGCAGATTTCGGAGCAATCTACACCGGCAGTAAGTACATATTTAATACCGTAGCGAGTATCGTATACAATGAGGATGATGGCTATTTCTACGGTGCAAAGGGAACATCCGAAAACACTAGCGCCTACAAATTGGCGCGTACAGTGACCCCTACCGACTACAATTCTTGGCAGATTATCAGCACTGTTCAGGGGCAGTACAACAGTATATGTGCTGGAGGATCTACTATTATTGCTTTCGGTTTAGGTGGAGATCAAAAACGATATATGTATTCGACAAACGGCGGAACCTCATTCACTCAGAAGAGTACCGCATATCGTCCTTCGGCTGGTACGGGCTCTGAAAAAGAATATCCAAGCTGGCTATACATATCTGACGGCATGATATTTGTATCTGCGCTAACACCGGCAACAGAAACAGGCAATGGCGATCCTGTAATTCTGTACACGGATGACATTACTCAAGGCTTCCTGGTCGCGAATGTTACCAAGACAGTCGAGATGTTTGCGGGAAACGGCTCGGGCATGGTAGTTGGCGCTCTAAAGTCTAGTGGTCCGACCACACAAAACATTTATAGAGATTTTACTTACGACGCCAAGAAAATCCCAACAATCACTCCGGACAGCCGCAGTCACGCCTACATCAAAGCCTTGGAGGAATGAGCCATGCGGGACAGAAAAGGGACGAACGATCTGGCGAACGGCGCGGTCTGCTACGGAGCCTATGACGCGGCGGGGAATCTGCTGCGGCAGGTCTGGCTCCGGCTGGAGGACGAACCGCTGGCCGAGGAAACGCCACTCGTCAAGGCGAATCTGCTGACCGACGAGACTGCCGCCCTCCTCTGGACGGCGGACGACGCCCCGGCGGATCCGACCGTCAACGACGCGCTGGACAAGCTCTCCACGCCGCAGTACAAGATCGGCGATCTGCTCGTCACCGTGCGGGAGCTGGCCGCCCCGTGGCACGCCTGCGACGGCTCGACCTTCTCGCAGACGGACTACCCGGAGCTTTATACCCAGCTCGGCGGCGATACGCTGCCAAACGTCAGCTATTCCGACGATACGGTCACTTATATTAAAATGGCAAACGACTGACCGCCGGGAAATACATAAAAGAGGTAAAAACATGGATGCTGGAACCATCACGATCATCTGCGCCGTCCTCGGCTCGTCCGCGCTGACGACGGTCATTCAGGCCATCGTCGGCACAGCGCAGAAGAAGAAAACACAGGTAGACTCCCAGGGCGACCATCTCGCCGAGATCGACAAAAAGCTCGGGAAAATGCAGGAGCATCAGGACGAGCAGTATCTGGCGATCCTCCGGCTGACCATCATGTCGGAGGAAATGCCAATGGCCGAGCGTCTGATCGCCGGGCAGAAATACGTCAAGCTGGGCGGCAACGGCGATGTAAAAAAGTTTTTGCACCAGCTAGAGAAGCAGTGTGAGCACAATGGAGTTTAGCAAGAAGTGGCTGATCTGCAGCGCGCTCGTCAGCCTCGCACTCATTATCGCCTGCGCGGCAGGCGCAGACCTGACGGAGATCACGCTTGCGGTGCTGGCTGAAACAACAGCTTCCAGCGGGTTTTATCTCTGGAAGGCAAAAAACGAGAACCGCGCGAAGTACGCGCAGAAGTACATGGATAAATGGGCTGAAAAATACGGCCCGGAAGCGGCAGCACGCATCGCAGAGATCGTGCTGAAAGATTGAAAGGAGCATACATATGGACTACACACAGATCATCTCGGCAGTGATCGCGCTCATCAGCGCGCTCGTTTCGGCATTTCTGATCCCGTGGATCAAGACGAAGATCGACGCGGATAAGCTGCAAACGCTCCGTACCTACGTCGAGATCGGCGTAAAGGCGGCGGAGCAGCTGTACACCGCGACGGACGGCGCGGCGAAAAAGGCGTATGTTGTGAACTTCCTCGCCGAGAAGGGCATTCAATTTGATGTGGAAACGATCGACAAGCTGATCGAGGCCGCCGTGCTGCAGCTGCACCACGAGCTGTACGGGAGTGAGCGGGTATGAGTTACGTTATGAGAGCGTCCGAGCTTGTAAAAAAGCATATCGAAGTCGCGAAGAATTACAAGACCGTGTACATGTGGGGCTGCTTCGGATCTCCGGTCACGGATGGGATCATCACTGAGAAGGCAAAACAATACCCGGACTGGTACGACGCCGCAAAGCAGGCCAGATTCCGCGGGCTGATCGGAAAGGGCTACTTTGGCTTTGACTGCGTGAATCTCACAAAGGGGATCCTGTGGGGCTGGAACGGCAACAAAAACGCCTACCACGGCGGCGCCCGCTACGCCGGAAACGCCGTCCCGGATGTCTCCGCAGACGGTATGATTGCCAAGTGCAAGGACGTATCCGCGTCCGGCTGGGACAAGCTCGTCCCAGGAGAAGGCCTGTGGATGCCCGGACACTGGGGCATGTATATCGGAGACGGCCTCGCGGTCGAGTGTACCCCGATCTGGGATAACGGCGTACAGATTACGTGTGTCGGCAACATCGGCATCAAGGGCGGCTACAACAGCCGTGTGTGGAAGAAGCACGGCAAGCTCCCGTGGGTGGACTACGACACGGAAACCGTCGATAAGGCCGTCGAGGACGCCAAGAAGACAATCAAGGCAAAGGCCGGACTGGCAGACAGCACAATCAAGTATCTTGCCGATTACAAATACGGCGACGATCTGCTGAAAAAGCTGGCTGCGGCGATGAAGTAAGCCCTGCCCGGCGGCGGGCCGAAGGGAGTGACAGCAAATAACTGCGCGGCTGGCTCTGCCGAAGGAGCTGGAACACCTCACGCGCAGCGACTGGGAGCGCGTCACTGACGAGGGACTTTTGGACGTGATCGATCAGCAGATTGTGAAGCTTTATATCGTGGGCAGGCTCCCGCAGATGGACGCCGCCGCCGAGATCGGCGTCGACCGCAAAACCATCTCCCGCCGCCTGCCGCACATCTACAATATCGCCCGCCGCCTGGTAGGGAAAACGGACAAAGAGAAAGCGCCATGAGCAACGGCTCATGGCGCTTTTTCTATGCCCGCATGTCCCACAAATGGTACACAGATGTCCCGGAAATGTCCCCCATAAAAACCGGGGAAGCGGCAGAATGAGAGTAGGAGCTGGCCAGCTTACTACTTTTACCGGAGGATTTTTTATGGAATACGCAAGTAAGGGACTCGCAGGGACCGCGCTGGGCTTTGGCATCGGCGGAGCTGCGCTGGGTCTGGCAAACGGCGGACTCGGCAATCTGCTGGGCGGCCTCAACCAGAACAAGAGATCGGAAGTCGCTGACGTCGCTGCGGCGGTCACGCCCGCCATGACGGTCGCCGCCATGCTCGCCGCACGGCAGCAGGAGCCGACGTGCAGCGAGAACATGCCGGTCACGCGCTACGATCTGGAGCGCGAACAGAAGCTGGCCGCGAAGGACAGCGAGATCGCGCTGCTCAAGGCCAACACGTACAACGACGGCAAGATGCTGGAGATGTACGGTTATATCGACGGGCAGCTCAAGGACGTCCGTGAGGCACTGTGCAAGCAGGCCGTCCACAACCAGCGCACCGAGGACAGCTTCGCGCTGGTCAAGCAGGACGTCGAGTCCGTCCGCAAGGAAGCACTTGATGCGGTCAAGATGGAGGCCGAGCGCCGCTGCTGCGGTGATAACTCCATCGTCACCTACGTCAACGCAACCTTTTATCCCAAGCAGGTCGCCGACGTCACCACGGGCACCGCGACCACGGCGCAGACGCTCTACGATCCGCTCCCGAAGTGCGGCGGCTGCTGCAACAACTAAGCAAAAGGGGCGGCAATAGCCGCCCCATCTTAAAACGGAGGTAAAACTTTATGGTGACGATAGATCAGGCTATGCGCGGAATTTTGCGTTTTTTTGATACAGTAGCATCCCCACATATGGACGAGGTGCGCTCCTTTGTAGCAGGCGTTGGGTTGTCTTTACTGGCAGACGGCAGCAAAGAGCAACTGCTTGTGCTGAGAGATAACCCGTGGTTCAAAGCGATGCGGATTATGGATGAGCACGGGGATATCGACATTGACAGGCTCTATAATAAGGCAAGACCTCGGCTCGACGGGCGAAAACTCCCGATAGAGATTCCATTTATCGGAAAGCTGACTTTTGCTTCGGACGACCTTGACAGCCTATACAAATACATCCAGGAGGCATGACGTGATGAAAGAATATATCGAAAAGCTTCACACAAAGCTGCACGAGGCCATGGAGAAGCCCGTGACGCTGGGCAGCGCGGAAGAAGTCGGACTGTACGCGAAGACAATCTGCAGGCTCGAAAAGCTGCACGGGAACCACGACGAGCCGGAGGCGGCCACATTTGATCGCGAAACGGCGATGCAGTGGGCAGCCAACATGCAAAACGCCGACGGCACGACCGGCCCGCACTGGACGATGGAACAGACAACGGCCGTGGCCGAGAGCATGGGCATTCAGGCACCAGTGGTCCCACGCTGGGCGTGGGGCGTGACCATGAACATGATGTACTCGGACTACTACCCCGTCGCCGTAGAGTTTGGCCTCAACCGCCCGGAGTTCTACGCCGCGCTGGCCAAGGCGTTCCTGCTCGACAAGGACGGCCCGGGGCCGGAACAGAAGCTCATGGCGTATTATGAGCATATCGCAAGGAGCTGAGAACACAGAAAAGGGACTGGACACAGAATAAACACAGTTTGCAAATTCACGTTGAAAATACAGTGTTTTTTCAGAGTTCGAGTCTCTTCAGGTCCACCAAAGATAGAGACGCAGGAATTTAAATTCCTGCGTCTTATTTTTTATCTATTTGGGTAGAATAGCAGTTAAAAGACGGATTATTTATGATTGAACAAAACCTTTTGCGAGAATTGCAAGGTAGCAAGACGTAGCATATCCTAGCACGAAAATACACGGGTATGAACACAGTGACCGACACAGTAAAAAGTGCAATTAAAAGGCCGCGTCCATCTGGGCGGCGACTTTATCAATGCGGGTATCGAGGATGTCGGTGTAGATATCCATGGTGGTGGAGAGCTGCGCGTGGCCGAGGAATTTTTGAGCGAGTTTGAAGTCCACACCGGCCTCGTAGAGCGCGGTCGCGTAGCCGTGGCGGATCTCGTGCGGGGAGACGGTGATGCCCGTGCGCTTGCGGTAGGCGTCGAATTGGTCGGTGACGAACCAGCCGGGGAGCGGACTTTTTCCGCCGTCGTTGGAAAAGATATAGCCGTGCTCCTTTTGCGGAAGCGCGGCGGCCAACGCTGGGAGCAACGGAACGGGGCGGATACCGGCGGCAGTCTTCGGCTCCTTGATCTGGGGCGTCGGACCGGTATGGTAGACGCTGCGGCGGATGTAGATCCTGCCTTTCTCACGATCAATGTCCTCGTAGCGCAAGCCCTCGGCCTCGCCGCGGCGGCAGCCGGTATAATAGATCAGGAAGGCAAACAGGCCGAAGTCGTCGTTTAGGTTGTCCTTGATCTTCTGGATCTGATCAGCGGGCGGCGCGTGGCGGCGCTTCTGTGGAAGGTTCTTCGGGAGAAGAACTGCCTGCGCAGCGTTAAAAGAGACGTAACCTTCGCGCTGGGCTTTATTCAGGATCTGCCGGATGATCTGGCGCTGGGTGATAACGGTCTTTTTTGCGTGGGTCTTGGCAAACTGGTTGATGTACGTCTCAATCTCTTTGCTTGTGATCGTGGCGACATCCTCCGGGCCAAACTGCGCGACGGCGCGCTCATAGGCAGGGGAATAATTGCGCAGGGAATTCGGCGCAAGCGTTGGCTCGATCTCGTTCCACCAGGCGTGGGCGACGTCGGAGAACGGGACGGTCTTTGGCTTCTCGGCTTCGGCGCGGTAGGCCTTGATCTTATTCCAGACTTCGCGGTCCGTCTTGCCGCGAAACGCTTTGCGCTTGCCGTTGACTGTGATAATGGATTCATGCAGGCCGTCCGGCCTGACGTAGTATTTGGGAATTGGCATCGTAAAACCTCCAAGAATACCGCTCCGGCGCTGAGCCGGGGCGGTTTTATTTATGTGCGGATCCAGCCGATTGATGGACTGAGGACGTCGACCAAAAGCGCAAGGGCACACAGCAAAAGAATACCCAAGAGGATGAGCGTCACAAGCCGGTGCATGCGCAGGGACTTCTGCTGCTGAGCAAGCTGCGCACGAAGGGCCGCGTTCTCGGCGCGGAGTTTTTCGGCATCGGGAGGCTCGGCAGGCTCGGCAGGCGGGATGCCGAAATACTCATCCATAGAAACGCCCATCTCCCGGCAGATCGGGCCGACCGTGTAAACAGACGGATTTTTGATGTCGCCGCGAAAGAACTGGGAGACGGTGCCGACGGAAAGGTCGGTATTTTCGGCGACGTCCTGGTTTGTTTTGTGCGGAGTGATCGTCTGCTTCTGCTCACGGCATAAATCAGATAATTTTTCCTTCAAAACATGTCATTCCCCCCAAAAAAGCAAGACGTCTGACTGCAAAAAGCAACTGTCACATCTTTACAAGTCTACCGTGGACAGGCTACCCTAAAGTTACAGACGGCTCCCGGTCGCCTGCGCAAGCAAAAGCCCGCGCCGTTGTTCGGCCAGCGGCGCGGGCGACGCCTACCTATATCTTACAACTTTCGGGAGGCGCGAACAAGAGGAAAAGATTAACAAAAAATGAACGGGAATTTTGTGGAGAAATGGAGACGGGAATGGAAAAGACGATGGAACAGATTGAAAACATTTTAGAGCGGGCCACACTGGATCAGCTGAAAATCATTCTGCGATTCCTGCGGAACATCATAAAATAAGCGCCGGAACGGGACACCGTTCCGGCAGGAGCATTAGGGCTTGCATTTTGAACAGGCAGTGTATCCGGCTTTTTCTGCTTCAATCCGGATTGTGCGCTCAACCTCGTGACCGCTGATTGCACTGCAACTTCTAAGGTGATATTTGCTGCCGGAAGGTGTGACCCAGACGGGCCGGGAATCATACTCGGAGAGAGGCTCATCTGAGACGGTTTCGGTTTCTGGTTCAGGGGATGCATCAAGGCCAGCTTGAAACCCGGCGTTATAGCCTTGCAATCGGGCGGTCTCAACGGCGCGGGCAGCAGGGGTGGAATTGCTGCCCACATAGATGCTGAAGGCAAGAACGACCGCAAGCAGAATGATAGCTGCAAAACCACGGAATTTTTGGTACTTCCGGGTGGACTTTTCCAATTCGCTGCGAATAAAGGAAACATATTTCTCGTTGTCGGATTTGTCCTTCGCAGATTGCGCGCGCAGATTGTCACGAGACTTCAATACATCCTGCAGGTGCGCCTTGTCGTCCGCGTACAGCTTTTCGTCGTACTCGTAGCGCTTTGCTGGTACGGAGAGGACTGCATAGGCCTCATTTAGCTGTTTCGACTTTACGTCTGCGACATAGGGACTGCCGTAGAAAACGTCGGGATGAAAGAACTTCATCTGGTCCCGATATGCAGATTTGATCTGATCGGGTGTGGCGTATCTTGGGACGCCGAGGGTATCATAGTAGGTCAAAAAAATGCCCTCCTATTGATCAGTAATGCACAGAGGGGTCACATGGATCACCAGCGCTGGAATCGTCATATCCGGCATAGTACCCGTCATAAAAACCCTCTAAGTATCCATCGGACCAGTCTTCTTCGTGCTCAAACTCAGCGTCGCTATATCCAAACTGATAGCTGTCTTCCCGTACGTGATCAATTTTATTCTCGTATTCTATTTTCATTTCGTCAACATCACTCTGAGAATAGCGATATAGCGAGTTGAATATGCCGAGACCGGCGACAATGAGAATAAAAAGGATGGGCCAAAATGAACCGACACCGAAAAAGTACCAGCAGAAAGCAGTGAAACTTTTCCATTTCTCTTTCGTAAAAACCACCCTCTTCCAAGATACAGAAAAACCCGGGAACGGTCAAGCGTTCCCGGGTTTTTTTGTGTCTTTCGACGAAGGTTTTTTTTGCAATTCCTCGACGAAGGCTTCAATCGCCGCCCATTTTTCCGGCGGGAGGGCCATTAAAAGAGAGATGAAGCGTTTCCGGAAGGAGTCATCCGCGTCGGACATGATATCCGTGACCAGCAGGGCAAGTTCCTCGTTTGCACTGCGCTGGACATACATTTCTCCTTCGCCGTCTTCCAGCCAAGCAAGCGAAACATTGAATTCTCGGCAGATATCCGAGATCGTGCGCTCGGTTGGGACATATGTGCCGGAGCATATTCGAGAGACATGAGCTTGTGTCAGGTGAATGCGATCGGCAAATTTGGACTGCGTCAGACCCTGATCTTTGATTAAAAACGAGATTCGTTCATTCACTGTGTTCATGGATTCACCTTCTTTCTGAAATGAGAGTATCACAGGCACGCATATTTGTCAATCAGAAAATATGTGAAATGTATAAAATAATGCTTGACAATATACGTACCACATGCTAGTCTATACATAACGAATAAACCAAGCGAGGTGAGATCAAAACTCGGACGAGAAAAAGAAAACGCACGCATGGAACCATCATACGTGCATTTCCCTCCGAGTTTTTTTACCAGAACGCGCTGCACCGCCAGGCCCCGCATTCTTTGTGCGGTGATACAGCCCATTTTTTATACAGGGTATGATCCTGCGTGGCTGTACCGGCGTCGGCAATGACAGGCATGAATGGTTCTCATGCTTCTGTGGCGCGCCGCTTCACTTTGGCAGTCCCGGCTCTGCCCCTTGCCCTATCGCATGACGCCGGGGATCCGGTCTGGAACGGGCAAGGTCAAAAGTTTGGTCAAGAGACCACCTCCTTTGAGATTGCCGCAACGGGCATACAGACAGAATATCAGACTGCCAAAGTGAAGTCAACAAAATTAACAGAAGGAGACCAAGTGAAATGCCGGAGGAATGGACAGGCAGACTTATCGGAGATATGCACAACGCAGGCGTCAGCCGGGCGGAGGTCGCTAGAGAACTGGGCGTATCGACCGCATATGTGACGATGGTGCTGAATGGGATACGGACGCCGAAGGGTGCGGAAGAAAAGCTGCGCGCGGCGTTTGAGCGGGTAAAAGAAGCGAGGTGAGATCAATGTCAGAGGAACAGAAGCAGCAGGCCGAGAAGATCTCGGCGGAAATCAACAAACTTACGCCGGAAATGCGTGAGAAAGCGCTGATCTTTATGCAGGGCATGGCTGCCATGGTGCAGCCGAAGAGCGAGAAGAAGGAGGCGTGAGGGGATGCCGAGAGAGCTGGAAGGATACCGGCCGCAGCTGGAGCTGCTGACGGATATGTTTCCGGGCCGGGCGGCCATCGGGATCACGGAATGCCAGGCGGCGCTGGGCATCGACCGGCGGACGCTGCTGGCCGACCGGCGGTTCCCGGCCCGGCACATCGGGAACAAGTACACGGTGTCGCTCACGGAGCTGGCACGGTGGATGGTACAGAGATAGGAGGCTGACCCATGGGGAAGGAAAAGAGCTACACCCTGACGCTGGATGCGCAGGAGCTGCATGATCTGATCGAGGCGGCGCTGGTGTGTGAGTGCCAGGCGGCGCAGATCATAAACGGGCTGAAGCGCAAGGGGCTGGACCTGGACGCGCAGAAGCTTGTTACACAAAACGCCCGTCTGTCGCGGCTCGTCAGGCGGATGCAGGAGACGAAGGAGGATAAGCGGAATGCGGAAACTGATTCTCAGCGGAGACGATTGGTTTGAGCTGAAGCACACGCTGGAGCTGCTTGTGATCGCGACCCACAATGAGGCCGAAGCGCTCGCCGCAGCCAAATTTGAGAACGAGGAAATGACCGAACGGGCTGCGCACCTCGCAAAGTGCGACCGGGAAAAGGTGAAGAAATACAAGCGACTTCTGGCACTGGTAGAATCGGCAGAACGTCTGCAGGAGGCGAAGGCATGAAAAAGCTGCTTCTGACAACGGAAGAATGGCTGCATCTCAAGTGGATGCTCGAAAGGAACATGATCCGGATGGATGCGGATGCGTTCCGGCTCAAAGAGGGAGAGCCGGGCAGCGAAGCAAGGCGGGAAGCCATCGGGAAAGAGCTCGAGAGAATTGAGAAGGAACACAGGAATATCGAGCGGATGCTGGAAAAGATCGAAGCGGCAGAGACCGTACAGACCGCAACGGATGAAACGGAGGAGAAGAAATGAGAACGAACCTTGCAGAACGGCTCGGGTATGAGCCGGAGGAAGAGACCAGGGAGCGGCAGGAGCGACTGCTGGAGGAACTGCGGTACCGGGAGGCCATGCGGCGAGTGGCGAAAACCTGCTGCGTGTGGCTGGGCGGCGCGGCCTTTGTGCTGGCGGTGATCGCCGGGTACGCAGAGATGACCGACGCCTGCGTCGCGACCGGCGCGATTGCGCTGGGCCTGACCACCTACGGGATCCTGTGATGGACGAACCGAAGATCACGGTCGAGCTCCGGCCGGATCAGCTGGCAGACATCATCGACGCCGTTCTGGCTTTTGCCGATGACTGCGCCAATGACCGGGAGATCCTGCAGAGCATGCCGCGCGTCGACCGGGATACGGTCGAAGACCTGCTGCAGCGCGAGACGGCGCTGCAAACGCTCGCGGCCTGGCTGCAGCACGTACAGGAGGAAGCGAAGTGGATTATTTTGCGCCGCGCATGCGGCCCATCCAGCCGCCCTGCGGCCGGAACTGCCCGGACCGAAGCGGCACATGCCGCGCCGGGTGCTGCACCTGGACGCTCTACGAGAGCATCCGGAACCACATCTACGACGTCAACCACCGCGACAGGGACAGCCTGCAGCCCGATCTTGCAGCGGGAAAGCAGATGGTCCATGCCGACAACCAGATAAGGAGGCGCAAACACATTGCGAAATAGCATCGATTACCCCGGCGAGCGGGCGCCGCGGCGCCCCGCCGTGATCGCCCAGGCCGGATATACCGGTCAGAACCACTTTTCCGTGACCTACGGCGACCAGAAAGTGACCGTCCGCGCCGAGGACGGCTATGCGGCCCTTTTTACCGCCGCCAAGCACTGGGGCTATAAATTCACCCGCCCGGAGTTCCACCAGAACGCCCGCGCAACAAAGCTCCACTACACGCCAGACACCCGGCCGGGGGCGCTGGTATGAGATTCGTGTGTGACGCCTGCCAGGATATCACGAACATCGAGGCCGACCGGATGGAGATCCAGGGCGACAAGCTGATGGTGTATAGCCGTGGGCGGCTGGTCTACGTTGCGGATCTGGGGCAGATCATGCTGGCGAAGCTTACGCCGGGGAGGGAGGACGGCAATGGACTTAGAACAAACCGCGATTGAGCGGCTGCGGATGGCCTCGGATATGAGCCTGCGCCTGTACAAGCAGCCGCTGGTGATCACATACTCCGGCGGTAAGGACTCGGACGTGCTGCTGCATCTGGCGGAGGCAAGCGGGATCCCGTTTGAGGTCCTACATAGTCTCACAACGGCGGACGCGCCGGAGACCGTCTGGCACGTGCGGGATACCTTCCGGCGGTTGGAACTGACCGGCGTAAAATGCGACATCGATACGCACCGGACGCCGGACGGCGGGAACGTGACGATGTGGAACCTGATCCCGCGTAAGCTCATTCCGCCGACACGCCTGAAGCGCTACTGCTGCGCGGCGCTCAAAGAGACCAGCGGGCGTGGACGGTGGATCGCGACCGGCGTTCGCTGGGCCGAGTCGCAAAAGCGAAAATCCCGCGGCGTTATGGAAGCGCTTCATAAGAATAAGGAAAAGCGGCTGACGCTGATGAATGACAACGACGAAAGCCGCATGCTGATGGAAAACTGCCAGCTAAAGGGGACCTGGACAGTCAACCCGATCATTGACTGGCAGGATGCTGACATCTGGGATTACTGCACGGCAGAAAAGATCTCGATGAATCCGCTTTACGCCTGCGGTTTTGAACGCGTGGGTTGTATTGGCTGCCCGATGGCAGGCAAGCACCGGAAGGTGCAGTTCGTGCGTTACCCAAAGATCAAAGCGGCGTATGTCCGGGCGTTTGACAGGATGCTTGCAGAACGGCAGACGCGGGGGCTGCCCTGCGACTGGCAGACGGGCGAGGACGTGATGCACTGGTGGATGGAAGATGGCGTTTTGCCGGGACAGATGGTATTTGAAGGAATGGAGGATGAAACATGACACCTGCTGAGATCGTGAAGTCGCTGCGGTGCTGCGCAGAAATCGGAGAATGCGAAAAGTGCCCGATCGACGCGGAGGCCACCTGGGATGATTGCCGCAAAAGAGACGTCGAAGCCGCCGACATGATCGAGCGCATGACCGCCGAGAACGCGGCGCTGAAAAAGGAGATTCGGAAAGCTGGCTGCATGTTTTGTGCGAGGTTTGAGGATTGCCCGGAAGGGTTTAAGCCGACCGGCCAAGAAGACTGCGATAATTGCGCAAAGAAACCGGATTGCGCGTGCATGGAATGCTCCGGAATCGGGAGCAGCTCAGACAACTGGGAATGGCGCGGCGCACCGGAGGAAGGAGACAAGGCAGATGCTTGATATTTGCCCGGTATCGCTGGCAGAGGCAAACGCCTTTGTCGCGGAGCACCACCGGCACCACAAGCCGGTGGTGGGGCATAAATTTTCCATTGGCTGCACAGACGGAGAGCAAATCGTAGGCGTGGCGATCATCGGGAGACCCGTTGCACGGTATCTGGATGATGGATGGACGCTTGAGGTAAACCGCTGCTGCACGGACGGCACGCGGAATGCGTGCAGCATGCTATATGCAGCTGCGTGGAGAGCCGCCCGTGCGATGGGCTATCACAAACTGATTACATATATCCTCGATACAGAGTCGGGGACAAGCCTCAAGGCGGCTGGATGGAAGTGCGTCGGACAGGCCGGCGGGCTTCGCTGGACAGGCAAGCGCCGCCCGGAGGTAGACATTTGCCCCGCACAAATGAAAATTCGGTTTGAGCGGGAGGAAGGAGGCAAGGCATGAGTAAAGCTGTTTTGATCAGCATCCGCCCTGAGTGGGCTTGGAAGATCCTGAACGGGAGTAAAACGGTCGAAATCCGCAAGACCGCGCCGAAGTG
>ERZ857827.2164-NODE-2164-length-16059-cov-6.242564_pt1 | contig 16059 bp, 16 predicted proteins | sample MGYA00519761_ERZ857827 | MGnify/ENA primary metagenome ERZ857827 (study PRJEB31778, sample SAMEA3449370) | human gut metagenome | biome: human gut; feature: human-associated habitat; material: faeces | place: United Kingdom | collected 2010/2012 ... | reverse complement strand
CTACTATGACCGCAGCGCCCGTTTCGCGCGCGATTTTTGCCACCTCGTCGATGGTTTTTCGCATACTGCCGGTCTGCAACGGCGGCAGAGGCGACGCCAGCACGCGCATTTCGTCGCTGACGGCAAGCCCTACTCTCGAATCGCCGTAATCCACACCCAAAATTCTCACTTTTCACCTCATCGCACTTCCGCGACGCTGTAATTATAACATATTTTTTTTAAAAAGTACAGATTTTCGGGTTACTATTTTATATTTTGCCACAAAATTTGTCAAAAAAGAAAACGGAGACAGTCCTCCGTTTCCGCTTACCGCGACTTATTCGTCTTTAAGCGCGCCCGCCAGATGCTGTGCGGTTTCGTGCGCTTCGTCCTGCATTTTATCCAGTTCTTTTTCGGCACATCTGCAAAATTTTGCGAATTTCTTTTTTGCGCGGCACAAAAATCTGCACCCCGAATCGGTCATATTAAACGCAACGGCAGCCGCAGCGCCCGCTATAACACCCAAAACGAATCCTTTCATAAACATTACCTCCTGCAACTATCATCTGCCGCAGGAGACAGGTTTATACAGTTAATTTTTGTAAAAACGTCAGACTTGCCGTTTATTCTGCGGTGCGTCGGCAATAAGAGATGAAAGCGACGGGAGAGTTTTGTACACTCTTACAACCGTTTCGGCGCAAAATTCCGCCTGCTCTTCCGTAACAAATCTGCCGAACGAAAACCTGACCGATTTTTTTGCATCCTCGTCGTTGTATCCGAGCGCTTTCATTACGTGGCTGGGTTCGAGCGAGCCCGACGAACACGCCGCGCCCGACGAACACGCTACGCCCGCAAGATCCAGCGCCATTACAAGCGCGTCGCCCTCTGCTTTCGGAAAAGTGAAGTTGGCGTTTTGCGGCAGCCGCAGCCGGGCGTCGCCGTTATAAATAATATCGGGCAAAGAAGCGGTGAGCCTTTCTACGAACAAATCGCGGACAGCGCGTATTTTAGCGTTGTTGACCTCCATATTTCCTACGGCGTCTAAAAGAGCCTTGCCCAGTCCCACCGCGAGCGGCACGGCGGTAGTGCCTCCTCTCATCGATTTTTCCTGATGTCCGCCGGCAATCAGCTTATCGATTGCAACGCCGCTTTTTAAATACAGCGCGCCCGCGCCCTTGATGCCGTGGACCTTATGGGCGGAGACGGAGATGAGGTCCGCGCCGAGCGTGCGCGCCCGGAACGGGACCTTGAAAAAGCCCTGCACGGCATCCGTGTGGAACAGGGCGTTCGGGCAGACGCGGTGCGTCAGCCGCGCCATGCGCTCAATGGGCATGACCGCGCCGGATTCGTTGTTCACCATCATGATGCTGACGAGGATCGTGTCCGGCCGGAGGGCTGCCTGCAGGGACTCAATGCTCACACGGCCCTCGGCATCCGGCTGCAGATAGGTGACGGAAAAGCCCTGCCGCTCCAGCTTCTGCATGGGATGGAGCACGGCGTGGTGCTCCACGGCCGTCGTGACGATGTGGCGGCCGCGCTTGCCCAGCCGCTCGGCGGCAGAGAAAATGGCCCAGTTGTCTGCCTCCGTACCGCCGGAGGTGAAAAAGACGCGCTCCGTCTCCGCGCCCATGGCCTCGGCGACATCCTGCCGGGCCGTGCGCAGCAGCCGGGCCGCCTCGATGCCGAGGCGGTGGACGGCGCTCGGGTTTCCCCAGCGGGCGGTCAGCGCATCGTTCACGGCCGCAACGGCCTCGGCGCAGGGCCGGGTCGTGGCGGCGTTGTCAAGATAGATCATGTTGCTTCCTCCCGGAACATCTGGCAATAGCCCAGCGGCGAAAAGCCCATGCGGGCGTAGAGTGCCGCTGCGCGCTCGTTTTCCGGCTCCGTTTCCAGCCGGATGCGGCGGATATGCTCCGCTGCGGAAAGGCCGCGCAGCCACGTGAAAAATTCATGTCCCAGACCGCGGCCGCGGAAGGCGGGGCGGACATACAGCTCCTCCACCCACAGCTCCAGCCCGCCCGCCTCGTGGGAATATTTGAGCGAGAGCAGGCCATAGCCCGCAGTCTCGCCGTCCTGCTCGAGCAGGCAGGCGCGCTGCAGGCTGTCCGAGCGGAACAGCTCGTCGAGCGCCGCGTCGTGGTAGGATGCGGGGAGTGGGTGCAGCACGGCGTCCGTATCGTAAAACTCCGCCAGCAGCTCGCGCAGCACGGCGCGGTCGGCGGACGTGACAGGTCGTATCATAGATCGGTCCTCCATAACAGAAAGCCTCCGCCCCGCTGAAGCAGGGCGGAGGCAAGGAATCTTAGTGTTTCTTTGCCAGCGCTTCGCGGATCTTGTCGCACAGGACCTCCGGCGTCAGGCCGTAGGCCTCGAGCACGGCGTTGGCCGTGCCGCTGCGGCCGAAGGCGTCGTTCACGCCATGGCGAACGAGCGGCGTGGGGCAGTTCTCGCTCAGATACTCGGCAACGGCGCCGCCGAGGCCGCCGATGATGCTGTGCTCCTCGGAGGTGACGATGCAGCCCGTCTCGAGCGCAGCCTTCCTGACCAGCTCGCCGTCGAGCGGCTTGATGGTGTGCATGTCGATGACGCGGACGGAGATGCCCTCCGCAGCCATCATCTCGCGGGCCTTCAGTGCCATCTGGACCATGAGGCCCGTGGCGATGACGGTGACGTCCTTGCCGTCCTTCAGCGTGACGCCCTTGTCCAGCTCGAACCGGTAGCCCTCGATCTCGTCCGTGACGGTCTCGACGGCGGCGCGGCCCAGGCGCAGGTAAGCAGGACCGTCATACTCGAGCAGCGCCTTGACGGCAAGCTTCATCTCGTAGCCGTCGCAGGGGCACAGGACCTTCATGCCGGGGATGACGCGCATCAGGGCCAGATCCTCGGTGCACTGATGGGTCGCGCCGTCTTCGCCGACGGACAGACCGCCGTGTGAGCCGACGACCTTGACATTCAGGTGCGGATAGCCGATGGAGTTGCGGACCTGCTCCCAGGCACGGCCGGAGGCAAAGATCGCAAACGTGTTCGTGAAGGGCTTGAAGCCGCAGGTGGACATGCCGGCAGCGACGCCGGTCATGTTGCACTCGGCGATGCCCATGTCGAAGAAGCGCTCCGGGTACTTGGCCGCAAAGCCCTTCGTCATAGTCGCGTTGGAGAGGTCGGCGTCAAAGACGACCAGCTCCGGATACTGTTCTGCCAGTTCGACAAGCGCCTCGCCATAGGCGGCGCGGGTTGCAATTTTTCCAGCCATCTTATTTGCCCTCCAGTTCCGCTAATTTGGCCTCGACCTCAGCCTTGGCCTGTGCATACTGCTCATCGTTCGGTGCCTTGCCGTGCCAGCCGGCGTTGTTCTCCATGAAGGACACGCCCTTGCCCTTTGTCGTCTTGGCGATCAGGACGGTCGGCTTGCCCTTGCAGGCGGCAGCGGCCTCGAACGCGGCGATGAGCGCATCGTAGTCATGGCCGTTCACATGGATGACGTTCCAGTTGAAGGCGGCGAACTTCTGATCGAGCGGCTCGGACGGCATGACGTCCTTCGTCGCGCCGTCGATCTGCAGGCCGTTGACATCGACGACGGCGCAGAGATTGTCCAGATGATACTTCGCAGCGGACATGGCGGCTTCCCAGACCTGGCCCTCGGCGATCTCACCGTCGCCCAGCAGGGCGTAGACGCGGTAGTCCTTCTTCGCCAGCTTGCCTGCCAGCGCCATGCCGACGGCAGCGGAGATGCCCTGGCCCAGGGAGCCAGTGGACATGTCGACGCCCTTGACGTGACGCATGTCGGGATGGCCGGAGTAATGGCCCTTGATGGAGCGGAAGAGCTTCAGATCCTCCTGCGGGAAGAAGCCGCGCAGGGACAGCACCGGGTACAGAGCCGGGGTGCAGTGGCCTTTGGACAGCACAAAGCGGTCGCGGTCCGGATCCTGCGGGTTGGCCGGGTCGACCTGCATGACGTTGAAGTACAGCGTCGTGAGGATGTCCATCGCGGAGAGGCTGCCGCCGATATGGCCGGACGCGGCGGTATGAACGGCGTCAAGTCCGAGCAGCCGTGCCTTGGTAGCCATGATTTCGAGCTGTTTGCCGTAAAGTTTTTCCATAGTGATCATTCCTTTTCGAGTTATTTCAAAACGCAGAAGCGGGATGCTAGGATTGCGTGGGATGAATGCGGCGGACGTAGTATTCTGCAATGGCATAGTTCTGCTTTGCCTGCAGCGCGTCGCCGGAAAGCGTGTAGGTCAGCAAGGCGATGCCCTGTGAGGCAGTCGGAGCGCTGCCCTGCGCGACAAGATACATGCCGCGGCTCTGCATGACGGGCAGCACCGCACGGGTCTGCCGCTGGAGCTGCATCCAGGACGGGCCTTCCCAGCCGCAGCAGTCAAAGAGCACGGACATGAGATAGCACGGCGAGATGGTCGGGCCGGTGCCAATGTCGCTTCTTCCAAGCACAGCCTTTGCAGCATCGTTGGTCCAGATGAGATACGGCGTGGTATACAGGTTGTAGAAGCCCTCTGCCGTTCCCTCCTGCACGTTGACACCCAGCTCCTCATAGAAGCTGTTGCCTGCGCCGAGCGTCGGCTTGTGGTCGCCGAAGAACACGAGCACGACCGGCTCGGGGTCGTCGCGGAACGAGTCGACATAGGCTGCAAGCTGCTTTCCGGTGCTGGCCACGCTGCCGAGATAGTTATTCACGGTGTAGTAGGCCGCATCGGAGATGCCTTCGTGCGGGATGTAGGTCTCGCCCCAGACGAGGGTGTCGTCCGCATAGGGGCTGTGGCCCTGATAGCTGACACTGAACGAGAAGCACGGCTTCGAGGGATCGCGCGCTTCCCAGCTTTCGGCCCGCTCGGCGAAGAATGCCTCGTCGTTCGGGTGGCCGTCCAGACTGTTTTCGTCCGTCAGCAGATTTTCGTAGTAGTCATCGAGGAAATGGTACGTCTCGAAGCCGAGGCGCTCGTTGATCTTCTCGCGGCTGTAGAACCAGGCATAGCCGGGATGGCCGCCCTCCGTCTCATAGCCCTGCTCAAGGAAGTAGCGCACGAAGGACTCCGTGTCGCGGCGGTAGCGGGGCTGCGGGTAGGAGTAGCCCGTCAGGAAGGCACGCTCGGCATTGATCGTACCGCCGCCGATGGTATCGGAGATGAGCGTACCGGTGTAGCTCTCGGCCTGCAGGGCATGGAAGTCCGCATAGGGGTCCTGCACAAAGCGCTCCGACACCGAGTCAAACATGGACAAGTCGGAGAAGCTCTCGAGCATCGTCGCGATGACGTTGACTCTCTGCCCCTCCGGGATATCCGCCTCGGGGTAGGCGCTGAGCAGGTCCTCTGCCTTCCGCGCGGAATAGCCGTCCGGCTTTTGGGGCATGGCCTCCGCCAGCGAATTCAGGAAGGAGTAGACAAAGCCCTTCGAGGCATAGTTCTCCGCGTCCTTCCAGACGTTGAAGAGGGAGGTATTCGCCTCCATCATGCTGTCATAGAGATCTGTATTGCCGTACCAGAGCTCCCATGCACCGAAGCCCAGCAGCACGATGAGCACCAGCGCCAGAACGCGGAGCCACCAGCGCTTCTTCGGCATGCGGCCGCGCGCCCAGCGGTGCAGGACGATCGTCCCGGCGGCAATGAGGGCGATACCCACAAAGAACATTGCCGGGAAATGCAGCGTATACTGCCCGATGATGCCCGCGCCCTCGCCAATGGTCAGGAAGTCCTCCGCCACGAACGGGTCGCCGCGGAGCGTGACCTTGAAATAGTTGACGAAGTCCATGACGAACAGCAGCACGGACGGGATAAGGAAGCCGAGCCAGGCGCGGTTCGTGGCAAAATAAGTGAAGGCCACGAGCAGTGCGACCGGCAGCAGGTTCAGCAGGTAGATCTTCGGCACATGCAGGTAGGAGCTGAAGCGGCCGCGGGAGAAATCCAGCGTTCCGATCATCTGCAGCAGCATGTGCAGCCCGAGCACGGCCGCGGCCAGCAGCAGGACCGTCAGCAGCCAGCGAACGGCAGGCTTCCGCTCCTTCGGGCGCAGCCGCTCGCGCAGGCTGCGCTTTTCCGAGGCGCTCATGTCAGAATGCGAGCTTTTCGGCAAGCCATGCCTTCAGCTCGGAAACAGGGATGCGGACCTGCTCCATGGTATCGCGGTCGCGGACGGTCACGGCATGGTCCGCCGGGGTCGTCTCGTCGCCCACGGTCTGGAAGTCGACGGTGATGCAGTACGGCGTGCCGATCTCGTCCTCGCGGCGATAACGCTTGCCGATGGAACCGGCATCGTCGAAATCGACCATGAATTCCTTCTGCAGGTCATGGTAGATTTCCTCGGCAGCCGGGGAGAGCTTCTTCGACAGCGGCAGGACGGCCGCCTTGTACGGCGCAAGGGCCGGGTGCAGATGCAGGACGGTGCGGATGTCGTCGTTGCCCTTCTTGTCCTGCCCGACGACCTCTTCGTCGTAGGCATCTGCCAGGAAGGCCAGGAACGAGCGCTCGACGCCGAGGGACGGCTCGATGACATAGGGGATATAGCGCGTGTTCTTCTCCTGATCGAAATACGTCAGGTCCTTGCCGGACGTGTTCTGGTGCTGCGTCAGGTCATAATCCGTGCGGTCGGCAACGCCCCAGAGCTCGCCCCAGCCGAACGGGAACAGGAACTCGAAGTCCGTCGTTGCCTTGGAATAGAAGCACAGCTCCTCCGGGTCATGGTCGCGCAGGCGAAGGTTCTCCTCCTTCATGCCGAGGGAGAGCAGCCACTGCTTGCAGAAGCCGCGCCAGTAGGCGAACCACTCGAGGTCCGTGCCCGGCTCACAGAAGAACTCCAGCTCCATCTGCTCGAATTCACGCACGCGGAAAATGAAGTTGCCCGGCGTGATCTCGTTGCGGAACGACTTGCCGATCTGGCCGATGCCGAACGGCAGCTTGCGGCGCGTGGTGCGCTGCACGTTGACGAAGTTCACAAAGATGCCCTGCGCCGTCTCCGGGCGGAGATACACGGTGTTCTTCGCGTCCTCCGTGACGCCCTGGAACGTCTTGAACATCAGGTTGAACTGACGGATATCCGTGAAGTTGTGCTTGCCGCACGTCGGGCAGCAGATGTTCTTCTCGTCGATGAAGCTCTTCATCTCGGCCTGCGAGAAGGCGTCGATGGGCTTCGGCAGCTCCTCGCCAGTCTTGGCGCAGTAGTCCTCGATGAGCTTGTCTGCACGGAAGCGCTCATGGCACTCGCGGCAGTCCATCAGCGGGTCAGAGAAGCCGCCGAGGTGGCCGGAAGCGACCCACGTCTGCGGGTTCATGAGGATCGCGCAGTCGAGGCCGACGTTATACGGGTTCTCCTGCACGAACTTCTTCCACCAGGCGCGCTTGATGTTGTTTTTCATCTCGACGCCGAGGGGGCCGTAGTCCCAGGTGTTGGCAAGGCCGCCGTAAATTTCGGAGCCAGCGAACACGAAGCCGCGGTTTTTGCACAAAGCGACGAGCTTGTCCATGGTTTTTTCAGTATTTTTCAGCATAATTTTTCCTCCGGAACGATCCATTTGGAGTTTTTATTACATCATGATCCAAAATAATATTATAAGCGCGAAAGTGCCTGAAGTCAAGCGGTTTTGGCGCTTTCGCAGGCGGGCACATACCAAAAAACTGCCGGGGCCACACAGCCCCGGCAGAGGTTATTCCTAAATGTCGTAAATGCCCAGAATGACGATGCCCGCAACAACGAGCCCGATCATAAGATAATGCTTCCATGAGAGCTTTTCCTTCAGGAACAGGCGGCTCCACAGCACGGAGGCTACGCAGTAGGCCGAGATGATCGGTGCAGACATCATAACGTGCTCCTCATCGGCCAGCGCATAGATGTAGAACAGCTGGCCGACGGTCTCGCAGGCAGCGCCGACATACTTGGGCAGCTCCGCCTTGAACGTGAACTTCTCACGGCGGGCCAGCAGGTAGACAAGGCAGCCGATGCCGGCGGCCAGGAACGTCAGCTCATAGGCGACGTTCGCGGAGTCCTCGTTCAGGCACTCGAGCACGAGGCTGTCGGCAAACGTTCCGGCGGCGTCGAGCAGGCAGTAGGCCACGGGCAGGCAGATGGCAAGCCAGCTCTTGGCATACTTGCGGTTCGCGTGCTCCTGACGGCGGCGGCGCAGGTCATCGTCCTCGCGCGCCTCCACGACGCCGAGGCCGACGACGCCGAGGCACACCAGACCGACGGCGCACAGAATGACCGCCTTCTGCGGGCCGTTATAATCGGACAGCGCGCCGGTGCACAGGCACAGCACGGCGACGAGCGCACCGGAGCTGTTGCAGATCGGAGACGAGATGGAAAGCTCGATGTAGCGCAGGCCGACATAGCCGAGCGTCATGGAGAGGATGTAGAGCAGGGAAACGGGCAGGTATGTCCAGACGACGTCCCAGGTGACGGAGACGTGATGGAACACGATCATATAGGCCGCATGCAAGCCCATGACGAGGCCGACGGCAACGACCATTTTCAGGTGGGCCGTCTTATCCTTTTCGCCGCAGCAGCCGATCTTGGAAAACAGATCGGAGCCGCTCCAGCAGATGAGCGCGATGAGTGCAAACCAGAACCAGTTCAAGGGATGATACCTCCAGATTATTTATTGTATTTCCGGCAGCGTGGCCAGACCGGCGTCTGCCATGTTCTGCAGGGACAGCAGGATGCCGAGCTTGGCATGATACCATGTCAGGCCGCCCTGAAAATAGACGGCATAGGGCGGGCGGATCGGGCCGTCGGCCGAGAGCTCAATGGACGAGCCCTGCACGAACGCGCCTGCCGCCATGATGACCTCATCCTCATAGCCGGGCATATCCGACGGGATAGGGTCTGCATAGCTGTCGACCGGCGCGGCGGACTGGATGCCCTTGCAGAAGGCGATCATACCCTCGCGCGAGCCGAGCTCTACGGCCTGAATGATGTCGTGGCGGGACTCCGAGCCGTTCGGAACGACGCGGAAGCCAAGGCGCTCATAGAGATTGGCCGCGAAGATCGCGCCCTTGAGCGCAGAGGCGACAACGGTCGGGGCAAGGAAGAAGCCCTGATACAGCGACGGCAGCAGGCCGAGGTTCGCACCGACCTCCTGCCCAAGGCCGGGCGCAGAGAGGCGGTAGGCGCAGCGCTCGACAAGGTCCGTCCGGCCGCAGATGTAGCCGCCGATGGGAGCAAGGCCGCCGCCGGGGTTCTTGATGAGGCTGCCGACGATCATGTCCGCACCGACGTCGCTCGGCTCGATCGGCTCGACGAATTCGCCGTAGCAGTTGTCCACCATGCAGATGATATCCGGCTTCAGGGACTTCAGGAAGGCGATGAGCTCGCCGATCTGCTGCACGGAGAACGTCGGGCGGGTCGCATAGCCCTTACTGCGCTGGATGGTGGCCAGCTTTGTCTTTTCGTTCACGCAGGCACGGATGGCCTCATAGTCGAACGTGCCGTCCGGCTTCAGGTCCGCCTGCCGGTAGCTCACGCCGTATTCCCGCAGCGAACAGGGCGACGGGCGGATGCCGATGACCTCCTCGAGCGTGTCATACGGCGCACCGACCGGCGAAAGCAGCTCGTCGCCCGGCAGCAGGTTCGCAGACAGGGCCACAGTCAGGGCATGCGTGCCGCAGGTGATCTGCGGCCGCACGAGCGCAGCCTCGGTGTGGAACGTGTCGGCATAGACGCGCTCGAGCTTGTCGCGGCCGACGTCGTCATAGCCATAGCCCGTCGTGGCGGCAAAGCAGGCCGCGCTGACGCGATTTTTCTGCATGGCGGCAAGCACCTTGGCCTGATTGGCCTCTGCGATGCGGTCTACGGCCGCAAAGCGCTCCCGCAGTCCGTCCAGCACCCGCTCGCCGAAGGCACACACCTGCGGCGAGACACCGAGCGGACGATAGATCTCTTCTGCGTTCATTTCTGATTCTCCTCTTCCTCCAGATTTTGAAAGATCTGCCGCGCCACGTCGTGCATCACGTCCGGCGGCGTCACAAGCAGTCCGTTTTTCTCATCGCCGAGCACGAGCAGCGTGTCGCCCGGCCGGATGCCGAACAGCTCGCGGGCCTCCTTGGGGATCACGATCTGGCCGCGTTCGCCGACCTTGACCGTTCCGAAAACGTGCCGCCCGCGCGGCATGCCGAGCAAATGCTTGCCTCCTGCCATCGAATCCCTCCAAAATCATATTTTTCATACTTGTACGAACGCTATTGTAGCGGCTGCTTTGCCGTTTGTCAATGGGAAATCGGCGCAGGCCACCGGATTTGTCATTTCAGTAAGGCACTGCCAGTTCGTACAGGGCAGCGATAAAACGTACAAACCAATTGCGTCTGTAGCGGCGCTCAGTGAGCGCCATACAGGCTGGCAGTATACGCTGCATTGCTTCTATGGCGCGAGGTCACCTGATTTGTCATTGCGAGGCCCCATCGGGGCCGTGGCAATCTCCTGCAACAGCCTGCGATTTCGCCGATGGCTTTCCTGCGCTCCGGATGGGTACTGCGAGATTGCCACGTCGGGCTTTTGCCCTCCTCGCAATGACAAACCTGTTTGTCTTACGCCGCCGAATCACCGTCCCAATACCTGCTACTGCCAAAGGCGCTCCCAACCCGCAAGGGGCACGCCGCATCCGTAAGGCGGCAAAGCCGCCAACGGCTGCGCAGTGAGCGCCGCTGCAGACGCAATCGGTGCCTGCCGTTTTATCGGCAGCCTGTTCGCATCGGCAGCATTGCGCCGGACCCGGCTGTCTGCTCCCCTACAATTGCCAACGCATAAAACGGCCGGCCGGGGGAGCTTCCCGCCGGCCGGCCGAACCATATTCCGTTTATTCCGTTTCGTTCTGCATCTGCTCCGTCGCAATCTCGGATGGGCTTTCGCCCTTTCCGGTCAGCGTGACATCCGTGTAATACTGCCGCCCATCACGATAGATATATACGCGCAGCTCTTCGCCGACATGGCAGGCGCTGAGAATGCTGCGGTAGTCGTTGAGGTTCGTGACGGCGCTGTCGCCCAGCTGGCAGATCACGTCGCCCGCGTGCAGGCCCGCATAGTAGGCGTTGCTGCCCGCCGTGACCGACTCGATGACGACGCCGCTCGGCAGACCCCAGAAGCGCCGGTAGGTCTCCGGGATCTCCGAGACCGTCAGTCCGAGCGAAACGCGCCCGCTGACATAGCCGTTGACGATCAGATCGTCGAGAATGGTCTTCGCCTCGCTGATCGGGATGGCAAAGCCCAACTCCGGCACAGTCTGGTAGGACACATACGAGCCGACATGGTCGATGCAGATGCCGATGACCTGCCCGGCCTCGTTCACGAGCGGTCCGCCTGCGCTGCCGCTGTCCGGCGCGGCATCCGTCTGGAACACGTTGAGCGTCTCCGCGCCGATGCGCACGCCGCTCTGCACGGCGGCAATGCTGCCGTCCGTCATGGTGGCGTTGTCAAACGCCGCACCGAACGGATGGGAGAACACATAGACGGTGTCGCCCGCTGCAGCCCCGGCAGAATCGCCGAACTCCGCGGGCTGCAGTGCCGTCTCCGGCTCGATCTTCAGAACGGCCAGATCACTGCTCTCGTCCATGCCGGACAGGGCCGCCGCATACTCCGTGCCATCGCTGAGCTGCACTGTGATGCTCTCCGCGCCGGAAACGGTGTGCGCGTTCGTGATAAGGTAGCCGTCCGCCGTCATGACGATGGCCGTGCCGCCGTTTCCGTCCGCGTACACCAGCGCAAGGCTCGGCCGCAGTGCCGTGTAGATCTCTCCGGCGGAGCGCGTCTGCGTGTCCTCGGCGCTGATCTGCAGCGTGCCCGTGCCGTTCGTGCGCGGCTCCGTCGGCTCGACGCTGTGGCCGGAGGGCGCAGTCAGCGTCGGCGTGACGCCGGTCTCCGTCTCCGCGCCGACGGTCGTGTTCTTCTGCACGGCGCGCATGCGCAGCGTCAGGAGCATCAGCACCGTGATAACGTTCGCCACGATCATCACGCACAGCAGCACGACGATCAGGCCGGTATGCGAGCGCGGCGGCTTCGGCAGGCGGCCCGTTCCGTAATACCCCGGCGTGCCGGGCTGCCATTCCGGCGGGGTCTCCTGATACTCCGGATCCATGGGAGTCATTTTATCCACAACACGCCCTCCTTTCGGGGTTTCGTCTCGCCGGTCAGAGGACCAGCGGCAGGGTAAACGTGAATTCCGTCTTGCCGTCGCGGCTCGTCACATAGATGTCCTCTCCGTGTGCCAGCACGATGGTCTTGACGATGTACAGGCCGAGACCGACGCCGTCGCGGTCGGTCGAGCGGCTCTTGTCTGTCTTATGGAAGCGATCGAAGATGAGCGGCAGCTCCTCCGGCGCGATGGTCGGGCCGGTATTGCCGACCGTGGTGACGGCCTTATTCCCGCTGCGCTCCACGCGGATAGAGAGCGTGCCGCCGTCATCGATGAACTTCACGGCATTGTCGATGAGGTTATAGAGCACCTGCGTTACGGCGTCCGGCATGGCCCGCACAGTCACGCCGAGCTCCGGCATATCTACATCGACGTTCAGGTGCTTGCGGTTGATGCGCTGCTCAAAGCTCAAAAGCGCCTGCCCCGCCGCCTCGCAGATGTCGAAGTCCGCCAGCTTGTCAGCCGGGATGCCCTGATCCTTCAGGCGGGAAATCTCCAGCATGTTGCGCACGAGCCGCGACAGCCGCCGCACCTCCGTGGAGACCAGCTCCATATAGTGCCGCTGCTCCGGCTGCGGGATCGTGCCGTCGAGCATGCCGTCCAGATAGCCCGCGATAGTCGTCATCGGCGTTTTCAGCTCATGGCTGACATTGGCCACGAATTCCTGACGCGCGGTGTCGGCATTCTGCATGGCGGCCGCCATATTGTTGAAGGCGACAGCCAGCTCCTCCATCTCCTCGGTCTGGCAGTTCGTCGAAACGCGGACATTCAGATTGCCGTGGGCGATCTGGCGCGCCGCGGCGGCCATGTCCTGAATCGGCTTCGTCTCGCGGTTTGTGAGGAACGGCGTTGCGAGCAGCGCCACGGCAAACACGGCCAGCGCCGTAAGCATGAAGATCTTCAGCGCACCGGTCGTCAGCTCGGAGATCGTCTCGCGCTCCACAGACACAAGCACGATGCCCTGCCGGTCGCCGTCGGACGATGTCCTGGCCAGCGCCACGGCCACGCGCTTCTGGCCGTAGATTTCAGCCGCCTCATCATTCAGATCGGGGCTTTCGCCGTTGAACAGCGCCTCGACCTTGTCGGCCGGGAGCTGATAGCCGATGTGCGAGCAGCCCTGAATGTCCTGCGCGCACAGCACGACCTTGCCGCCTGCATCGCAAAGCAGGATGTCGTTGCCGGAGGCGGACGAGGCAACGGACAGCGTGCGCAGAAAATCCCAGCTCGTCGTCACGTCGTCCGAGACGGCGCTCGTCTGCGTGAGCCACACGACGGACTGCGCCGTTCCGCGCAGGGAGCTTTCACGCTCCCGGATGACATAGTGCGTGAACAGGCCCCAGAAGGACACGCCCAGCAGGATGGTCGCCGCCAGCAGCAGACTGACGATCAGCGTGACCTGACGGCGAAATGTCGTGCGCATGGCTTACTTCACCTCGAACTTGTAGCCGACGCTCCAGACCGTTTTCAGGTCCCACTGATCCGAAACGCCCTCGAGCTTCTCGCGCAGGCGCTTGATGTGCACGTCGACCGTGCGCGTGTCGCCGAAGTAGTCAAAGCCCCAGACCTCGTCGAGCAGCTGATTGCGCGTATAGACGCGGTTCGGCGTCGAGGCAAGGTGATACAGCAGCTCCATCTCCTTCGGCGGCGTCGGGACCTTTTTCCCGTCGACCGTCAGCTCAAAGGCATCCATGTCGATGACGAGCTTGTCGAATTCCAGACGGCGGCGGCTCTTCTCCGGCTCGATGCCGCTGCGGCGCAGCACAGCCTCGATGCGGGCGAGCACCTCCTTCATTTCAAAGGGCTTCGTGATGTAGTCGTCCGCGCCCTGCTTCAGGCCGTTGACCTTATCCTCCGTCTCGCTCTTTGCGGTGAGCATGATGATCGGCGTCTGCGACTCGGCGCGGATGGCGCGGCAGACGCCCCAGCCGTCCAGGCCCGGCAGCATCACGTCCAGCAGCACAAGGCTCGGATGGACGGTGCGGAACTGCTCCACGCCGCGCATGCCGTCCGGCGCGATGACGACCGTATAGCCCTCTTTTTCCAGATACAGACGCAGAAGATCCGCAATGTTGCGGTCGTCCTCCACGATCAAAACTGTTTTCGCCATAAGTATATGTCCCTCTCTCCCGGCGTGCAGGCAGAAAGCGTCCCCCACGTCGCTTTTTTACCTACATTATATCCCACTTTCACCGATTTGCTTGAACATTTTGTTAAGGAAACGCAGAAACCGCGTTCTCCTGTCGCCGAAGGTCTTCGTTGTTGCCCCGTGCACGGCTTACAAATTTCCGGCCGCTCCATCGACCGCACCAACTTGCAGGTCTGATTGCAGCGGCGCTCCCTGTGCGCCCTGTACGGGGTAATTCAACCGTGCAAGGGCGCTGGTGCACCTTGGCACTGCCTGATGTGTCATTGCGAGGGCGCTTTGCGCCCGTGGCAATCTCGGGAAGGCACTTTCGTCCCATACTGGTCAACGTGAAATGGTATGCGCCGATTGCGTCTGTAGCGGCGCTCAGTGAGCGCCATAGGCAGTCGCAGGTATTGCAGTAGTAATTCGGCGGCGTAAGACAAACAGGTTTGTCATTCCGAGGAGCGAAGCGACGTGGGAATCTCCTGCAACCAGCTACGTTTTCGCCGGTGGCCTTCCTGTGATCCGTCCGGGTACTGCGAGATTGCCACGTCGGCCTATGGCCTCCTCGCAATGACAAATTTGAGAGCATTGTGCGGTCGACGATGCCAACCTATCACTTACCAGCCTGCATGGCGGTCACTGACCGCCGCTACAGATGCAATCGGTTTTTACGTTTTTATCGACAGCCGGTACAAGTCGGCAGTACAGAGCAGGGAGCGGCACGCCGCTCCCCTACAGCGCACGTTTGTTTGTTATTTTCACAAAATTATTCCCTATTCATTTTTCAGTATTCATTTTTCAGTATTCATTATTCACTTAATAATTATAAGTACCCCAGATACCGTCCCACGCGGCGTTCGGCCCGCTGCAGCAGCTGGCACACGCTTGCCGGGCTGACGCCCCGGTCGATGGCGACCTCCTTCTGCGGGTGGCCGTGCAGGTAGACCGCCACGACCGTTTCATACTGCAGCGGCGTCAGCGCCACACGCAGCATGGTGTTCAGGCGCTCCGTATCCGGCTCACGGAGCGAGGCCTTGGAAAGAATCGGATGCATAACGATAGAATCCCCTTTCATAATAGTGTTCGCACAGGAGCGCAAGCTCCCGGCACTGCCGTCTGGCCTCGCACAGCTTGCGCAGGCGGTTGGCCAGCACCGCGCGCGTCTGCGCATCGGCCGTACCGCGCCGCAGGCGGCGCAGACGGCTGATCTGGATGTCCAGCAGCCCCGCCGCCTCGCGATACCCGGCTGATAGCTCCGCCAGTCTCATCCCACCGCAACCAGACAGGAGCGGAACACGACTCTGGCGTATTCCGGCAGGCACGCCGGGCACAGGCAGCCGATGTCCAGGCAATAGCAATAGCCCCCTGCCACCAGCTCCGTTCCGCACCAGACGCACCAGCACAGCGTCTGTCCCTGCTTCATTCCGGTCTCACCTCCTTCCATCGCTTCCGCCGCAAATGCAATTCGTTCCCGCAATTTCCAGTTATTTCCATTTCTCTGGCGACAGCATATCATTTTGTTCGTTCCGTGTCAATCGTTAATTCCCTAACAAGACAAATTTCGACAAAACTTTTTCCAGAAAATCCCAATTTTGGCACACGGCTTGACGAACCGGCCGGAATCGGGTATGATTATGGCATTACCATGCCGGAGGAGGGCGAGCGGATGACAGACACGGAGGCCATGCATGAGGCGCTGGCGCTGGCGCGTGAGGCGGCAGACGAGGGCGAAGTGCCCGTCGGCTGCATCGTCACGGACGGCGAGCACATCGTCGGGCGCGGCCGCAACCGCCGCGAAACCGGCAAAAGCGCGCTGGCCCACGCGGAGCTG
>ERZ857827.2141-NODE-2141-length-16281-cov-3.977752_pt1 | contig 16281 bp, 9 predicted proteins | sample MGYA00519761_ERZ857827 | MGnify/ENA primary metagenome ERZ857827 (study PRJEB31778, sample SAMEA3449370) | human gut metagenome | biome: human gut; feature: human-associated habitat; material: faeces | place: United Kingdom | collected 2010/2012 ... | reverse complement strand
GGCTATGACCGCGCGGCGCAGGCGACGTGCGCTGCCGTTGCGGGCGAAGCCGGGGAAATCAGCCTCGTGCACGCGCGTTACGGGCTGGCGCAGTTCGCCGTTTCGGTGCGCAAGCTGGATACGAACGGAAACGCCGCCGAGGAGCCGCTTTCCGGCGCGCAGGTGCGGATTTACAGCGTGCAAAGCGGCGGGCAGAGCGTGAACGACACCGGCATTTTGCTGCAAACCGACGCGGACGGCGTGTGTTCCGTCCGCCTTGCGCCCGGCGAATACGCCGCGCAGACGCAGGGGATCGCGCAGGGCATGACCGCGCCGCAGGCGGCGCGCTTTACCATGCAGAACGCGCAGCAGACCGATGTGACGCTGACGTGCATGGATGCGCTCGGCGGCGTGAGCGTGACGCTGACGGGCGGGACGCTCGAACAGGAGCAGATGGCGCAGGTGCGCTTTGAGCTGCTGGCTGCCGACGGGCAGACGACCGATTTGGCGCTGACGGACGGCGCGTTCTACGCGGGTCAGCTTGCGGCGGGCACCTATGTGCTCCGGCAGACGCAGATGCCCGAGGGCTACACGCTTTCCGGCGAGCAGACCGTGACCGTTGCGGGCGGCGAGGTGCAGCGCGTGCGCGTCCCGCTGGAGGAATACGCGCTGCTGTCCGTCTCGAAAACGGGTCTGACGTTCAACGACAAGCTGCAAACCTACGTCGTGCCGCTGACGGGCGAATACGGCGTGTATACGATGGAAAACGGCAACCTGTCGCCGTACCCCTCTGCGTCGGAGCAGACGACGGTGTGGGCCAATGCCGCGCCGAGCGAAAAGAAGGCTGTCAGCGTCAGGCTTCCGGCCGAGCCGGAGGGCACGACGTATTATCTGCGCGAATTGAGCGGCGCGGCCGGGTTCGCGGCGGACGAGACGATCTACGAGGTCACGCTGACCGCGGGCGAGACGCGCGTGCTGGATTGCGCGGTTTCCAGCGACAGAGGCTTCTTTGAGCTGGATTTGACGGATATATCCACCGGGGCGCATGTCTCCGGCGGGCGGTTTGAGCTGCTGAGCGGCGACGGCGAAGCGGTGCTCGATTTTGAAATGGGCGACTCGGCGTATCGCAACCCGATGGCCGTGCCCGTCGGCACCTACACGCTGCGCCAGATCGAGGCGGCCGAAGGCTATGCGTTCTGCGAAAACAGCGAGATCACGGTGGAGATTCCGCCGTATCTGACGCAGGGCGGAAGCGTGGCGAGCGTGGGCATGCGCTGCCTGTCTCTGCCGGAAAGCGGGACGATCGAGGGGCTGCTCGACGACGTATACGCCGCCAACGCGCAGGGGCTGACCCTGCTGACGGTGGATACCGCCGCCGTGCGCCGGGGCGAGACGCTGATTCAGCCGCGCGTACAGATCGACGTATCGGAGCAGAGCGGCGCGCGGGTGAAGATTGAGAGCCTCGTGCTCACCGCGCCGACGGATGAAAACGGCGGCCGCTATCGCGCGCGCGTGGAATACAGCCTGACGGGCGGCGGCTGGCGGCCCTCCGAGGCCAAGATGACCGACGTGCTCACAGGGCCGACGGCCGTGAGCTTTGCGGATGTGCCCAACGATATCGACGCGGTGCGCGTCACCTACCTGAACGCGCAGACCGGCGAGGAGCTGGCCGAGAGCGGCTTTACGCCGGGGCAGATCACGCTGAACGTGAAAACGGGCGTGGATGGCGCGGCGACGCTGAACGCGCGGACGACCTTCGCCGGGACGCTGCTTGTGCAGACGCAGGCGGACGGCGCGAAGCAGGCGATTGCGCGCACCGCGGAACGGACGGACAGCTTCGGCGTGACGGGCAGCGGCATGTTTGCGGCGGCCTCCGCGGGCGTGGACGGCACGATCAGCGGCATTGCGTTTCTGGACAGCGACGCCGACGGCGTGATGGACGCGGACGAAACCGCGCGCTACGCGGGGCTGAACGTGACGCTGCTCACGCGGGCGGGCGAGGTTGTCAGCGCCTGCCGCACAGATTCAGACGGACGCTATGCGTTTTCGCCCGTCTCCGGCGGCAGCTATACCGTGCAGTTTGACGGGGGAAGCGGCGTGATCTTCTCCAGCGGCGAGCTGTATTCCGACCATGTGCAAAGCGCCGTGCGCGATACGCATTACGGCCTGAGCGAAACCCTCGTGATCGACGGCGACCACAGCGATTATATCGTCAACGCGGGCTGCATTTACGCGGGCGAGGTCTACGGCAATGTGCTTGAGCAGCTTGCGGACGGGCAGACGGTCGGTTTCGGCGGGCTGAACCTCGAAATGGAAAAGCGCGGCGAAGAGGAGCCGGCCGTGGTGATGACGGGCGACAGCGGCGCGTTTGATTTTGCGGGGATGCTGCCGGGCAAATACGACGTTGTGCTGACGCTGCCGCAGGGCTATCTCTCCGCGGATGCGGAGGACGGCGAGATTCGCCGCACGGTAGAGCTGGCGCAGGGCGACGTTGTGGATTTCGGCACGGTGACGATGTGCCAGAGCGCCTCCATTTCCGGCGCGGTGCACATCGACGACGACGGCGACGGCGTGATTGCGGAGGGCGCGCAGCCCGTTTCCGATCTGCGCGTCGTGCTGCTGCGCGTCAAGAACGGCCATACCGAAAGCATCGCGGAGACCCGGACGGATGAAAACGGCCGATACCGCTTTGACGCGCTCTACGCGGGCGAATACAGCGTACTCTTCGAGCTGGACGGCGAATGGACGTTCACCCAATACGGTCAGGATTCCGCCGTATACGGCGCGCTGACCCAGAGCGGCAGCACGCAGGCGATTTCGCTGCAAATCGGCGACGAGGTGAAAAACATCGACGCGGGCGTGACCATCCCGGCGCAGTTGACCGTCAACGTGTTCAAGGATACGCAGGCGGACGGCGTCAAGGGCGTTTACGAAGAGGCGTTTGAGGGGATCGGCGTCACGCTGATTCACCTTGTCAACGGCGAGGACGCGGAATCCGTGACCTATCGGACGGACGCGGAGGGCAACGTCACCTTTGCGGGCGTCAGCCCGGGCGAATACGCGATTGCCTATCAGCTTCCGGGTCAGTGGCGCGCGACGAAGCAGGCGGACGCGGCTTCGGCCTCCGCGCCGGTGAGCTGCGTGCCCCAGACAACGCTATCCAGCGGCAGAAGCGAACCGTTCACCCTGACGATGGGGCAGACCGGCGTGAAGCTGTACATCGGCGCGATGCTCTCCGGCTCGATTTCCGGCAGAGTCTATTATGACGACGACGCGGATGCGAAGCTCGGCGCAAGCGAGCTGTATTGCAGGGATGCGAAGGTGGAGCTGCTGAACGCGGCGGGCGATACGGTGGCCGCCGCGAGCACCGCCGAGGACGGAAGCTATGCCTTTGAGGGCGTTGCGCCGGGGCGCTATCGTGTGCGGTTTACGGCGAAGGAGGCGGACAGCGGCTTCTCCGCGACGGAACGCAGCATGGCCAAGGGCGGCGTGCAGCAGAGCGACGATTCGGTTTCCACCACGCGCGTGTTGACGCTCTCCGGCGGCGACACGCTCAGCGAGGTGAACGCGGGCGTTGTGCGCAGAGGGACGCTGACCGGCTCCGTTTGGATCGACCGAAACGGCGACTGCGTGCGGCAGGCGGAGGAAGAGCTGCTCTCCGGCGTCGAGGTGCACCTGATGGATGGCGCGGGGCGCTTCATCACGGAAAGCACGACAACCGACGAAAACGGGCGGTTCGCGTTTGCGCGCGTCGCGCCCGGCAGTTATAAACTCCGCGTGGACGCGCCGGAGGGCTACGTCTTTTCCGGCGCGGCGCAGGACAGCGTCCTCCCGCTGGAAAGCACGCGGGACGGGCGCGGGTATTCCGCCTCGTTCACGATGCTCGGCGGCGCGAAGGTCGAGGGCATTTCCTTCGGCCTGCTGACGCAGGGCAAAATCACGGGCCGCGTATGGCTGGACGGCGATTATGACGGCCTGATGGGCGAAACGGCGGAGGGTCTGCGCGGCGCGACGGTCGCGCTGCTCGGCGGCGACGGCGAGGAGATGGCGCAGACGCAATCGACCCGAACCGGCGAATTTACGTTCGACCGGCTGATGCCCGGCACGTACAGCGTGCGCGTGACGCTGCCGGAGGGCTATGTCTATACCGTGGGCGGCGCGGATTCGCTCGCCCTGCGGACGGATGAAGCGGCGGTCACAATCGATCTGGGCGAATTGCACATGGGCGAAACGCTCTCGGGCGTGAACGTCGGCGCATTGAAGCCCGCCTCCGTCGGCGGCGTGGTCTGGATGGACGCGGACGACGACGGCCGCAGGCAGAACGGCGACGCGGGCGTGCAGGGCGTGACGGTGCAGATGCGCATCACGGACGGCGCGGACGCGGGCACGACCCTGAACGCAATGACGGATGCTTCGGGCAGCTACCGGTTTGACGGCGTGATGCCCGGAAGGGCGGAGCTGTCGTTCACCCTTGCGGACGGCTATGCGTTTGCGAAGAACGCGAGCGGGACGCGGCGCGTCAGCGTCGTGCCGATGACGGACAGCGTAAACGGGCAGACGGACGGCGTGGACGTCCTCAGCGGCGAAAACAATCTGGATTTGGACGTCGGCGTGGTGGCGGTCGGCACGATGGCCGGCACGGTCTGGCAGGACAGCCGATACGACGGCGTATACGGCAAAAAGGAAGCGGGCGTATCCGGCGCGTGGGTCGAGCTGCTCGACGCGGCCAGCGGAGAAACCCTGAAGCATGCGGAGACGGACGAAAACGGCCGGTATGCGCTGGACTTTGTGCGCGCAGGCGATTATACGCTCCGCGTGACGCTGCCGGATGGAATGATGTTCACCTGCGGCGGCGAGAGCGCCATTGCGGAGACGGACGCAGGCTGCGCGCAGAGCCCGGTGTTCTCCGTGGCGATGGGCGAAAGCCGCGAAAACATGAACGTCGGCGCGATTGCGGCGGCGGAAATCGCCGGACGTGTGACTGCGCCGAACGCAGTGATTACCCTGACGCAGGGCGGCACGGTGGTCGCGGCGACGCAGACGGACGCAAACGGCGATTTCGAGCTGACGGCGCTCAGACCGGGTCAATACCGGGTGCGCATGGCGCTTCCGGAGGACAGGCTCTTTGAGCGCGGCGCGGCGCTGGAACTGACGCATGCGGACGCGCAGGAAGGGCAGACGGGCGAAATCAACCTCGCGATGGGCGAACGCCTGACGCTTGAAACGATCACGGCGGTGGAAACCGCGACGGTCGGCGGCCGCGCGTGGCAGGATCAGAACGCGGACGGCGTGATGGACGCGCAGGAACCGGCGCTCCCCGGCGTGACGGTGGCGCTGCTGGATGAAAACGGCGGCGTTGCGGCGGAGCAGACCGTCGGCGAGGACGGCCGATACAGCTTCAGACTGATTCGAAGCGGGTGCTATTCGCTGCGCTTTACCCTGCCCGGCGGCGAATTGTTCGCCGACCAGAGCGGCGAGGCGGGCGGCTCGTGCGTTGCGCCCGTGGAGGGCAGCACGGCGGCGACCGCGCCGATGACGCTGGAGGGCGGACAGAAAATCGACAGCCTCAACCTCGGCGCGATTGAAGCGGCTCAGATCGGCGACACGGTCTGGCTGGACAAGAACGGAAACGGCTTGCAGGATTACGGCGAGCCGGGTCTCGCGGGCGTTGCCCTGACGCTCCTGCGCGTGGACGGGGACGGACAGGCGGACATCGCGGCGCAGACCGTCAGCGACGAATATGGCTACTATCACTTCAGAAATCTGCGCCCCGGCAGTTACAGCCTGCGCGTGGAGCTTGAGGCGGGCGACACGCTGACCTTCCGCTTCGGCGCGCCGCTGGGCGAAATCGACAGCGACATCGACCCCGAAACGGGTGTGAGCGACGTGTTCCGCCTGCAATTCGGCGAAACCCGGCTGAACATCGACGTCGGCCTGACCGAACGCGCGGAAAAATAAAACGCGAAGAAAACAAACGCGAAAGAATCAACGCGAAGGATCAAAAAGAAAGAAGGAACAAAACCATGATACAGGAACCGCTGACCATCGGCCTTGCCGAAAAGAAGGACGGAGAGGAAATCTACGCGCTCTATCATTCTCTGCTGGATGATCCGTATGGAACGTGGAACGAGGAATACCCGTCGCTGGAGTGCGTACAGAACGATTTGGAGGAAAACATCGTGTATGCGATGCGCGACGCGACGGGGCGGATCGTCTCCGCGATTGTGGATGAGCAGGATATTCACGAGTTTGACGGCCTTGCGCCGTGGTATGCCGACGTGACGCGCTGGGCGCAGCTCGGGCGGCTCGGCGTGGCGCATGACGCGCAGGGGCACGGCATCGCCCGCAGAATGCTGGCGCACGCGATGGAGCAGGCGAAGGAACGCGGCTGCGAGGCCGTCCGCTTTCTGGTGGCGACCTGCAACATCCCGGCGCAGCGCTCGTATGCCAAGCTGAACTACGAGGTCTGCGGCGAGTGCGAGGAGTGGGAAGGACACTGGCTCTGCTACGAAAAGCGGCTGACCGATTGAGCGGCGCGCCTGTAAGCCGAACGCCATAAAGAAAGAGGAGAACAGCAACCCATGCACATGCGCACAAAGAAATGGGCGAAGCCCGAGCTGGCCGTCTGCCCGTATTTCACCGACGAACCCGAAACCAAGCGCGGCCGCTGGCGGGCGCAGTTTGAACGCGAGCAGCCGCTGTATCTGGAGCTGGGCTGCGGAAAGGGCGTTTCCACCGCCGCAATGGTGAAGGATAACCCCACGATCAACTACGTTGCGGTGGATATCACCTGCAACGTGCTGGGCGACACGCGCCGCAACATCGAAAAGGCGTTTGACGGCGAGCTGGTGAAAAACGTGATGATCGCGCGCTATGACATCAGCTACATCGAGAAGGTGTTCGCGCCGGAGGATCGCGTGGAACGCATCTACATCAATTTCTGCAACCCGTGGACGAAGCGGCCGAAATACGCCAAGCGCCGCCTGACGCACCCGCGCCAGCTGATGCAATACCGCGAGTTTCTGGTGGACGGCGGCGAAGTCTGGTTCAAGACGGACGACGACGCGCTGTTTGAGGAATCCATGCCGTATTTTGACGCATGCGGGTTTGAGCTGCGCTATCAGACGGGCGATTTGCACGCGGCGGGCGTGACCCCTAACTACGTCAGCGAGCACGAAATGAAGTTCACCGCGCTGGGCGTGCCGATTAAATTCGCGCGCTTCGCCAAGAAACCGGGCAAGGTGGAGCTCGATCCCGTGCGCTGGGTGATGCCGGGGGCGTTCGCCAAGCTGCGCGAGGACGACGAGACGGAAGAACCGTGAACCAAAGATAAACGGAGGGATGCGCCGTGTTTGGCGTGATTGTCAACCCTGTATCCGGCGGCAGAGAGGCCGCTGGGCTGGCCGTTCAGATTACGGAGCGGATCGCCGCGCTGGGGGAGGAAAGCCGTATATTTAAAACCGGCGGCGACGGTGACGCGGCTGCCCAAACCCGCGCGGCGCTGGCGGCGGGCTGTCAAAGCGTCGTCTGCATCGGCGGGGACGGCACGATTTGCGAGGTGGCGGGGGAGCTTTGCCACACGGGCGCGACGTTTTACGTCGTGCCGGGCGGAACGGGCAACGATTTTGCGCGCGCGTTTCATCTGCCGAAAAACCCGATGGCGGCGTTTGAGGCGCAGTTGGCGGGCGAGCCGGTCGAAATCGACTGCGGACGGATGAACGGCCAGAGCTTTCTCAACGTCTCCGGATCGGGGTTCGACGTGGCCGTGCTGCAAAAGACCGAGGAGCTGAAAGCCGTCTATCCGGGTGAGAAGGCATACCGAAAGGCCGTGCTCTCCGTGCTGGGGCGGTATAAGGCGTTCGAGGCGGACGTTTCGATTGACGGCGGCGCGGAAACGCACGAGGCCTGCACCATTGTGGAAATCGCCAACGGGCAGAGCATCGGCGGCGGCATGCGCGTTGCGCCGGACGCGAAGCTGGACGACGGCTATTTCGACGTGGTGGTGGTCAAGAAGGTGCCGCGGATGCTGATTCCGCTGCTGCTGCCGGCCTTTATGCTCGGCTGGCACACGAAAATCGGGCTGGCGCGCGTGGTTCGGGCGAAAAACGTCACGATGCGCGCGAAGGGGATGATCGTCAATCTGGACGGCAAGCTGCTGCGGGTGGACGAGGCGAAATACAAAATTCTGCCCGGCGCCATCCGGATGAAAAAGCCCAGCGCGTAAAATTTTTCCAAAACGGGATTAAAAAGGCGTGTTCCTTCGTTTAGTAGACAGAAGGAAACACAAAAGGAGCGTGAGCATGATGAAAAAACTCTTGTGCGCATGGATCGCCCTTGCGCTGCTGCTGAGCGCGGCGTGCGGCCTTGGCGAAAGCCTGTTCGTGGACAATCGGGAGACGGATAAGATCTATCCCGAGCGGCTGAACCTGCGCGCGCAGCCCGCGAAGAACGGCGCGATTCTGGGGCTTTACTACACGGGCACGGAGGTCAACGTGCTCGCGGTGGAGAACGAGGAATACGACAAGGTTGAGGTCGGCGGCATGACCGGCTACATGGCTTCGAGCTACCTGATCCCGCAGGAGGAAGCGATGGCGCGCTACGGGGAAAATTCCGGCTTCGGCGACGGCCGCGCGGCCGAGATCGACCTGACGGGCATGTGGATGACGAGCGTGCCCCTCCGCGAAACGACGGACGACACGAGCGCGGCGCTGGCGACGCTTGATTCAAACAGCAAGGTCGGCCTGCTCGGTATTCTGGATGCGTGGGCATACATCTGGGCGGAGACGGACGACGGGCGAAAGCTCGGCTATGTGCCGCTGGATGTGCTGACGGACGTGGGCAACCTGAAGGTCAGCATCATTTCCAGCGGAAAGACCGATAAAAAGACGATTCTGTACGACGCGCCGACGGCCAAGGCGAAGGAAATCATGCGCCTGAGCAACGGAACGGCCTGCTTCACGCTCTTCGGGCGCAAGGAGGGCGAATGGCGGCGCGTCCGCGTGGGCGGCGTTTCCGGCTGGATCAAGTACACGCAGACGGGCAACCTGTATGCGCTGGGCGACCAAATGCGCAGCGTGGTGCCGTATTATCCGCTGCTGATGCAGACCAAGAGCGACACGCTGCTCTATCAGCAGAAGGACGACGCGGCTAGCCGCTATATGACGCTGGGGCAGGGCATGTACGTCGAGCTGCTGGCGGAAAGCGACAGCTATGCGTATGTGCGCACAAGCGAGGGCGGTTCGGGCGCGTATGACTGCGGCGACTTCGGCTTCCTGCCGATTGCCAACCTCTCTCTGGCGCAGACGAGCCAGAGCATCGGCGTGGCGCAGGCGGACGACGGCGATCTGCCGGTCGTCGTGCTGGGCGATCCGGATGACGAAACGAACGTCATCGGCGCGCTGTGCAGCGGCGCGCAGGCGCGGATTACATCCTACACGCAGACGGATTACGTTCAGATTTCGCTCGGATCGCTGGTCGGCTATGTGAAAAAGAGCCAGATTCGGGTGCTGACTGCGCCGAACGAGCCGCTTTCGGATCGGATTCCTCAGCGCGCGACGACCAAGACGGACGTGGATATCCGCTTTAAGCCGGAGGTCAAGGCGGCCGTGGTGGAAACGGTTTCCAGCGGCGCGCGCGTGTATATGTTCGGCAAGTTCGGCGACTGGGCGTATGTGCTGGCGGGCGATTCGCCTTCGCTGGATGTGACGGCGACGACGGGCGATCGCGCGGGCTTTGTGCCGTTGGCGGCGCTGAACGCCCCGGCGAGCACCACGCACCTGACGGCCTCCGTCCTCAAGGATAAGGTGAACGTGCGCAGCGAGGCGGACAACCAGAGCGGCGCGATCATCGGCAAGGCGCGCACGGGCGACCGGCTGCTGGTGACGGATTACGGCAACAAGTGGACGGGCGTGGTTTTGCCGAACGGCAAGCGCGGCTACATGATGACGGAATACCTGCAATTTGACTAAAACCAAACGGACGGGCGCGATGAGCAAAATCGCGCCCGTTCGGCGTTTTTGCGCCCCTGACGGCTTAGATAAAAGAACGGATTGAATATGAAAAATGCAAAAACCAGTACCTTGGGCGAATTTGAAGCCTGTTTTTCGTCAGTTTATGGAAGTTTGCATTTTGCAGTCTGCGGCGGCAGAAAAGAATACGGAGGCTTGCACAAAAAGCCGGGCGTCTAATTCATCGGAATACCGATATGCAGGGTGGAGGGGAAAACATGCAGGCTTGCAAGGCGGCGGGGACTGGGGTATAATACCTTTTCGCGGCGGAAAGGCCGCAGAGGAGGGGTTTTGCTCATGAAACAGTTCAGCTATGTTTTGACCAATCAGGACGCGCTGCATACTCGGCCCATGAGCAGCCTGATGCGGGAAGCTGCCCGCTTCAGCAGCAAGGTGCGTCTGGTAAACGGCACGAAAACCGCGGCGCTCGCGCAGATGCGCGATGTGATGGGGCTTGATATGCAGTGCGGCAACAGAATCACCGTCACCGTCGAAGGAACGGACGAGGAAGCGGCCGTCGCGGCGATTCAGAATTATTTTGTGGATCACCTGTAAGGGCGGGTTGAGACGATTTTTTACACGGCATAAACAGAAAAGACGCTGTCGATGATGAAAACCATCTAAAACAGCGTCTTTTCTTTTCTCAATGAATGAGCAAATCCGAAATTCTACACAAATTTCGATAACGGGCGCGATGCGCGCCTACCTAACTCCCTCAGTCACGGCTGTGCCGTGCCAGCTCCCTCGAAGAGGGAGCTCCTTGGTTAGGTTATTTCCCGTCTAAGCGATAAGTCGCGCTGCACCTGTAGGGGCGCGCATTGCGCGCCCGCGTTTTTATGCAGAATTTGCTTTTTGCTCAATTATTGTTTTTTCAGATGCGCAGAGCGCGTTTACCGCTTTGATTTAGGCAGACCGAAGGTCATAAATTCACATTCGAGGCGGCCGTTGTAGAAGCGGCGCTTTTTATCGGCGCGGCGGCCGAAGCAGCGCTCAAAGCCGGGGTGCGACGTGATCGCGGAGAGCGACCAGCCGGGGTTGACGCGGAGCATCAGCCCCATGTCGCGGTAGAGCGTTTCACAGGCTCTGCGGTCGCTCAGCCGCTCGCCGTAGGGCGGATTGCAGAGGAACGCGCCATGCGGCTCTGCGCGCCTGCAATCGCGCATATCGGCGACCTCAAAGCGGACGCGCCCGGCCAGACCGGCCTGCTTCAGATGGCGGTTGGCCAGCTCGACGGCCTCCGGGTCGATATCCGCGCCGGAAATGCCCTCCACGCGCGCCGGATCAAATTCCGCGCGCGCCTGTTCGCGAATGTCGCGGAACGCTTCCACCGGCATGTTGCGCCACGATTCGAGGGCAAATTCGCGGGTTAGCCCCGGCGCGCGGTGCGCCATGCGCATGGCGGCCTCGATCATCAGCGTGCCCGTGCCGCACATCGGATCGTGCAGGGGCATGCCGGGTCGCCATGGGCTGAGCGAGACGAGCGCGGCGGCGAGGGTTTCGCGCAGCGGCGCTTCGCCGTTCCAAGTACGATAGCCGCGGCGGTTGAGCGCCGTGCCGCTCGCGTCGAGGGTGAGCTGGGCGACGTCGCCGTGCAGCGCCACGTCGATGGAGACAGTTTCCGCATCCTCCACGAACCAATCTGTGCGATAGCGGCCGCGCAGGCGCTCGACAATCGCTTTTTTCGTGATGGCCTGACAATCCCGCACGCTCATCAGTTGGCTGCGAGCGCATTTGCCGTTCACCGGGAAGCGGGTGTGTTCGCCGATAAAATCCTCCCACGGGAGCGCGCGGACGCCCTCAAAGAGCGCCTCGAAGCTGCGCGCCTCAAAGCGCCCCATGACCAGCAGAATACGATCCGCGCAGCGGGCGTGCAGGTTGGCGCGGAAAGCATCCTCAAACGAGCCGAAAAAACGCGCGCCGCCGTTTTCGGCCTTCGCCTCAATGCCAAGGCGCGCAAGCTCGCGGGCGACAAGCCCCTCCAGGCCGAACGCGGCGGTGGCAATCCATTCAAAACGATCCATATTTTCCTCCGAAAGCAATCGACATGTGTCTTTTAACCGATATAGTATAACAGGGGACGGGAGAGCACGTCAATGAAAACATCAGACGTTCAGAGAAAAACAGACGAAAACCGGCGTGAAATCCCACCGGAAACATGAAAAAAGTGCACAAAGTCAGTTTGAAGGGCTGTTCAAAACGCAAAAATGTTGATATACTAACAAAGGAAGATATCCGAAAGGCCGCGGACGAAACGCGGCAGCATGATAGAAGGAGTGATTCTCAATGGGTCTTGTTACCTCTACCGAGATGTTTAAGAAGGCGTATGAAGGCCACTATGCCATCGGCGCGTTCAACGTCAACAACATGGAAATCATTCAGGGCATCACCGAGGCGGCCACGATGGAGAAGGCGCCGGTCATTCTCCAGGTCTCCAAGGGCGCGCGCGCGTATGCCAAGCACGTGTATCTCGTGAAGCTGGTCGAGGCGGCGCTGCTGGACGCGCAGGAGAGCGGCGTGGATCTACCGATTGTGCTGCATCTGGACCACGGCCCGGATTTTGAGACCTGCAAGGCCTGCATCGACGGCGGCTTCACCTCCGTTATGATCGACGGTTCTCATCTGGCGCTGGAAGAGAACATCAAGCTGACTCGTCAGGTGGTTGAGTACGCGCACGATCATGGCGTTGTGGTCGAGGGCGAGCTGGGCCGTCTGGCCGGCGTTGAGGACGACGTGAAGGTTGGCGACGACGACGCGCTCTACACGGATCCCGACGAGGTGGAGGAATTCGTGAAGGCGACCGGCGTGGATTCGCTGGCCATCGCCATCGGCACGAGCCACGGCGCGTTCAAGTTCAAGGGCAAGCCGCACCTGCGCTTTGACATTCTGGAGAAGGTCTCCGAGAAGCTGCCGGGCTTCCCGATCGTGCTCCACGGCGCGTCCTCCGTCATGCCGGAGTATGTGCAGATGATTAACCAGTACGGCGGCAACATTCCGGGCGCGCAGGGCGTGCCGGAGGAGATGCTGCGTCAGGCCGCGTCCATGGCCGTCTGCAAGATCAACGTGGATTCCGATCTGCGTCTGGCGATGACCGGCGTGATCCGCAAGCAGTTCGCGGAGCATCCCGATCAGTTCGACCCGCGCCAGTATCTCAAGCCCGCGCGCATCGCGCTTCGCGACATGGTTCGCCATAAGATCGTGAACGTCATGGGCTGCAACGGCAAGGCGTAAAAGCATAAGGCAAGGCTTTTCAAGGGGAGCTGTCAAGCTAACAACACCGATATTTCAAGAGTGAAACTAAGTATTTTTGCCCGAAGGTTTCCAAAGGGCGACCGGAAAGCCCTTTGGTGGGGCGATGGGGCAAAGCCCCATATCCTAAAATGCTTAGATGCTTGTTTCTTGAAATGTTCGGTTTAAGCTTGACAGCTCCTTTTCTTGATGCGAAAAAAGTTTTCACGAATAAAGTTATGTCTTCATACCGCTTATCCGGGGACGTTATGAAAAGCACACAAAATCTTTGCGAAAACTGAACGGGCGGGTCAGTGTGTTTTACTTGACATGAAACATCCTTTTCCAATATACTTATATAAACAGATTGAGGGTGTCGGCTCTGCGGCCGGTCAAAATTTGGAATCGGAAAGGAAAGCGATGTAATGAACCCCAAGCTCAAGGAGAAGCTGCTGGAATCCCTGATGGCGGTGCTGCCCATCACGCTCATCGTGCTGGCGCTGAGCGTGGCGCTGGTGCCGATGGACGTGGGCACGGCGGTGATGTTTACGGTCGGCGCGGTGCTGCTTGTGTTCGGCATGGGGCTGTTTCAGCTCGGCGCGGAAATGGCGATGACGCCGCTGGGCGAAGGCATCGGCGTGCAGATGGAGCGGGTGAAGAAAATCCCGCTGATTGTCGCCATCGCGTTTGTGATGGGCGTCATCATTACCATCGCTGAGCCGGATTTGCAGGTGCTTGCCCAGCAGGTGCCCTCCATCCCGAACAAGGTGCTGATTTATTCCGTCGCGGTGGGCGTGGGCGCGTTTCTGGCGCTGGCGGTCGTGCGCATTTTGAAGCGCATCAGCCTGTCGAAGCTGCTGGTGGTGCTCTACGGCCTGCTGGCGGCGGTGTCCATCTTCGTGCCCGAGCGTTTTCTGGCCGTGGCGTATGATTCCGGCGGCGTGACGACCGGACCGATCACCGTGCCGTTCATCATGGCGATGGGCGTAGGCATGGCGGCGGTGCGCGGCGACAAGAATGCGGCGAGCGACAGCTTCGGTCTGGTCGCGCTCTCGAGCATCGGACCCATTCTGGCGGTGCTGCTGCTGGGCTGCTTCTTTAACCCGCAGAACGCGGCCTATACGCCGACGGTCGTGCCGGAGGTGGCGACGACGAAGGACGTTGCGCTGACGTTTGCGGGCGGCCTGCCGCATTACATGACGGAGGTGGCGATGTCCATCCTGCCGATCGTCGCGGTGTTTTTCATCTTCCAGATGATGACGCACCGCTATCAGAAGCGGCAGAGGCGGCGCGTGATGGTCGGCTTTGCGTATACATATGCCGGGCTGGTGCTGTTCCTTTGCGGCGTGGACGTGGGCTTCGGCCCGGTCGGCACGGTGCTGGGGCGCTCGCTGGCGCAGCCGGGGTATAAGTGGCTGCTCGTGCCCATCGGCATGCTGATCGGCTTCTTTATCGTCAAGGCGGAGCCGGCGATTCAGGTGCTCAATCGGCAGATTCAGAGCGTGACCAGCGGCGCGATTTCCGCGCGGGCGATGAACCGATGCCTGTCCATCGGCGTATCGGTCAGCGTCGGGCTGGCGATGCTGCGCGTGGTGACGGGGATTCCGGTCGCGTATATTCTGCTGCCCGGTTATGTGCTGGCGCTGGGGCTTTCCTTCGTCGTGCCGCCGATCTTCGTGGGCATCGCGTTCGACTCCGGCGGCGTGGCCAGCGGCCCGATGACCACGACGTTCCTGCTGCCGCTGAGCATCGGCGCGTGCGAGACGCTGGGCGGCAACGTGATGACGGATGCATTCGGCGTGGTGGCGCTGGTGGCGCTGACCCCGCTGATTGCCGTTCAACTGATGGGCGTCGCTTATCGAATCAAGATGAGCCGCGTCGAGAAGCGGGTTGTGCCTGCGTTTGACGGGCGCGATGAAATCGTCGAGCTGGAGGAGGAATGGGCATGAGCACAGAAAAAATGCAGGCGTCGTTTCGGCTGCTGATGTTGATTACCACGCCGAAGCTCGCGGAAAAAGCGCTTTTGCTGTTTGAAAAGGGCAGGCTGCCGATGCAGATTCAGGCCTATGCGCACGGCACGGCCTCGCGCGAGATGATGGATATGCTGGGGCTGGACAGCGGCGAATACTATTCGATCAAGCGCATCTATTTCGATTATAACGAGCTGGACGATTACATTCAGTTCAGCGCGGATTACGCCGCGCTGGAAGAAAACCGCGCGATCTGGAAAATTAAGCCGGATATCGGCGTGGATCAGATTCCCGTCTCGATTATGGAAACGGCGCTGCTGCGCGGCGCCGGCGATAAAAGCGTCGATCCGCAGTTTTTCGAGGTGCTTTCCGCGCTGCGCGAGGTCTACAGAAAGCGCGTGATGAACTCATTCAGCAAGAAAAAACACGCGCATACGATCATGAAGCGCCGCGCCATGCGCGCCTTTGCGCAAACAGGGCGCACGACCGACCATTTCTGGATGATGTCGCCCTATACGCCGGAGGAGCGCGTACAGATTCTGCAAACCCTGCTGGAGCAGCAGCAGAATAATCCCTATATTCATATGTACTTTCTAAAGGACGACGACGCGCTGCGCGATATCGAAATCGCCTGCTATGAGGATACGGGCATGCTGCTGCTCGAATCCAATACGGATTACCATCTCGAGCGCGGGCATTCTGAGGTGCTGATTACCCTGAACGAACTGCTGCGGCTGTTCCGCGACTTCTTCATGCGCACGCTGGTGCGCGAATACGTGCTGCCCGAATCCGAAACCTGCCGATTCCTCCAGCAGCTCATCGAAGAAATCAAAACCGGCCAGCAAACCAGTCCGGCGGGATAACATCCCATAAGCAGTCGCAACCGGCGTCGAGCGCGATTTCGACGATGCGCCTGTCGCTGCGCGCGAGCTCCACGGCGGCCTGTTCGAGCCGGTTTTCCTCGATACAACGGCAAATCGGCGCGCTATAGACCCGGCGGAACAGCTTCTGCAAGTGCGAAACGGAAATCCGATGCTCCTCGGCCAGTCGCGCGAGGGAGACATAGTTGTTCCGGTCGGACAGAAGATGATCGCGCAAAT
>ERZ857827.2116-NODE-2116-length-16454-cov-48.406122_pt1 | contig 16454 bp, 21 predicted proteins | sample MGYA00519761_ERZ857827 | MGnify/ENA primary metagenome ERZ857827 (study PRJEB31778, sample SAMEA3449370) | human gut metagenome | biome: human gut; feature: human-associated habitat; material: faeces | place: United Kingdom | collected 2010/2012 ... | reverse complement strand
TCGAGCGTCTGGGCAAGGATCGTAAGCAGGTTTCTGTTTACCCCGCCGAGTAAAAGAACCATATACAAGGCCCCGCCTCCCGGCGGGGTCTTGTTTTGACCCCGCCGTGCGTTCGGGAGCCTTGCAACCCCCGCGCGAATCCGGGAAAATGCATCTTGACACGCAAATGGATAAAGTGTATAATAGAAAAGCTGACGGGGTGTAGCGCAGTTGGTAGCGCGCTTGGTTCGGGACCAAGAGGCCCGGGGTTCAAATCCCCGCACTCCGACCATATTAACTAAACGGTATAGATGCGTCTGGCGAAAAGCCAGGCGCATCTATACCGTTTCCGGGCTTTTTCAGGCCCGGATTTCTTCTTTCAAACCATAGATGCAAATCGCTGCTTCAGAGCGTATGCCCCGATTCGAACCGGGCGTTTTCCCTTTTCGGGCAGATGCATTCAGCCAGCGCCCTTTTTGAGCGGTGTTTTTCCCGACTGGCAGCGGTATTTTTCTCAAAAAAAACTCACAAAGATTTGGGCGTCGTTTTGTTGGTCCTGACGGACTGGGAAAGCGGCGCCCTTTTTCATTTCAAAAGGGCGCTGGTCTCAGCGTCTGTATTTGTAGGCCGGAGCATGATCGCTCCGGCTTATTTTTTTACACACGGGAGGAGTTATATGAGTATCAGTGCAGAAGAAAAGGACCGTTACCTCAGAGAAACGGCGATCGTCCTTGCCCGAGAAAGATTTCACACGGACAGGACTCACACTGGCGGGTTGCGCGTCCTGCTTGACGGCGCACCGCTTTGTGAGGTGACCGAGAACGGCGGCATTACCTACCGCAATGAGGACATCAATGAACCGGAACGGATCGATGCCAAGGATAAGGTGTATGAGATCGTCAGGACCACAGCGGAATATATGCGGCAGATAGAGACAGCGCCCTTTTTGAAAGCCGACGGTCTGGAGGACGGCTACAAGGTGCTGGCCGATTTCAACGGCACTGTGCTGGCTGGAGTTCAGAGCAAACACGGAGTCCACTTCGTCACATGGGATTGGGCCTATGGGCACACAGGCGAAAGCCAATCAGCGCATCAAGGACGCCGCACAGACCTTGGAAAACGCATCGCCCCGCATTACAGAGTGGGACGAGAGTGCTATCCGTCAGTTGGTGGAGACAGTAAAAGTCCTCTCCAAGGACGAGATCGCAGTAACTTTGAAGGGCGGCATTGAGATCCACCAGAAAATCATGCACTGAAACAGGTCAAAGCAGAGAAAAACACGGCAGCGGTACCGTGCTTTTCTCTGCTTTGAGCGTTGATCAGGCGCTGCACGCCGGAAAGGAGAAGCTATGAATATCCGAAAAGCTGTTGATTACAGCACAATGTTTGTCGCGCTGAAAGCTGTTATGAAGGCCGTCCTGCCGCAGATGGAGTTGTACTGCAAGGTTGGTCAGATTGTCTGCGCCCGCTTGGAAAAGGGTGCGGCGGTAGCTGCTGCGGAGTTCTTGAAAGAACAGTACCCGGATATGACCGGCTTCTCTCCGCGCAATGTGCGCCGGATGCGGGATTTCTGGCAGATGTACAGCGATATGCCGGAACTGCTTGGCGAAGCGCTTCGCCTGAGTTGGACGCAGAACGTTGTGATCATGGAGGCGAGCTGACCACAGAGGAACGCTGCTGGTACATCCGACAGGCCGTTGCACAGAATTTGTCCAAGTCGGAGCTTCTGCGAATGATCGAGGCTTCCGCGCATTTGGAAAGTGTTCTCGACGAAAAGGCCGATGTGTGGTACAATGAGGACAACGATGAGATTTCGGAGAGAACGCAGTATGAAGAAGATCCTGTTTATCTGCCACGGCAATATCTGCCGCAGCCCAATGGCCGAGTTCGTGATGAAGGACTTGGTACAGAAAGCAGGGCTGGCATCACAGTTTCATATCGAATCCGCGGCCACCAGCCGGGAGGAGATCGGCAATCCGGTGTATCCTCCGGCGCGGCGCAAGTTGGCGGAGCGTGGAATCTCCTGCGATAGCCTACAGCGCCGTATAGGCACGTTGAACCGCGGGCATTCTGCCCACCCCATCATCATGGGAAGCCCCCCGCAATACAGCCTCGGAGAGCTGGAGCAGATGCGCACGGCCAACGAAGATGGCATTATGTACGAAGGGCGGCACTACACCGGGTATGAAGCCACGCAGCGCCAGAGGAACATAGAATCGGCCATGAGGCGGCAAAAGCGCCGCATTCTGGTGGATGAAGCCACCGGAGATTCGGAAAAGCTCCAGGCGGACCAAATCCGGCTGCAATTGCAACGCCAGGAATACGCACGGTTTTCCAAAGCCGCCAAGCTGCGGACCCAGGGAGAACGGGCGGAAACTGCCGGGTTCTCCTGGAAACAGGCAAAGGAGGCGGACAGCGAATATAAAAGGGTTGCCAAAGCGGCCAATTCGATGTATGATATCGGCAGTAAGGCGGAGAACGTTAAGGCGTATATGCGGGATTTACCAATACGGAGGCGTATACAGGGCGGCGAATTTCCGCTTACGATTCATCAGGGGAGGCAAAATAATCACGTGCCGGGGACTCGAGAGTACAAACAGTACGTAGAACACCTACAACGAGAAGGCCGACACGGACCCAGCAAGATAAGTATATCCGGCCCCGAAATAGAGCACCTAATCGAAACATACAAAGGGACCGGGAACCTGGCCCGGGACAAAAGGGGCCGTTGGCGGAATGAGGAATTGATAACAGTTCATCCGGGCAAAATTGGCATAGCGGTGAACGATAGGACCGGCAAGGAAGCGGATACCACGGTTTTCCGCATACACTATAGCAAGGATGGTGTACACATTTCCCCAGATTACCCGAGCAAGAAAGGAGCAAAATGTAGGAAATGAGGCCGACAGAGAAAGATCTGTTTGATTATATGGACTCTGGCCGCGATGTGCGGGTTACTTGCACAGACGGCGACACCCTAACCGGGCGATGTTGGGCTTATGGTGCGGTGGTTTCTGAAAAAGAGTTCGGAGAAGATGAACCCTGCCTGGATGTTGGATGCGGCACAATCGTAGCTTTGAGCCAAATCGAAAGTATCGAATTTGCAGATTAACTACAACTAAATGACAGATGCGTAGCGCCTTCGGGCGCTGCGCATTTTTCATACCCATTTGCCCGGCCCAGGGCGTACAAAACGGGCAGCGCAGGGGAAGCGACCCCCGATATCAAAGCGTAGCGTGAGGAGAACATACCATGAAACGCGAATTTTTGCAGAATTTTAAGGTTGGCGACCAGGCCCTGCCGAAAGAGATCATCGACGCCATCATGGACGAGAATGGCCGCGACATCGAAGCCGCAAAGAAGCCCTTTGCGGACTATGAAGCCGTGAAAGCGCAGCTCCAGGCCGCCAAAGATGGGCTTGAGGCGTTCAAGGGCGTGGACGTTGACAAGCTCCAGGGGAAAATCCAGGAGCTGACCGGCCAGCTTGCCGACAAGGACAGAGAGTGGCAGGACAAACTCGACGGCATGGCCTTTGATGGACGCATCAGGGACGCCATTACCGCCGCCAAGGGCCGCAATGCAAAGGCGATTGCCGCCCTGCTGGATGTTGACGCGCTTCGCGCCAGCAAGAACCAAGAGACAGATATCCGGGCCGCACTGGAAGCGCTTAAAAAGGACAACGGATATCTGTTTGAATCCGAGACCCCACCCCCCTATTCCAACGGGACCGGCACGAATGGTGGGGGGCACATATTTCGATTTTTTCGAAAAAAGCGAAAAAACCTGTTGCAAAGTAGCTGCAGCGGAGTTGTATATAGTTGTATATAGTAGAGACGTAGGCATACGTCCCACTATATGAAAGAAAGAGAGAAAACGTATGAAAGAATGGAGACGCATACTATCCTGTTTCCTGGCTGTGCTGCTGACGGTGTACCTGGTCCCCGTGCAGGTAATGGCTGAGGACCTGGGAGATCTGTGGCCGCCAACAACAGAAAACGTCGTGGATGCGCCTGCGGAGGTCGTGGGCGAGATACTGGAACAAGGGGAAGAAAATCGGAAGGAGTTCCTGCTTACCGACGGTACAAGGCAGGCGGTAATTTATCCGGCGGCAGTACACTACCAAAAAGATGGATATTGGGAGGAAATTGACAACCGGTTGCTGCCGTCTGCTGCGCAGAATGGTGAAACCGTGTATCGAAACGCAGCCGGTATGTGGGATGTCTCTGTTCCTGCTGAGCTGAATACCGCCAATGGAATCACGGTCAGCCGCAGCGGACACAGCTTGTCATTCTACCTGACAGGTCAGTTGTACGAAGACGATGGTGCGATTTCCGAAATTTTATAAAAGCAGCCTTGCCAAGCGGGGCAAGTCTAACGTATAATTATGATAGTTAGCAAAAATGCGGCTTTGGCAGTGCATCTGAAAATAGCCCGGTTTACCTATGGCGCCCATGTCCGTCAGTGGTTCCATGTCCGCCACGCTGGGTGCTGTGAACCCCCTGCGCTATCGCGGGTATGTCTACGACACCGAAACGGGCCTGTACTACCTCAGCAGCCGGTATTATAACCCGGTCTGGGGAAGGTTTATCAATGCGGATACCGCTGATGTCCTTGGGGCCTCCCCTGGCAAAGCCAACTGGGATAAGAATCTCTTTGCCTACTGCGACAATGACCCAGTCAATCGACAAGATAATGGAGGCGACTTGTGGCAGGAGGTCCTTGTTGATGCACTTATCTCCGGAGTTGTCGGCGGTGTATTCGGATTAATCAATGATTGGATGTTAGGGGAGGACCTTTCTTTTGGCACATTGTTTAACAATTTTTGGAAGAGCTTTGCCAAGGGCTTTGCAAGTTCTCTTGCTGCAAATTCCTACCAATTGTTTTCGCCGCTGCCCTCAGTCAAGCGAACTGCCCAGTTGGTTGGGGCAATTTGCTCTGGAATACTTGCCTTTGGAGATGTAGTTATTTCCTCTGAAAGCCGCTCACTGGAGATGTTCAACCGAGCAGTTATGGCCGCCATTGTGGCAATCATGTCATCGGCTGTAACAGCTTTGGTCCCCGAGGTTGATGGATCTGCAGCAGAAAAGGTTATCGGTGAAGCATTTTGTAAGATGACCTTTAGCGCACCTTGCGAAGCGGTCGGTTCTACGTACATTGCGGCAACAACATACTCGTCGAGCCGCAGAAGCAGAAGCAGCGGACATAGTTCTAATATGGGTATGGGCCGAAGGGGCCCGGTAAGGATGACTGTATGAAGAAATTAGAAAAAGGCAACATGCGTATCTCCTCATCTGGGATGCATGACCAGATGATGCTGTTTATCATCCTTGGCGTGGGCATTGATGTGTTTTATATCTACGCCTATATCTCCTACTTTAAACCGCCTACTCCAATAGCCCTTGACGTAGTCGTATTCTGGATTTTTGGACTGATATTTAATGCGGTGATATTTACCATGATTATTGCGCTCAGCCGGGTATACATTGTATCCACCAAGGGGATTACCGTAATATTGCTGGGTATCTTTCGTCACCTCTATCCGTGGGAACGGTTTCAGATGGTGGGCCTGTATCCCATATCGAAAGTTAGCGAAGAAACACCTGGCGAGGCATTCATGATGGTATGCAGCACCGTAATGTTAGAAGGAACAGCCGGCGGACGGATCAATATAGAGCGTGCCACCTTTCGCTGGCCGCAGGTTTTGATTTTTCCACCGCTGACAGGCGAGGAACGCATGCAATTTGAAAGCCTGCGGCGCGGGGAAATACCTCCCGACCTGGAGGATCAGGAACCCGACCAGAGTGAATATAGGTGAGAGATAGATGTCGAAAAAAAAGAAGCGGCAATCCTTTACTGTAAGAGATTGTCTGACGATAATGGGATTTCTCGTTATATTCTTTTTCTTTACTATAGGCAACATAAACGAAACACAACAGAGCACGTCGGAAAACTCGCACTATCAGACGGTAACGATCCGTCAGCTGTGGACAAGCCGCAGCTATTGTTCTTCTCATGGAAAAATGGAATCCACGGATGGCGTAGTGTACAATCTTCCGGATGATGTATATGCCGTTCTTTGCGAAAAAGAGGCGATTGGACAAACAATCCACATCTATGTGTATGATAAGTTTCCGCTTCCCTGGGGACGGTTGGACCCTTGCGTCATTACAGCAGAGATTGATGGCGCTGAGGTTGGCTCTGTAGATGCGTACAACTTGGACTCTGCACTTGTTCGGATAATTACGTTTAGTATGGGTGGGTTTGCTCTCTTATTTGCAGTGCTGCTGATATACATAAATATTCAGGAGCTTCCCAGCGTAAGAAAACGGCAAAAGGTACGCTCACAGATTAAGCGGCAGAAGGCAATGGAGAAGAAAGCCCGTTCTATGACTCAGGAAAACGGGAAGTAACGTAAGTCCTCGCCCAAGCCAATAACGGACGTGGCCGTCAAAAGACGGCCACGTCCGGACAGCAAGCAGCACCTATGCCTATGACAAGGACAACCGGCTGACCAAGGCGACGGAGGGCGCCATCTCCGCCAACTACACCTACGACAGCTTCAGCCGCATGACGGGCCTGACCTCCAAAAACGGCAGCACCTCCGTGGTCAGCACCGCCGTCACCTATGTGGACCCCAGCTCGTCGGCTACCTCCACCCAGGTGAAAACCTGGAACAACGGCAAGGCTGCGTACACGTACACCTATGACAACAAGGGGAATATTACCTCCATTACCGGCGGCGGACAAGAATTTGAGTACCGATATGACAAATATGGCCGTCTGATCAGTGCGGAGGACTATCCCGGTGGCTATGTCTGGACGTACACCTATGACGATGGCGGCAACATAACCCAGCGCGGGCTGACGGATTATTACAATAACAAGAATCCAAATTCCATCCTTGCAACCTATACCTACGGCGACGCCAATTGGCCGGACCTGCTGACGGCGTTCAATGGGAAGTCCATCACCTACGACGCCATAGGCAATCCCCTGTCCGACGGCACATGGACCTACGCCTGGCAGCATGGCCGCCAGCTGGCGTCCATGAGCAAGAGCGGCAGCAGCATCACCTACGGCTACAATGCCAACGGCAAGCGCATTTCCAAGACAGTCAACGGCACAACGTACAACTACTCTTACCTGGGCGATCAGCTGACGGAGATGACCTGGGGCAGCAACAAGCTACACTTTACCTACGACTCCACTGGCCCGGCGTCTGTGACGTACAACGGCAACAGGTATTTCTACCTGAAAAATGCCCAAGGCGATGTCACCGGTCTTGTCAATGCCAGCGGCACCCAGGTGGTGTCCTACACCTACGACCCCTGGGGTGCGCCCATGTCCACCGGCGGCACCATGGCCTCCACCCTCGGCGCTGCGAATCCCCTGCGCTATCGCGGGTACGTCTATGACACCGAAACGGGCCTGTACTACCTCAGCAGCCGGTACTATAACCCGGTTTGGGGAAGGTTTATCAATGCGGACAGCTATGCTTCCACGGGGCAGGGATTCGACGGAAATAACATGTTTGCCTACTGCGGAAATAACCCGGTTACAGGCTATGACCCTGCTGGAACATTGGATTGGGGAAATCTGTTTAAAGGCAGTGGTTGGCTTGCAGTCGGTGTTACAGCGATTGCTGTAGGTGTGTCTGTTTTGACCTGTGGAGTTGCAGCACCCGCGATTATGGCGGTTGCTGCTGTAACAGTGGCAACTGGTGCTGCAACTGCGGTAAACGGAGTCTCGGAGCTTGGTGAAGCGGCCACAGGACATAATTTCATGCGGGATGATGTGTTTCGAGGCAATGCAAAAGCTTATAACACATATGCGCATACGACAGCCGCTGTTGCCGAAATTGGCACAATGGTTTGTGGTGGATGGCTAAAGGCCAATGCGCCAAGAATCGAGGCTTACAATGATGTACAAAATTATACATATGCAGATGGTGCCGCTAAACACGTTGGAGAGCGATCGTACTACCATTCCACACTTCTAAAGAAAGAAATAATCAAGTATGGTACAATGACGAATGAAGGTGGAGGGGTTTATACTTTTAGAGCAGCAGGTACAGCATTTAGCAATGTGCGGCAAACTTTTCAAAGTGGTATTTGGGAATTAACTGCGATTAATGGGAAGCGACTAATTGGTCATTTTTTGCTAAGGAGTTAAAATGAAAAAGCAAATATGTATTGTATATGAGCCATGTGATGAAATAAAACAGGGGAAATCAGTTATCACAGGTGATGGGTCAATGATTTACGTTCCGTCACCATCAATATGTCCTTTTTCGGTTTATCCGTACCACTGGTCGTTTGAAATTGCCACATCAGTTGTTACAGAGAACAAGTATAAACTAGAACACTTCTTGGGAAATCAGGTTTTTTTGAGCTGTGAAACTGCAAAACTTAAAAAACCTACTGCTTCCACTGGATGTATATATGTGGAGATTGATTTTCCGCATGCAGATGGCGTATACTATTCTGATTATGAGCAGTTCTGCAAAAAGAAGTATTATGATCCGGATAATAAAATACTTGCTATTGGGGACATTTATGGTGAGGGAAAGTGTATTGAGTTTGCAAAAGGACAATACGTAGTTATTGACGACTTTAACCGGCTTGTATCAGCTTTTAGTTTAATTTCAGAGTGATTTAATACTGCAAGCATCGACTTTGGGGACAAAAGACAGACTGCTAGGATAATCCAAAGCCCTTATGTGACGTATAACGGCGTCAAGTATTTCTACCTGAAGAACGCCCAGGGCGATGTCACCGGTCTTGTCAATGCCAGCGGCACCCAGGTGGTGTCCTACGCCTATGACCCCTGGGGCGCGCCTATGTCCACCAGCGGCACTATGGCTTCTACCCTCGGCGCTGCAAATCCCCTGCGCTACCGCGGGTATGTCTACGACACCGAGACGGGACTGTACTACCTGAACAGCCGGTATTACAATCCGACTTGGGGACGGTTTGTCAATGCGGACACGGCTGCGGTGGTGGTTGCTTCTCCCGACAAGGCCAACTGGGATAAGAACCTCTTTGCTTACTGCGACAATAATCCGATCAGCCGAAAAGATGACGGCGGAGAGTTTTGGGAAACCGTTTTTTTGATGTTATTTCTCTTGGAGTTAGTGTTGTCGAAGTTTGCATAAATCCTTCAGATCCGTGGGCATGGGCGGGACTGATAGGCGATACGATTGATCTTATCCCATTTGTGACTGGTGTCGGGGAAGTAATTCGAAGTATTAAAACGATTGACAGAGCTACTGATACAGTACAGATTGCCAAAGCGATAGATTTTACCGAGGATGCCGCCAACATAGTAAAAGCACTTGATAGGAGCAGCGGCTTTACAAAATCGACAGCAAGATTAGGAAGAAAAATACATGACGGATATAAGGTGGGTGATGGTTTTAATCCTAGATTTAAAGAATCTCGAAAAATTAGAGGAGTTAGACCAGATTATATAGATTTTGATAACAAGATAATCTATGAATTAAAGCCAATGAATCCTCGAAGTGTACGTAGCGGCGTTAGGCAATTACAGCGGTACAATAAAGCATTTGGTGGTGGATTCACTCTTAGGCTTGAACTGTATTGAGGTGAAGTATGGATAAAAAACGATTCAGGACTTTTTGCAGGGAAGAATTTGAGAAACGAGGATTCAAAAAGCAAAATAAGACATTTTATTTGCTTGGAAAAGACCTGTTATGCGGCTTGGAGCTGTCGAAGTCCAATTATGGCAATGAATACTATGTGGATTTTTTCTATTGCATAGGAGATTATCGTGATGCCGCCGAACTGCCCGACTATTACGATAGTGACATCGAAGACAGAATTTTAGCAATGTCCAAGACGAAAACAGTTCACGGCAAGTGCTTTTTAACCGCAATGATCGAATATGAGGAATATACGGAGGATGAATTGCGCCCTTATTTTGATAAAGAATTTGAGGAGCGGATTCTCCCTCCGGTGTATCAGGGCAAAAAGTATATTCTCGACCATCTTGGAAAGCTCTATTCCCTGACACTGCACAAAGAAGAAGTCATGCGAAAACTAAAATCATGATTCATATCAGCAGGCATCGCCGCTCCAGCAGGTAGGCACCTAGCATGATCGGTAACATTTCTATTTTGGGTTTTACCGTGATGCTGGTCAGTTCTATCACCTGTCTGGTTATTGGGTTTTGGATACTTTTTTCGTGAAATACGATCTAAGGAACCCCAAAAGTGCCGGTATTGCCATGATCATGCTGTCTCCGGGATTGGGATTGCTGGCACTTGATGGTGCCAGCCCGCTTTCAGGGCAATACAATGATATTCTGCTGGGCATCGGAAGTACATTGACGGTAGGCGCTATTGAAATCCTCCTGCTTTCCGCTACCCGTTCATTCCGCAAACGTGGAATGAACGGGTAGAAACAAATAGAGAGTCTTGTGGCGGCCTGTCTTATGAGTTTTGTCTATCTGATGGTTTTGTTGGGCATTTTTTCCGTGACCGCATATTAGCAAACCGATAATTGGACGTATACCTGGCAGCATGGCCGTCAGCTGGCGTCCATGAGCGCATCCGGCAGTAGCATCACCTACGGCTACAATGCCGACGGCAAGGGATGCCAATCGCGAAGGGGTGTTTTCCAATGGCGATAAAAGCGATATTTGCTTAGAACTGGTGAAAAAGGGGTGTGATGGTTTATGCTATGTTCTTTCAATAGAGGAGGATATTGACGGAACCTATATGCCTGCCGAAGTTGCAATTCAGTCGTCTGTTGGAAATGGGCCTGCACTACTTGTTTTTAATGACGGGGAGTTGGCATATTTTGAAGGTGAGTATGAAATAGGGTCAAGAACAAAAAGATTTCTTATCCGGAGTTCTTATTCGAAATAGAATGTAACCGGAATACCGCACCACCAAGGTCCAGCAGAGCACTGCCGCGGTGGACTATACCTACAGCAAGGATCTGCTGTCCGCCATTTCCACCGCCTCCGGCACGGATTACAGCTTCACCTACGGGGTGTTCGACCTGGCCACGGCGGTGAAGGCCGGAAGCCGCACCCTGATCTCCCACAGCTATACCAACGATCAGAACCGGCGGCTGAGCCGGTCAACCTATGGAGTTGTGATTTATGCAAAAGAAAAAGGTAAAACTGTCTAAAAGTGCGAAAGGTGCACTGCTATACATGTTGGTTGTGCTGTCTATCTTTGCAGTACTGGAGACGGTAGTGTGTAGGTTGCCCTCTCATTTTGACGAGTCAAATACAGAAGCCTACACCGGTACGCTTTCCCATGTGGAGAAATACACCACCTGGCACATTGGTTATAGAGCGATGCACTCTAAGCAGCACATCAGGCTGCATTTCACAGACGGAAACGTTTATTTCGTATACACGCTGGAGGATCGGACCCTGCTGAGTATTCCTGCGGGAGAAAGGCTATCTTTGCGCTTATACCGGGACCCCAGGCGTGGAACGTCTGCATGTGATATCCGCAGTGATAGCCGTGTGTTTCAAACGATGGAGCGTTCAAGCCAGCTGGCGCATAGGGACAAATGTCTCCTTCATGGACTTTTCTGCTCAGGTGCCCTGATTTTCCTGGCAATAGGTTTCTTCTCCGGCCTTGGGGGATTCAGGCAGTATTTTTCCAGCCTTGCTGCCAGGCGGCGGCGTGAAAAGCGAAAGCGCGCCCATCAGGCCAGGTTTGCCAAGGAAGGAAAGTAGATTGCATTTAGGGAAATATTACAATGAAAAATAAGGCCTTTCTTTGTGCGCCGCGCCGGTTTTTGATTATAACGGTAGTATATTTGCTGATACAGTCTGTCGGGATTTATCTGTTTTTTGAAAGCCTGCAATATGAAGAGATAGGTCATCTGGAAGCAATATTGAACATCATTGCCCCTCCGGCTCCCCTATGGATCGCAGCCTTCTTCCGGCGGTATGACTGGCTGTCTATCGTAAGACTGCATGAGGACAAAATCGTATTGTGGGCGATGTTTACCAGGCAAAGCTATTCCTATGCTGATATGAAGTACATCGGTATGGACTACAGCCTCATAGAGGGCCGTCCGGAGTTTTGGATCTATTTCAGTACAAACCCAGTTCCAGTGGAGTATACCCATAAAATAGCGGCATATCGTATCAACAAAGGATTCTTGCGTATCCTGTATACCCCCAAAAACTATGAGTTGCTGATTCGAAACACGCCGCCGGAAATCAGCCGGCAGCTCAGAAAATGCTACTCCACCGTGCTGGCCTATAAAGCGGACCGGTAGTGGCAAGCAGGGCAAGTGTTTATACAAACTCTTGCAAAAGCGGGAATCCGGCAAACGCCGGACTCCCGCTTTGCTTGTTGGTGGAAATCTTCCCCCCAAAAATACATATCGCAGGGCGATATGGCAGCGCACCTTTGGTGCTTCACGCAGGACGATCAACGCTCGTCCTGCTCTTTCCTTCTTTGCGTCTGTGGCTCCTGCGGCGCAAGATACGGGCTCAGGTTCTCCCGATGAACCAGAAGCTCTTTGAGCTTTCTCTGTTCCTCACAGTATGCGGCATAAAGCGATTTTTCGCTGCCAGCACTTGGCTGTACTCAGCATCAAGCGTCTTTTTCGATGGCAGCTTTTTAAGCCCAAGCTCATTGAATGCACGCTTGGAGGCCCGGTGCGTTTCGATTTCCTGCCGGTGCTCCTCCAGAAACTTTTTGGAATACCCGGAGGCTTTGTACTGCTGAAAGACTTCCCGCGTATGTGCATAGTTGAGTATGTGCCGCCGCAGGACGTCGATCTCCTCCAACCGCTTCTGTGCCGCAGTCATCTGGCCGGACAGCGCACGACTGTGGGCGCTCATCTCGTCCGCTGCCTGTGCCAGTTTTTCATAGCTGCCGCCGTAGCTGGTTTGCAGATATAAAAGAGATTTCGATGCAGCCTTGCTGTTAAAATTGGTCGCCCAACGCTCATAGGCAATGCCCTTGTCCCTGGCTCGGACGGTTTCCAGATCAATGACCCGCTGGATGTTTTCGGACAGACTGGCGCTTCTTTTCTTGCGCGGCCGGTGCTGCTTGAGCTGCACACCGAGGTCTAAATCCTTATACGGTTCCACGGTGAAATCCTGCCTGCCGTATTGCGTGCTTTCAGAGGTCTGCCTGCCCAGCACCATTTCAGGGTTGTCGATGAAATATTGGTTGATAGCAAAGCCATCGTCGTTCTTACCGAGACGAACCCAATCCGGTTCAATCTCAACAGGCCGGTCACGCTTTTGCAGGAAGATGATGTCGGACACAACTTCCGTACCGGCATTGGCTTTGAGTTGCCTCTTGTGTTCCTCGTATGCGGCCTGTTCCGCAGCGGCAGCATTGGGGAACTCCGTCCACTCGCCGTCGATGGGGATGGACACCGGATGCCCCTGCGTGGGAGTTTCGTCTATCTCGGCCTGTAAGATGGTATCATCGTGATCAGGTACAAACTCGCCCATTTCCGCAAGCGCCGCTCCGCCTTCATGCTCCAGAACCAGCGTTTCTTCTTCGCTCAACGAGGGAGTCTCAGTCGCGGGCGGGTCATGCTACGGCTGCGGATAGCGTTCCAAAAGCCTCGCAACGTTCAGCGTCCGGTGATAGCAGGTGGAAAACAGGCGCGTTGCGTTGATGCCCACCAGCCAGTCCGCCTTGGCGCGGCAAAGGGCGGCGGCGTACAGATTGTCATACTCCGTGCCGGGGCGCAGATGCTGAAATCCGTCACGAACGGCGTCATCCTCCATGGAGGACAGCCCCAGCCGCTTTACCGGCTTCCTGCCGCCTGCCATTTCGTACACATAGCGAAAGATGGCTTCACCCTCGCGTCCGGCATCGCAGGCATTGATGACCTCGGACACATCCTCCCGGTGCAGAAGCGTCCGCAGCGTTTCAAACTGCTTTTTCTTTGCGTGGGCAACCTTCATCTGCCACGGGTCCGGCAGAATGGGAAGATCTGCGCGGTTCCATTTGGCGTAACGCTCGTCATAGCTCTCTGTCCCGGCCAGCTCCACCAGATGGCCAAGGCACCAGCTCACCAGATACCCATTGCCCTTCCAATATCCGTCCATACGTTTCTTCGCGCCCAGCAGCGCGGCGTAGGCCGCGCCGACCGAGGGCTTTTCTGTGATAATCAGCTTGTTCATATTCTCTTTCTCCTCATCTTGCGTGCAGACAGCAAAACGCAGTCCCGTTTCAAACGAGACTGCGTTTTGGTCTGTATTTGTTATTATATTTGTTTTCGTAAGTCGCGGCGGCTGTACACGATCCTGCGAACCTCCATCACGTCGTCAATGACGACGTAGAAGATGGTGTAGTTGCGGACCGAAATGCGATAGTAGGGGTACTGACGATCCCTGGCAGAATGATACGGCTCAAAGGCTTCCGCGCAGGAAAGCCGGTCTTGAATGGCTTTCTGCACATCGTTCACAAGCGCCTCGGCTGCAATGGGATTTTTCAGCCGAAATGCAACGTAGTCCACGATGCCGTTCAGATCTTCCTCAAACAGCGGCAGAAACCGCAGCTTATAACGCTTTCCGTTCATGGATGCGATTCCTCACTCTGCTGAAAACCTCGTCCTCCGTGTAGCGCACGCTGTCGGCGGCAGCGGCCTTATCCGCTTCGTCGAGCTTCATCTCGATCTCATCCGTCAGCGCGGCGTACTGCTCCAGACTCAGAACCACCATGGAGCCATAGCCGTTTTTCGTCAGGTAGACAGGCTCGCCCTTCTTAACGCTTTCTTCGATCTCTGTGAACTTGTTCCGCAAATCCGAAACCGGTCGAATGGTAATCATGTGCAAAACCTCCTCCCAGATTGCCATGCTTGAGTATGGCTATATTTTATCATAATTATGCCACATCGTCAACAGCTTATGCGCCGGGAGAAAAAGTTTACAATCTGTCCTGCTTAATCGTCCACGGAATCGGAGGGAGCGTCGCTTTCATCCTCCTTGGTTTCGTACTCGGTATCATCGTCCGCTTCTCCGAAATCATAGTTGTCCAGATCAGCCGGCCCCTTGGTGTCCGCTTTTGGCTTGCGGAGCTTGAACCAATACAGCGCACCGCCGCCAGCCAGCGCCAGCAGCAGGACGATGACAACCAGCCCGCTGCCGCTCTTTTTTGCAGGCTCCGGTTCGGGTTCCGGTGTAACCTCCGGCTCCGTGACCGGCTCAGCCTCCTTGCCCATGCACTCCGTCATGTTGTTTTTGCAGACCTCGCAGGATGTATTGACGGCACCGGCCTCGCACTTGTCCTTGCAGGTGCAGACGGGAACGGTATCATCTTCGTCGAGGAGCGCCAGCAGGTCGCTTTCGTCCACAAGATTCAGAAAATAGGTTTCGTACTGTTCGCCGTCCTCATCCAGGGGTTTATCGTAGTCAATCACAAGATAGAGCGTATGCCCGTTCCGGGTTTCCACGGTGATAAACTGCTTGTTGGTGTGCTTGTCATAGAGCAGGTCACGGGTAACGGCACTGCCGTTTTCCGTAAAACCGGTGCCTTTTTCGATAGAAACCGGCTCAGATGCAGCTGCTGTATCCTGCGGTTTGGACGCTTCGGAGGCTGTGGATTTTGCTGCTGTGCTGCCACTGCTTGTACTGGCGGAGCTGCCGCCTCCGGATGCACTCCCGTTGCTGGCCGCTGACTGCTTTCGGCAATCGCAGCCAGCGGGACAATAAGCATCATGCGTCGGTTCTTCGCTGTCCGGAGTGGGTACAGGCGTTTCCTCCACCGGCTCCACATAGAAGGGATTTGCAATTTTCAGCAGCTCGGAGCAGTTGCCGATCTCATCCACGGAATACACCTTGAACTGCCTGTCCCATGTATTTCCGGCAATCCAAAGGTCCAGCACGCCGTTTTCCAGCGTGGTGTAAAGCATGTCATTGACGTAGATGCCGGTGACGGCAGTACAGAGGTCGTAGGTCTCCACATGGAGCAGCTCGCCGCTGACACCGGCGTAGATGATGGGGCCGTCAAAATCAAAGCAGTGGACTTCATATTCCTCGATATGCTCATTTCCGAAAAGATCGGTGATAAAGAAATACACCGTGCCATTTTCCCGCACGGTGTAGGCGGCTTCATTCTCTGCCAGCAGCTGCTCGGTCAGGTCTGTGCGCTCGGCAAACACATCATCCGTCAGCGTGGCTTCAACCTTCTGCCAGCCGGATGCGTACACATCATCCATCGAAACGGTCAGCTCCACCTTCGTGTTGAACCAGCCATCCGGTACAGCGACATGGACGGCATATTCCGGCTCCGGAAGCGGGGCCGATCCTGCACCACCAGCATTCCAATCTTTTTCAGCTGCTTGCCCAGCTCCTTGATGTCATACCGCAGGACAAATCTTTTGTATGTGACGAGGTTACATTGATGAAAAAATCCGGTGCTTTTTGAGCACCGGATTTTAAGAAGGTGAATTACGCCTTCCACAGACTGTGGAGGTTGCAGTAGGCGTAGACTGCTTCGACCTCGTCGCCCT
>ERZ857827.2102-NODE-2102-length-16587-cov-4.423603_pt1 | contig 16587 bp, 15 predicted proteins | sample MGYA00519761_ERZ857827 | MGnify/ENA primary metagenome ERZ857827 (study PRJEB31778, sample SAMEA3449370) | human gut metagenome | biome: human gut; feature: human-associated habitat; material: faeces | place: United Kingdom | collected 2010/2012 ... | reverse complement strand
TGAGCGGGCGGCTGTCACTTTGCAAACTTCGGCGGGGCGAACAAAGATCAGTGATTGGCCATCTTGTAGATCGCCAGCATGTCGGATTCATCCAGACGTTTGGCGGAACCGAGCAGGCCGCCGACGGCAATCTTGCACTTGCGCGCCAGCTCGCAAAGCTGCGCCTCGGTGGGGTGAACGCCCAGCTCGCTGAGGCTGGTGGGCATGTGGATGGAGCGGAAGAAATCCTCCATGTTCTCGATGCCGCGAAGGGCGGTTTCCTCATCGGACAGGCCGGCCTCCACGCCCATGACGTTGCGCGCGAAGCGGACGAAGCGCGGCAGGCAGTTCTTATAGACATAGCGCGCCCAGCTTCCCCAGACGGCGGCGAGACCCGCGCCGTGCGCCACATCGAACATGCCGCCCAGCTCGTGCTCCAGACGGTGAGAGGCAAAGTCGCTCTCGCGGTGGCCGCAGCCGGTCAGGCCGTTATGGGAGAGGCTGCCTGCCCACATGACCTCGGCGCGGGCGTCGTAATTCTTGGGATCGTCGCGGAGGATGACGGCCTGCGCCATGACGGTGCGCAGAAGCCCCTCGGCGATGCTGTCCGTGATTTCCAGAGAATCGCCCTGCGTGAAATAGCGCTCCATGGTGTGCATGAGGATATCGGTGCAGCCGCAGGCGGTCTGGTAATCCGGCAGGGTCATGGTCAGCTCCGGGTTCATAATGGCGAACTTCGGGCGGCAGATTTCGTCGTTATAGCCGCGCTTGATGCCGCCTTCCTCCTTGGTGATGACGGAGGAATTGCTCATTTCGCTGCCGGAGGCGGCGATGGTCAGCACCACGCCGATGGGCGTGCAGCCCTCCGCCCTGCGCGTGTGATCGTACAGATCCCACACGTCGCCATCCATGCACAGGCCGTAGCCGATGGCCTTGGCGGAGTCGATGACGCTGCCGCCGCCGACGGCGAGGATGAAGTCAACGCCCTCTTTTTTGCACAGGTCGATGCCCTGATAGACGAGGGACAGATGCGGATTGGGGACGACGCCGCCGAGCTGGACGTGGGCGACGCCCGCCGCATCGAGGGACGCTTCGATTTGATCGAGCAGGCCGCTGCGGCGCGCGCTCTGGCCGCCGAAATGAACCAGAACCTTTTTGCAGCCCTGCGCGCGGACGAGGTCGCCGACCTGCCGCTGGGTGTCACGGCCAAAATAGACGTGGGTGGGCGTGTAAAATTCAAAATTGCTCACGGAAAGAACCTCCAATTATAAAATCGAATGTAGAATCAGGGGTGCGCCAGTTCCGCTCTGGAAAAGACGAGGGGGCGCGAAAAGGGCAGGCGGCTCTGGCGGACGACGATTTTGGAATCCGCCGCGGCGACCGCGAGCTGAAGGGGAGCCCCGCGCTTTTGGGCGACGAACAGCGAGGTCGGCCCATCGGCGGGCAGAAGACCGGCGGCCTCGGCGCGAACGAGCAGATCGAGCACCTGCTGACGAGTGAGTTTCATAGACAACCTCCTAAACACCATACCCTGCAAACATTTCGATGGTTTCACGCTTTTTTCCTGCCGAACGGGATTGATTTTTTTGGACGATTCAAGTATGATGGGGGATGTTGGGAACATTTGGGGCAGCGCCCCAAGAAAGGACGTTCTTTTATGGATATCAAGCAGGAAGCGTTGAAAAAGCACTACGAGTGGCAGGGGAAAATCGAAATCACGCCGCGCGCCCATGTCACCAACAGCGAGGAGCTCTCCCTCGCGTATACGCCGGGCGTGGCCGAGCCGTGCCTCGCGATTCGCGACGATTATGAAAAGAGCTATCTGCTCACGCGGCGGGCGAACATGGTCGCCGTCATCACGGACGGCTCGGCGATCCTCGGTCTGGGCGATATCGGCCCGGAGGCGGGCATGCCGGTGATGGAGGGCAAGTGCGTGCTCTTCAAGGAATTCGCTGGCGTGGACGCCTTCCCCCTGTGCGTGCGCACGAAGGACGTGGACGAGCTGGTGCGGACGATCTACCTGATTTCCGGCAGCTTCGGCGGCATCAATCTGGAAGACATCGCTGCGCCGCGCTGCTTTGAGGTCGAGCGCAGGCTGAAGGAAATCTGCGATATTCCCGTCTTCCATGACGATCAGCACGGAACGGCTGTCGTCGTCGCGGCAGCGCTGCTCAACGCGCTGAAAGTCGTCGGCAAGACGATGGAGACGGCGAAGGTGGTCATCAACGGCGCGGGCAGCGCGGGCGTGGCCATCGGCAAGCACCTGATGAACCTCGGCGTGAAGGATCTGATTATGGTGGATCGGTTCGGCATTCTCTGCGAGGGCATGGAGGGGCTGAACCCGGCGCACGAGGAGATGAGCCGCCGGACGAACCCGCGCCGCATCACCGGCACGCTGGCCGACGCGATGCGCGGGGCGGATGTGTTCATCGGCGTGAGCGCGCCGGGCGTGGTGACGCGTGAGATGGTCGCGAGCATGAACGCGGGCGCGTGCGTGTTCCCGATGGCGAACCCCGTTCCGGAAATCCACCCGGACGAGGCGCTGGCGGCGGGCGCGGCGGTTGTCGGCAGCGGCCGCAGCGACTACAAAAACCAGATCAACAACGTGCTGGCGTTCCCCGGCATTTTCCGCGGCGCGCTCGATTGCCGCGCCAAGGACATCAACGAGGCGATGAAGGTTGCGGCGAGCTACGCGATTGCGGGGCTTGTGGCCGAGGACGAGCTGAGCGCGGATTACATCATCCCCAAGGCGTTTGACAAGCGCGTCGGCCCGGCGGTCGCCGAGGCGGTGGCGAAAGCGGCGCGGGAAACCGGCGCGGCGCGAATCTGACGCGCGGACAGCAAAAAAAGAGAAAACAAGCGCAATTTGACCAACTTTGTTTTTTCGGCTGAAATCCTTGTATTTTCCGAAAAAACGGTGTACAATATGCTTTTGGAATCGGGCGGGCGTGCCAAGAACCGCAGGCTCTTGGCAGGGCTTGGGACAGCGTCCCATGCGTTCCCCCGCAGCCCTAAATGTAAACCCATAAGGAGATGCTTACCATGACGAAAATTGATATTTTTTCCGGCTTTCTTGGCGCGGGCAAGACGACGCTGATCAAGAAGCTGCTTAAAGAGGCGCTTTCCGGCGAGAAGGTCGTTCTGATTGAAAACGAATTCGGCGAGATCGGCATTGACGGCGGCTTTATGAAGGAGGCCGGCATCGAGGTGACGGAGATGAACTCCGGCTGCATCTGCTGCTCGCTGGTGGGCGACTTCGGCAAGGCGCTGCGCAAGGTGATCGACCAGTATCACCCGGATCGCATCCTGATCGAGCCGAGCGGCGTGGGCAAGCTCTCCGACGTGATCCGCGCGGTCGAGGGCGTGGAGAAGGACATCCCGGAGGCCGAGATGGGCAGCTTTGTGACCGTCGCGGACGCGGGCAAGTGCCGCATGTACGTCAAGAACTTCGGCGAGTTCTTCCTCAACCAGATTGAATACGCCGGCACGATTCTGCTCAGCCGCACGCAGGGCATGAGTCAGGAGAAGCTGGAGGCCGTCGTCGCGCTGCTGCGCGAGCACAACGCGAAGGCGCGCATCATCACGACCCCGTGGGACGACATCAGCGGCGAGACGATCCTCGCGGCGATGCAGGATGACCACAGCCTCGCCGAGGACATGCTGGCGACGGTGATGGCCGAGCACCACGACGACGATGATGATGATGATGACGAGTGCTGCCACCATCATCACGACCACGATGAGCATGATGAGTGCTGCCACCATCATCACGATCACGACGAGCACGAGCATCATCACGACCACGATGAGCACGATGAGCACGAGCATCATCACGACCACGACGAGCATGACGAGCACGAGCATCATCACGACCACGACGAGCACGGCGTGTGCAGCTGCGGCCATCACCACCATCACCACGGCCACGACGCGGACGAGGTGTTCGTCTCCTGGGGCAGGGAGACGGTGCGCAAGTTCGGCGAGGACGAGCTTTCCGCGATGCTCTCCAAGCTCGACGGCGGCGAGTACGGCATTGTGCTGCGCGCGAAGGGCATTGTGCCCTGCACCGACGGCGGCTGGATTCACTTTGACTACACGCCGGGCGAGCAGAACATCCGCAAGGGCCCGGCGGATTACACCGGCCGCCTGTGCGTGATCGGCAGCAAGCTCGTGGACGAGAAGCTGGCGAGCCTGTTCGGCGTCGCCTGATCGGAGGAACGAAATGGCCATTCCGGTTTACATGTTTGCCGGTTTCCTTGAAAGCGGCAAAACGTCCTTCATCGCCAGCGTCTTGCAGGATCCCGGATTCACGCGCGACGAGAGCACACTGATTATCCAGTGCGAAGAGGGCGAGACGGAATACGAACCCGATATGCTCAAAAAGACGCACAGCGTCGTGGAGTGCATCGAGGACGAGGACGAATACAACGGCGACACGCTGCGCGCGTTTGTGCGCAAGCATCACCCGGACCGCGTGATCGTCGAGATGAACGGCATGTGGGATCTCGACGCGGCGATTGAGCGCACGCCGAAGGTGCTGGAAATCTACCAGATCATCACGACGGTGAACGCCGAGACGTTTGACCTGTACGCCAAGAACATGGGGCAGCGGATGCTCCAGCATATCACGGACGCGGACATGGTGGTTTTCAACCGCGCGACGGAGGAAACCCGCCAGCTCATCCGAGACCGCAACGTGCGCAGCATGAATCCGCAGGCGTCCCTCTACTTCGAAAACGACGACGGCACGAGCGAGGATTACGGCGCGGGAATGCCGCCGCCCTACGACATGGACGCGCCGATCGTCGAGATTGAGGATCATCAGTTCGGCATCTTCTATCTGGACGCTTCCGAAAACCCGGAGGAATACGACGGAAAGACCGTGCGGTTTAAGGGCTATATCTACCGCGGCCGTAACATCGGCAAGGACGAGTTTGTTCCCGGCCGGATGGGCATGGTCTGCTGCGCGGAGGACGTGCGCTTCGTCGGCTTTATCGCCAAGGCGAACGGGCTGCCGATGCCCGAGCCGAAGACGTGGCAGATGATTACCGCCGAGGTGAAGGCCGAGGAGCGGACGCAGTACAAGGGCGTCGGCCCGGTGCTCTATGTCACCAAGCTCGAGCCGTGCGAACCGCCGGAGGAAGAGGTCGTTACGTTTAATCAATAACAATTTCCTCTTTCCTTTTGAAGGGTTTTATGCTATAATCAATCCGTCTTCGGGGCGGGGTGAGATTCCCGACCGGCGGTATAGTCCGCGACGAGCCAAAGCGGCTTTCGATTCGGCGAAATTCCGAAACCGACAGTATAGTCTGGATGGAAGAAGACGGCAAGGATTTTTGCTATGCTTTCACGGCGCCCAAGGACATGTTCTTTGGGTGCCGTTTTTTGTCTCCTTCCGTCACGCCTTGGGGGGTGAACTCCTTCCGTCACGCCTTCGGCGTGCCACCTCCCTCGAAGAGGGAGGCATATTTAGCGGAAGTCTCATGCTCTGCACAGGAAAGAGCTCCCTCTTCGAGGGCATGGAGCTTGCCGCCCGCTGTGCGGGAAACAGACAAGCGGAATGCCGAAGGTCTGTCAGCGAAGCTGACTGAGGGAGTTATAAGACGCAAAACAGAATGTACCCGTATGGAGGATAAATCGGTGACAAATGTTGAGGAAAACCGCATCATCGCCAGCAACCTCTGCTACCGTTACCCGGAAGCGGAGAAGAACGCGGTCGATGAGGTGAGCATGCGCGTGAAGAAGGGCGAGTTTCTGGCGATTCTCGGCCACAACGGCAGCGGCAAATCGACGCTGGCCAAGCTCTTCAATGCGCTGTATGTGCCGGGAAGCGGCACGGTTTGGGTCTGCGGGATGGACACGAAGGACGACGACCTCGTTTTCGATATCCGTCAGCACGCGGGCATGGTCTTTCAGAACCCGGATAACCAGATCGTCGCGACGGTTGTGGAAGAGGATGTGGCTTTCGGCCTTGAAAACAACGGCGTGCCGCCCAAGGAAATCCGCGTGCGCATCGACGACGCGCTTCGGGCTGTCGGCATGAGTCAATACGCCAAAAAAGCGCCGCACATGCTCTCCGGCGGACAGAAGCAGCGCGTCGCCATCGCGGGCGTGCTGGCGATGAAGCCGGACGTGATTATTCTGGACGAATCGACGGCGATGCTCGACCCGAGCGGGCGGCGCGAGGTGATGAACACCGTGCACCGGCTGAACCGGGAGGAAGGCATCAGCGTGGTGATTATCACGCACTACATGAGCGAGGCGGCGACGGCCGATTACATGATCGTGATGGACGACGGGCGGATCGCCATGAACGGCACGCCGCGCGAGGTTTTCACGAAGGTGGACAAGGTGCGCGCGCTGGGGCTTGACGTGCCGCCGATGACCGATCTGGCGCACAGCCTGCGGGCGGACGGCGTGGACGTGCGCGCGGATGTGCTGACTGTGGACGAGATGGTGGAGGAAGTATGTCGATTGTCATCGAACATCTGAACTATGTATACATGCAGGGCGGCCCGTATGAGACGAGGGCGCTCGACGATGTGAGCCTGACGATTCACGACGGCGAGTTCATCGGCCTGATCGGCCACACCGGCAGCGGAAAATCCACACTGGTGCAGCACCTCAACGGGCTGATTCTGCCGACGAGCGGTAAAATCACGGTGGACGGCATGGATCTGGCGGAGAAGGGCACCGACAGGCGCGCCATCCGCCGCCGCGTCGGGCTGGTTTTCCAATACCCGGAGAACCAACTGTTTGAGGAGACGGTCGCCAAGGATATCGCCTTCGGCCCGAAGAATCTGGGGCTGGGCGAGGAAGAGATCGACCGCCGGGTGCGCACGGCGATGCGCCGCGTCGCGCTGGATTACGACAAGCTCGCCCAGCGCTCGGTCTTCGAGCTTTCCGGCGGGCAGATGCGCCGGGTGGCGATTGCGGGTGTTTTGGCGATGGAGCCGCAGACGCTGGTGCTCGACGAGCCCTGCGCTGGCCTTGACCCGCGGGGACGCGAGGAGGTTTTGGGGCTGATCAGCGATCTGCACCGCGAATCCGGCGCGACGATCGTGATGGTCAGCCACTCGATGGACGACGTGGCGGCGCTGGCCGAGCGCGTCATCGTTATGAACCACGGCAAGGTCGCGATGGACGGCACGCCGCGCGAGATTTTCTCCCGCGGGGAGGAGCTGCGCGCCATCGGGCTGGACGTGCCGCAGGCCGTCGAGCTGGCGCAGAAGCTGCGCGAAAAGGGCTTTGACGTGCCGGAGGGCATTTACAAGATTGAAGAAGTCCGCGCGGCGGTTGAGGCGATCGTGGGGAAGGGAGGCCGCCATGCTTAACGACATCACGCTGGGGCAGTATTTTCCCGGCAACTCGGTGATTCATCGGATGGACCCGCGGATGAAGCTGATTCTGACGATTCTCTACATCGTGGGCGTGTTCATCGTGGCGAACCTGCCGGGATACGCGATTGCGCTGGCGTTTCTCTACATCGTCGTGCGCATTTCGGGCATCAAATTTTCGTATCTGGCGAAGGGCGTCAAGCCGCTTCGATTCATCATCATCTTCACGTTCATCCTGAACCTGTTCTTTGTGCAGGGCGAAACGCCGATTTTCACGCTGGGCTTTTTCACGCTGACGAAGGAAGCGCTGAATAACGCGATTTATTTCGCGCTGCGCCTCGTCTTTTTGGTGATGGGCACGTCGGTGCTGACGCTGACGACCAGCCCGGTGCAGCTCACGGACGGCCTGGAGCGCATCATGCACCCGCTGGAGAAGATTCACTTCCCGGCGCACGAGCTGGCGATGATGATGACCATTGCGCTGCGGTTCATTCCGACGCTGCTGGAGGAGACGGACAAGATTCAAAAGGCGCAGATGGCGCGCGGCGCGGACTTTGAAAGCGGCAACCTGATCGAGCGCGCGAAGGCGATGATTCCGCTGCTTGTGCCGCTGTTCGTCAGCTCCTTCCGCCGGGCGAACGAGCTGGCCATGGCGATGGAGGCGCGCTGCTACCGCGGCGGCGACCACCGCACCCGCCTGCGCGAGCTGAAATACACCAAGCTCGACCTTTACGGCGCGCTGGCGATGGCGGCGTTCCTCATCATCATCGTGGCGGAGGGCAGGTTGCTTGGATGAGCTGAGGCTGACCAGCCGCCACATCCCCAGTCCGGCGGACCATCCCCCGGAGGGACAGAAGCGCTTCCGGCTGACGATTGAATACGACGGCACGGCGTACAGCGGCTGGCAGCGGCAGATCAACGGCCCGAGCGTGCAGCAGACGCTGGAGGAAGCGCTCGCGCGGCTGACGGGCGAAACGATCGGCGTGGTCGGTTCGAGCCGGACGGACGCGGGCGTTCATGCCTGCGGCCTGTGCGCGCACTTTGACAGCGCGACGCGCATCCCGCCGGAAAAAATCTGTTTCGCGCTCAACACCATGCTGCCGCCGGATATCCGCATCCGCGAAAGCATGCTCGCGCCGGAGGGATTCCACGCGCGGTTTTCCGCCTGCGGGAAGGTATACCGCTATACATTCTGCAACGCGCGCCACGCCTGCGCCATCGGCAGGCAGTACAAGGCGCACGCGCCCATGCCGATGGACGCGGAGCGGATGCATGAGGAAGCACGGAGCCTCTGCGGCCGGCACGATTTCGCCGCGTTTGCCGCCAGCGGGAGCGTCGCCAAGAGCACCGTGCGCACGATTTACCGCGCGCAGGTGGAACGGCAGGGCGAGGACGTGGTTCTGACCGTGCTGGGCGACGGGTTCCTCTACAACATGGTGCGCATCATCGCGGGCACGCTGATGGAGGTCGGCACGGGGAAACGCGAGCCGGGTTGCATCGCGCGCGCGATTGCAACCGGCGACCGCCTGCTGCTCGGACAGACCGCGCCCGCCTGCGGGCTGACGCTGATGCGCGTGCTCTACGACGGCGACGAGGAAAAAGCGCTGGGGTATTTTGCGTAAAAAGATCGACGAACCTCCCTGACCGCGGGGAGGTTTTTGAAATCAAGGACATCACTCCTTCCGTCGCCTGCGGCGACACCTCCCTCGAAGAGGGAGGCAGGAAGCAAAAAAACTGACCTGAATCTTCACAAGGCGATGGGGGAGGTGCAGGAACCTCAGGTTCCTGCCGGAGTTTGAGGCAGAGCCTCAAATCGTTTGTGCCAAAACTTGACGATTGTCCCGCGCTGCGTTATTATAATAAAGTTATTGCCTTGCAGACGATGCTTTGACCGCCGCGAAGATAGGCGAACGGTTGCAAGGGAAAAAAGCCGCGTCCCCGCATAGGATAGCCCGGAATAGCGAGACTGTCTGGGGGGATGCGCGTGAATCAGGCGATGGAGCGCAGGGTGCTGCGCGAGGCGGAATATATCGCTGCGACGGGCGCTACGGTGAGAAAGACGGCCAGCGTGCTGGGCGTATCCAAATCGACGGTGCACAAGGATATGGAGTCGCGGCTTGCGCGCCTGTCCGCGCCGCTGCACAGGGAGGTGGCGGCCGTGATGGCCAAAAACAAGGCGGAACGCCACCTGCGCGGCGGCGAGGCAACGAAGAGACGATACGCGAAGACCGAAGCATAAAAGCATGGAAGCATAAAGGAGAACAACGAATGTTTGGCGTGGATGAACTGGGCATGGATTTGGGCACATCGACCCTGCACATCGTCGTGCGGGGCAAGGGCATTGTGCTCAGCGAACCGGCTTACGTGGCCTATGACAGGCAGACCCGAAACGTGGTCGCCGTCGGCGAGGAAGCGCGCCGCATGTACGGCCGCACCCCGGCGGGGCTGATTGTGGAAAGGCCGCTGCGCGACGGGCGAATCCGCAGTTTCGATCTGGTGAGCAAAATGCTGCGCTACTTTATGCGCAAGGTGATCGGCAAACGCGCGACGTTCCGCCCCAAGCTGCTGCTGGCGCTGCCCGGCGGCATGGCGCCCAGCGAACGGCAGACGCTGGTGGATGTGCTGGTGGACGCGGGCGTTCGCAGCGTCGTGCCGGTGGATGAGAGCGTGGCCTCCGCGATCGGCGCGGGCATGCGCATCGACCAGCCGTATGGCCGGATGAACATCGACATCGGCGGCGGGCGAACGAACGTATCCGTGTTTTCCTTCGGCCATCAGATTGTCTGGGATATTCTGAACGTCGGCGGCGACCGGTTCGACGACGCGATCATCGACTATCTGCGCAAGAAGCACAACCTGCTCATCGGCGCGCGGACGGCGGAGGAGCTGAAAATCGACATCGGCTCGGCGCGGATGCGCGGCGTGAAGCTGGAGATGGACGCCTGCGGGCGCAGTCTGGTTTCCGGCCTGCCGCGCGCGGTGACGGTTTCTTCCGAGGAGATGATCGAGGCGCTGGATGAGCCGCTGCGCGACCTGATGAGCGCGCTGCACCGGATGATCGAGCGCACACCGCCCGAACTGGCCAGCGATATCTTTGACGAGGGCATCACCCTCAGCGGCGGCGGCGCGCAGCTCTTCGGGCTGGACGGGGTTATCAGCGACCAGCTCAAGATTCGCACGACGCTGGCCGACGAGCCGGATCTCTGCGTGGCACACGGGCTGAGCGAGCTGATCGACGACGAAGAACGCTACGAGAATATTGATCTGGTCTCCGGCAGTCGGAGCGATTTGCTGGGGGACGACTGAGCAAAATTGAAATCATTTCCGGCGGCGCGGGGGAGGAAAGCCCTTTGCGCCGCTTTTTTGGATAAATGAAAAGAAAAACTTGAATTGTAAAGACGTTTGCGTTACAATGATGATATAAGGAGGCGAGAAACAGATGGAAAAAGCGACGACTTTGAATGTTCGGGTGAACCCGATGGTGAAAGCGCGGGCGGAAGAAGTGCTTTCCAAACTGGGCGTGCCGATGTCAACGGCGATCAATATGTATTTGAATCAGATATCGCTTACGGGCGGGATTCCATTCGCTGTTACGCTGCCGCACGCGCCGAACGCGATGAACATGGATAAAATGACGGAGGTACAGCTGCACGAAAAGCTGGAGCGCGGCTTCGCGGATGCGGAGAAAGGAAACGTTCACGACGCGGCAGAGGTGTTCGCGCGATATAGAGAGAAGCGTGAATGATGAGTGTGATCGAAGAAGATCGGGTTGTCGTTACAAATGTGCTTTACAGCGCATCCGGTATTGAAAACAGAATTCGAAATTGAAATCATTTCCGGCGGCGCGGGGGAGGAAAGAACCCTGCACCGCTTTTCTTTATGCCATAAATGTGATACAATCAATCTATCTTCTTTGATTTCGCGAAGCGAAGCGGGGGTGCAGGGGAATCATTCCCCTGCTGGGGTTTGGGGCAAAGCCCAAAAAATGTAAGAGAGGTAACAATATGCGCTACGACGTGCTGCTGTGCGACGCGGATAACACGCTTTTTGATTTTAACAAGGCGGAGGAAAACGCCTTTGCCATCGCCTGTGAAACGATGGGCTTTTCGTCTACGCCGGAGCTGCTGGCGACCTATTCCGCCATCAACGAGGCGCTTTGGAAGCTGCTTGAGCAGGGAAAAATCGAGCAGAGCGTTCTGCGTGTGCGGCGGTTTGAACAGTTTCTGGCGGCGATTCACAGGGACGGCGACGCGCAGCGGATGTGCGACGCTTTCGTTGAGGCGCTGGGTCAGCAGAGCGTGCCGCTCGACGGCGCGGTGGAGGCGGTCAGGCGCTGGAGCGCGAAAATTCCGGTCGTGATTGTGACCAACGGAATCGCGCAGGTGCAGCGCGGGCGCATGGCCAAAAGTGAGCTGAGGCCGTATATCAGCGGGTTGGTCATCAGCGAGGAGGTCGGCGCGGCCAAGCCGAACCCGCTGATGCTGGAAAAGGGCATGGAACTGGCGCGGGCGACGGATAAGCGGCGCGCGCTGATGCTCGGCGATTCGCTGACCAGCGACATCGCGGCGGCGAAGAACGCGGGGATTGACGCCTGCTGGTTCAACCCGAAGGGCGCGGCAAACGACAAGGGCTTGCCGATTGCATACGAAATCGCATCGCTGGACGAGGTGGACGCGATTCTTGACGGAACGGAGGGGGAAGCGTGAAACGAAACATCAAAAAAATGGCGCTGGCGGCGATGCTGGCGGGCATGCTGGGCGGCCTGACGGGCTGCTTCATCCAGCCCGACCCGACGCTCGACCCGCTGCAAATCAGCGACGGGACGGTTCCGTTCGGCACGGTGCAGGCGCTGCCGACGAATACGCCGACCCCGGTGCCGCAGAACACGCCGACCCCCACGCCGGACACGTGGCAATCCAGCGACCAGAGCACATGGGAGGATTGGTCCGGCGGCAGTCTGCCGACGACGACGCCCAAAACGGCGGCGACCGTTGCGCCGGGTGCGCAGAGCTGGCAGACCTCCACGCAGGATTACAACGCGGGCTATCCCGTGCTCCGCGTCGGCTCGACGGGCAGCGACGTGAGCGATTTGCAGGCGCGGCTGACCGAGCTGGGCTATTATACCGGCACGATTGACGGCAAATACTCCACCGGCACGCAGAGCGCCGTGACGGAATTCCAGAGCCGAAACGGCCTGACGGCGGACGGCATCGCCGGCCGCGCCACGCAGGACAAGCTCTATTCCGCGTCGGCGCAGCCCAAGACGGTCAGCGCGAGCGCTGTGGACAGCGGCTACACATTGCTCAAGGAGGGCGCGTCCGGCCTCGAGGTGCGCAAGCTGCAGGGGCGGCTGGCCGAGCTGGGCTATTACGCGGGCGGCGTGGACGGCATTTACGGCTCGACGACGACCAGCGCGGTCAAGGCCTTCCAGCGGGCGAACGGCCTGAGCGGCGACGGGCAGGCGGGCAGCCAGACGCAGACGAAGCTGTATTCCGCCAGCGCGAAATATGCGGCCAGCCCGGTGGCGACGGCGAACCCGGATCAAACGCGCACGCTGACGGTCGGCATGACGGGCAACGACGTTTACGCCTTGCAGGAGCGGCTGATCGAGCTGAACTATCTGAGCGGCGTGGCGGACGGCGTATTCGGCGCGGAGACGCAGAACGCGCTGACGGCGTTCCAGAGCCGAAACGGCCTGACGGCGGACGGTACGGCGGGCGCAAGCACACTCAAAAAGCTGAACGGAAGCTGCAAACCGGCCGCCGCGACGGCTGAGCCGAGCGGCAACGGCACCATGCGCGAGGGCGATACGGGCGAGGACGTATACACCCTGCAGGCGCGGCTGTTTGAATTGGGCTATTACAACGGGCGCATCGACGGGCGCTATTCCAGCGAGACGACGGCGGCGGTCAAGGCCTTCCAGAAGGCGAACGGGCTGGGCGCGGACGGCATAGCGGGCAAGGACACGATGAACAAGCTGAACAGCGGCAATGCGGTTGCGGCTGAGACGACCGACGACGACATCGCCGACGAGCCGGAGACGACCTATCAGCCGGAGACGGCGTACACCGTGCTGCGGCGCGGCGACAAGAGCGATCAGGTGGAAGTGATGCAGCGCTATCTGGCGACGCTGGGCTACTTGAGCACCACGCCGGATGGGCAGTTCGGCTCGGGAACGGAGCGCGCGGTCAAGCTCTTCCAAGAGGCGAACGGGCTGAAGGCGGACGGCGTGGCGGGCAGCGGCACGCTCTCCATCCTGTACAGCGGAAGCGCGGTGAGCTACAACGCGTATTTCGGCGCGTCGGGCGGCTCGACGACCATTTCGCCGACGGCTGTGCCGGATATGACGACGGTGATCCAGTGGGAGAGCGAAGGCGACAACGTGCGCCAATATCAGCAGCGGCTGGTCGAGCTGGGCTATCTGAACAGCAAATATGTGACCGGCAAATTCAACCAGAAGACCGTGGAGGCGACGAAGGCCTTCCAGACGATGAACGACTTGAAGGTGGACGGCGCGGCGGGGCCGCAGTCCCTCAAGCTGATTTATTCGGGCGACGCGCTGGACGCAAACGGCGTGCGCGTCGGGGACAAGCTGTCGAGCGCATCGGATACCGTGACGGTATCCGACGTGCTGACGGCGGGCATGAGCGGCGAACAGGTGCGGCAGGTGCAGAGCCGATTGGCGGCACTGGGGTACCTGTCCGCCTCTTTTATAAGCGGCGCTTATGACGAGGCGACGGCGCAGGCCGTTCGGCAGTTTCAGCGGGCGAACGGGCTGACGGCGGACGGCGCGGCGGGCAGCGCCACACAGTCGCGGCTGTACGCCAGCAACGCGGTGACGGCGCAGGTGGCCAGAGCCTCGGCGGACAACAGCGAGCGGCAGAGCGCCGAATACCGCGTGAACGGCGCGTATCAGGCGAGTCTGGCGGGCGGCGGCATTGCCGTGGGCGACAGAAACGCGCTCTACTGCGCGGATGCGTCGCAGGGTGGGATTTTGGTGAAGAAGCCGTATAACGGCGCGGCCGCCAGCGTGATGGCCTACGACGTGCCGCGATTTCTGCACCTGACCAACGGCAAGCTCTATTATGTCGCCAGCGAAGGCGGCGAGGACTGCGTGATCCGCCTGAACACGCAGAGCGGAAGCCGCGAGGTTTTGGTGCGTGTGGGCGTGGCGCTCAAGTTCGCGCTGTGCGACGGCGTGATGTATATGCTGGATGCAAACGCGGCGCTGAAAGAAAGAACGCTCTCCGGCGAGGAGAGCGAACTGATGACGGGCGTCAGCGATTTCACGCTGGACGCGACGGGCAAGGCGCTGCTCTGCGTGACGCAGGACGGCGTGGTCTCCTTCGGCATCCAGACCGGGCAGAGCGAGATGGTCTACACGGGCGCGGCGGATCAGGCGGCGATGTGCGGGCAGGCGCTGCTGGTGCGGGCGGGCGGGAGCATCGTTCGCGTGATGAACGGGCAGATGGCGACGATCCGCAGGGACGGCGCGACGTGCCTGTTCGTCTACGGGCAGAAGGTGATTGAGCTGACGGGCAGGGGCGTGATGACCTGCGACGTGAACGGCGAAAACGCGACGACCATCGCAAACGGTTCGTTTGAAGCCGCGTCGATTGCCAACGGCGTGCTGTATCTGGGCGGCGCGGACGGGTATACGCAGAGCGTGAGCTTATAAACGAAGCGCGTCATCCAGCGCGCGAAGGAACGCGGCACATTCGTCATCCTTCATCAACGCGGCGTAAGCGTCCTTTGCGGCGGAAACGAATTCCACCCGCAGGCCGACAAGGCCGTAACTGCATAGCGGACAGACGGACTTTGCGCGGGTATCCAGCCTGACGCGCGGGGTTCCGTCTTTTTTGAAATGCAGAAAGAGCGGAAACAGGCTGCAGGCCAACGGGCGCTGCTCGCGGGTACAGAAACCATCACAGACAAAGAGATGAACGGGACGATCCGCCAGCGTGAAATTCGCCGGGATGACACGGCCGAACGCGCACCCCTCAAACAGCGCTTCCTCACCGGGGAAAAGGAGCATGCCCGTCTGCTCGTCGCCCTTGCAGCATGCGCCGCCGCAGAGACAGCCGCAGTCGGTCAAAAGCGGCGTGAGATCGGAAAGGCAGGCGCGTGCCGCCAAAATGGAGGTATACAGCGTCAGCCCTCCTCGCCGTGCTTTTGAAGCTGATCGTTGAGCAGATTGATGTTGCCGCAGCTCATGGTGATGACCAGATCGCCAGGCTGCCAATGCGCGCGCAGATAGGCCTCCGCGTCGTCGAAGGTCGGGGTATAATGCGCGGGAACGCCTTCCTTCTGCATGGCCTCCACGAGCATGGTCGCGTGGATGTCGCCGGGGTCTTTTTCGCGCGCGGCGAAGATATCCGTCACCAGCACGTCGTCGGCCAGATCGCAGCAGTGGATGTAATCCTGAAACAGCGTTTTGACGCGGGAATAGGTGTGCGGCTGCAGCACGGCCCAGAGCTTCTGGGGCGCCTGAATGCGTGCGACGTGCAGCACGTTGCGCGTTTCGGTGGGGTTGTGGCCATAGTCCTGATACACGCGCACGCCGTCGGTCACGCTGGTCAGCTCGTAGCGGCGATGCACGCCGCGGAACTCGTGCAGCGTTTCAGCCACAAGGCTCATCGGCAGGGAGAACAGGCTGGCGACCGCGATGACCGCGAGCGCGTTTTTCACGTTGTGCTCGCCGGGAACCTGCAGCTCGACATCCGTCAGCGGGTGGCCGTAGAGCGTGGCGGTGAAGAGCGCGCAGCCGTTTTCGTCGTAGGAAATATCCTCGGCGCGAACCTCGTTCTGCGGCTCAAGGCCGTAGGTGCGCGTGCGGCACGATACGCTTTCCAGCACGCTGCGGACGCGCTTTTCGTCGCCGCAGCCGACGACCCAGCCGTCCTCCGGCACCAGCGACGCGAAGCGGCGGAAGGCGTTTTCGATGTCGTCCAGATCCTTATAGTAATCCAGATGATCCTCGTCGATGTTCAGGATGACGGCGACGGTGGGGAAGAAGTGCAGGAAGCTGCCGTTGAACTCGCACGCCGCGTGGAGCCGCCCAGATAGTCCAGCTCGCCGCCGATATGTACCGACGGATCCTCGCCGCAGCCGACGAAGGTTTCCGCCATCATGGCCGTGGTGGTGCTTTTGCCGTGCGTGCCGGAAATCGCGATGGAGTGGCCGAACTTCTTCATAAGAAGGCCGATCAGGTCGCACCGCTCCATTTCCGGAATGCCCAGCTCGCGCGCGCAGGCGCGCTCCGGATTGTCGG